>CENJ01007765.1_pt1 | contig 11352 bp, 6 predicted proteins | sample 356161 | NCBI WGS metagenome assembly CENJ01 (sample SAMEA2619531, study PRJEB7988) | marine metagenome | biome: marine biome (ENVO:00000447); feature: surface water layer (ENVO:00002042); material: "saline water (ENVO:00002010), including plankton (ENVO:xxxxxxxx)" | depth 5 m
GCCCTTTGGGCGGTCGCTCTTCTTTCTCATAGAAGACCCTCTCGCCCAATAACCACTGGTTTAATGCGAATTTGGGCAGCTGAACTGGCTGGTTTGCCTGAGTGGCTTTTCGAAGAATCCTATCACATTGTGGGTGACCTTGCAGAAACTATTGCGTTGCTGGTGGAACAAGAAACAAAGGGTTATCCTCCCTCCTTATCTAAATGTATTGAAGAAATAATTGCTTTAAAAAACAAAGGGGAGCCTGAAAAGAAAGCCTATATTTTGATGCGCTGGCAAAGCCTAAATAATTTTGAACGCTTTGTGTTTAATAAAATCTTGACCGGTGGGTTCCGAATTGGGGTGAGTCAAAAACTTATGACTCGTGCACTCTCTAAGGCAGTTAATATTGAAGAAAATATATTAGCCCATCGTTTGATGGGACAATGGTCACCCGAAAACACTTCTTTTGAGCAACTTATTCTAGAACCCAATCCAGAAGACCAAATTGCACAGCCTTATCCTTTCTTTTTGGCTTATGCTTTAGAAAATGGTTTTCAAGAAAAAGAAAAAGTTTCTGATTGGCATATAGAACATAAATGGGATGGCATGCGAGCTCAACTTATAGTAAGGCAAGGAAAACATTTTTTATGGAGTCGAGGAGAAGAATTGATCACTGATAAATTTCCAGAGTTTGATTGCTTAGCAAAGCAATTTCCTAATGGAACTGTGTTGGATGGTGAATTGCTTCCTTACAAAAACCAGGTTATTGGAGATTTTAATGCGCTACAAAAACGAATTGGAAGAAAAACTGTTTCGCTAAAGTTAATGAATGAAATTCCTATTGTTTTAATGATCTATGATCTTTTAGAATGGAATGGAAAAGACATTCGTTCATTGCCACTTCATCAAAGACAGCAGCTTTTAAGTTCCTTTTACAAAGCCCATAAAAATGATAGTCTCCCCATTTTGAAATCAGAAGTGATGCAATTCACATCATGGGGAAAAGTAGCAATAGAACGAGAGCGTGCTCAAAAGAAACGCAGTGAAGGATTAATGCTTAAACACAAAGACGGTCCCTACGCCGTGGGCAGAAAAAAAGGAAGTTGGTGGAAATGGAAAACGGATCCTAAAACTATAGATGCTGTCTTGACCTATGCTATGAGAGGGCATGGACGACGTACTAATTTATATACAGACTATACTTTTGCCCTGTGGCAAGAGAATAATTTGGTCACTTTTGCAAAAGCATATTCGGGTTTGACTGATGCTGAAATAAAGGAGGTTGATCGATTTGTGAAACAAAACACCTTAGATCGATTTGGACCAGTGAGACAAGTAAAACCAGAATTAGTTTTTGAAATTGCTTTTGAAGGGTTGGCTCCCTCCTCTCGACACAAAAGCGGTGTAGCCGTTCGTTTTCCTAGAATTTTACGCTGGCGTCACGACAAAAAAATCAAAGAGGCAAACAGTCTTGATGATCTTAAAGAATTACTTTTATGAAAGAAGTAAATTTTTGGTTTGAAGAACAAGGTTGGCGACCACAACCATTTCAAAAAGCTTGTTGGAAGGCATACGGGCAAGGGCAAAATGGGATGTTGCATGCCCCTACTGGTAGTGGTAAAACCTATGCCCTTTGGGGAGGTATTGTTGCTGAAGCTAAGAAAGAAGAATCTCTTAAAAAAGCTACTTATGCGCTCTGGATTACTCCACTAAGAGCGCTTGCTGTTGAAATTCAGCAAGCGACACAAAGAATGAATGATGCTTTACTCCCTGCCACTAAAGTGGCCCTTAGAACAGGAGATACTTCTCAAAACTTACGGGCAAAACAAAAGCGAGACCCCTCCTTTGGATTAGTAACAACACCAGAAAGCCTTCATGTTTTGTTAAGTACCAAAGAGCATCAAACCTATTTTAAACAACTTCGAATAGTAGTCATAGACGAATGGCATGAACTATTGGGTACCAAAAGAGGCGTTCAGGTGGAACTCGCTTTGGCCTACTTAAGATCCTTTATTCCCAAGTTACGCGTTTGGGGTATATCTGCTACCCTTGGTAACCAAGAGTTAGCAAGAACAATTTTGTTAGGTGCAACAGAAAATTATTCAGTAATTAATGCAAAAATTTCAAAGAATATTAGAGTGAAGTCTGTGCTTCCAAAAACGATGGAACGCTTTCCCTGGCGTGGTCATTTGGGTTTGCACCTGCTACCTCAAGTATTGAACCTAATTGAAAAACACAAAAGCACTTTAGTATTCACAAATACTCGGGCACAATGTGAACTTTGGTTTCACGCCTTATTAGAATCAAACCCTAATTTGGCAGGAAATATTGCTATGCATCATGGTAGTATTGATAAAAAAATTAGACTTTGGGTTGAGGAAGCACTTCGTAACAACACTCTAAAAGTTGTAGTTTGTACTTCTAGTTTAGATTTAGGAGTCGACTTTAGTCCAGTGGAAAATTGTATTCAAGTGGGAAGTCCCAAGGGAGTTGGAAGATTTATTCAACGCGCTGGACGAAGTGGTCATCAGCCAAAAGCGGTTAGTACAATTCATTTTCTACCCACACACGCCATGGAATTGATTGAATCAGTGGCTTTGCAATCGGGTATTGAAAAACAACAACTAGAAGATCGCATCCCATTTTTAAACTCTTATGACGTATTGCTCCAATTCATGATGACATTAGCTGTAGGAGCTGGATTTCACCCTAATCGTCTTTTTCCTATCGTGAGAGAAACTTTTTGTTTTCAAACCCTAGAAAAAGAACATTGGCAATGGCTACTTAATTTTTTGATCAAGGGCAGTCAAAGTTTAGAACACTATGATGAATATAAAAAAGTAACAGTTTTAAAAGATGGCACCCTCAAGGTTTTGAACAAAACCATAGCTATGCGCCACCGCTTATCGATGGGCACCATTGTAAGTGATGCGCATCTTAGAGTGCGCTATCAAAAAGGGGGCCATTTAGGAACTATTGAAGAGTGGTTTATTGCAAAATTAAAGCCTGGAGATGTCTTTACATTTTCTGGAAGAAATTTAGAACTCATTCGCATACATAATATGGAGGTGATTGTCAGAAAATCTAACTCTAAAAAAGTAAGAATACCCGCCTGGATGGGGGGGCGTATGAGCTTTAGTGCACATTTGAGTGATTTATTAAAAAAGACACTTTTTGAATCTCATAAAAACAATAGTCCCGAATTTGTCGCCTTACAACCCATTTTTGAGCAGCAACAAAAAGAATCGGTAATTCCTCAACCTGATGAATTTTTAATAGAACGGTTTGAAACTCAAGAGGGTTTTCACACCGTTTTTTATCCTTTTGAAGGATATGCCATTCATGAAGCATTGGCAAGTTTATTGGCCTACCGCATTAGTTTGTGGCAACCCATCAGTTTTACTATGGCGTTTAATGACTACGGTTTTGAATTGCTTTCAGATCAAGCTTTTGATAAACAAGCCTTCTTAGATAACAATCTTTTGACACCTCATCATTTACTGCAAGACCTTCAAAAGAGTATTAATATTTCAGAAATGGCTCGTCGTCGTTTTAGAGATATTGCCGTTATTTCAGGTTTGGTTTTTCAAGGATTTCCAAACAAGCCTATCAGGACCAAACATCTACAATCGGGCTCGCAATTGTTTTATGAGGTGTTTAAAGACTATGAACCTGACAATTTACTCTATCAACAAGCTTTGCAAGAAACCCTTGATCATGGAATGGAAAGAGGTCGTCTGACTCAAGTATTGGAAAAATTGCATACTAAAACCATTACTTGGCGTGCTTGTTCTCAACCCACTCCATTCTCTTTTCCAATCATCACAGATCGAATTCGTTCTAAGCTGTCCTCTGAAAGCGTTGAAGATCGCATTAAAAAAATGTATCTCCAACTAGATAAAGCTACTCGATGAAAGAAATTGAAATTTATCAACACCATTTTTTATTGCTTCCAAGTGGTGCCATTTTTTGGAGAGAAGCTCAAACTTTACTGATTGCAGACGCACATTTAGGCAAGGTGGCTCATTTCAGAAAAAATGGGGTTGCAGTGCCCCGCAAAGTAGAGGGAGCTTTTTATCAAAAAACGGAAGGTCTCCTTAGAAAATATTCTCCCCAACGTATACTATTTTTAGGTGATCTTTTTCATAGTTTCCAAAACAATGAGTGGCACTTATTTGAGGGTTGGGTGAAACAACAAACGGCTCAAATGATCTTAGTGGAAGGCAACCACGATGTGATTCCAGCCTATAAGTTTACTCAATTAGGTATAACTGTCATCAACAGCCTAACTGAAGGAGCTTTTCACTTCACCCATGTTCCTGTTAAAAAGGAAGATTATTTTGTGATATGTGGACATATACATCCAGGGGTAAAACTAAAGGGGGTCGGTTTAGAACAAATGAAAGTACCCTGCTTTTATCAATCTGATAAACAGCTCATCCTTCCTGCTTTTGGAGCCTTTACTGGCATACATGTTTTAACGCCTAAAGAGGGTGATCGGATTTTTGTTTGCACAAAAAAAGAAGTTGTGCCAATCAAAAATAAGGTAGACTTAAATTAATCTAATCATTTATCTTTACCTAAAAAAAGGGCAGCAATCGATTCGTTAGCCGTATTTGAAAATTTATCTTCTCAAAAAGCGCTTGAAAAGGCACTTTCTCAAACAGCCATTACCCGATTTAAAGGGTTTGTAGGTTCTGGACTTACTTTTAGATTGGCTGCAGCCTTCAAAAAAATGGATCGTTCACTTGTTTTAGTCGCTAAGAATGCAGAGCACGCTGCATATTATCACAATGATCTTGAGCGACTTTTCTCTCAACAGGAAGTTTTATTTTTTCCAGCTAGCTATCGTACCGCTTATGCGACACAAACTGATGAAAACGCAAATGTTCTTTTACGCACTGAGGTTTTAAATAAAATTACGTACTCTACAAAGGCGCGATTCATTGTGACCTACCCTAAAGCTGTTTTTGAAAAAATAATTTCCCGGCGAACCCTGCAACAAAACACTTTCACCATAAAAAAAGAAGATGTGTTGTCTTTGCAATTTGTTAATGAATCTTTATTTGAGATGGGATTTGAACGCGTAGATTTTGTTACCTCACCTGGAGAATTTGCCGTGAGAGGAGGTATTATTGATGTCTTTTCATTTGCCTATCAACACCCCTATCGCATTGAGTTTTTTGATGAGACCATTGAACGATTGTGCACTTTTGACATAAGCACTCAGCGCTCCCTACATAATTTTGAGAGTATCTCCTTAATGCCCAACACATCAACTGTTGACTTTACGGACAATAGAAAAACACTTCTAGAATTTTTCCCTGACAAAACAGCTTTTGTGGTTGACGATTTTGATCAAACAGCAAATTTGTTAAAAAACCTTTTCCAAAAAGCAATAGAGGCCTACGCAAAGTTGGGTGAAACCACGCAGCATCCCCCTCATTCACTTTATATCTCAAAGGAAGAATGGTTATCCAACACTGCATCAAAATGTATCCTGCATTTGGAACGATCTGATTTACTTCCTGCCGACTCTCTTGTCAATATTCAACAAAGCCCTCAACCTGTTTTTAATAAAAAATTTGAGCTGTTAAGGGCGCACTTGAATGAAAATCACAGGCAACTTTATTCTAATATTATCTTCTGCACCAGTGCCTCACAAGCTCAACGATTTCATGACATTTTTGATGCGATGGAGGAAAAAGTTCATTATCAAACAGCAGCATTTCCAATTTATCAAGGATTTGAAGACATAGAAGCACAAGTAGCCTATTTTGCTGATCATCAAATTTTTGAGCGCTATCATAAATACAACTTACGGTCTGACAAAACCAAACGTAAAAGCTTGAGTTTAAAACAACTCACCCAAATGGAAGTTGGCGATTTTGTGACACATATAGACCATGGGATTGGTCGCTTTGGTGGATTGCAGCGTATTGAAGTTGAAGGACGTTTGCAAGAAGCCATAAAGCTTTTCTATGGAGAGCGAGACATTCTCTATTTGAGTATTCATGCGCTTCATAAAATCAGTAAGTACAATGGAAAAGATGGTGCCGTTCCTAAACTCTACAAATTAGGCTCTAAGGCGTGGAAAAACCTAAAACAGAAGACTAAAACTAAAGTCAAAGAAATTGCATTTAATTTGATTCAACTCTATGCAAAACGCCGTCAAAAAATTGGATTTTCATTTGATCCAGACAGCTACTTGCAGCTTGAACTTGAGTCAAGCTTTATTTTTGAAGATACGCCCGATCAACTAAAGGCTACTCAAGCAGTCAAAATGGATATGGAATCAGAGCACCCCATGGATCGTTTGATTTGTGGTGATGTTGGGTTTGGTAAAACAGAAGTAGCTATTCGAGCTGCTTTCAAAGCAGTTGACAATAGCAAACAAGTGGCTGTTTTGGTGCCAACAACCATTTTAGCACTTCAGCATTACAAAACTTTTTCAAAGCGTTTAGAAAATCTTCCCGTTCGTGTAGATTATCTCAATAGGTTTCGAAGTTCAAAAGATAAAATGCAAATTTATAAAGACACTACAGAAGGTAAAATTGACATTCTTATCGGAACTCACCAATTGGTCAATAAAAATTTGTCTTTTAAAGATTTAGGTCTTTTAATTGTTGATGAAGAACAAAAGTTTGGCGTGGCAGTGAAAGAGAAGTTAAGGGCCTTTAAGGCCAATGTAGACGTATTGACACTCACTGCGACACCCATTCCTAGAACACTACAATTCAGCTTGATGGCTGCTAGAGATTTATCTGTAATCGCCACCCCGCCCCCAAACCGATACCCCATTGAGAGTGAAGTGGTGCGCTTTAGTGAACCGCTCATTAGGGATGGCGTTTTGTATGAAATTCAAAGAGGAGGGCAAGTTTTCTTTATTCACAATAGGGTAGAAAATATTAAAGAGGTTGCAGGACTTATTCAGCGCATGTTGCCAGACGCGCGAATAGCTATTGGACATGGTCAATTAGAAGGTCGCAAATTGGAACAGACTTTATTGGAATTTATGGAGGGTCGCTATGATGTGTTAGTAGCAACTACTATTATTGAAAATGGTCTAGATGTGCCAAATGCAAATACTATTTTCATTAATAATGCTCATCAATTTGGATTAAGTGATCTACATCAAATGAGAGGTCGAGTAGGCAGAAGCAATAAAAAAGCCTTTTGCTATTTTATGACTCCTCCAATGAGCAGTATCAATAATGATGCACAAAAACGAATTAAAGCTATAGCTCAATATGCTGAGTTAGGTTCTGGTCTTCAAATAGCCATGAAAGATTTAGAAATTCGAGGAGCAGGAGATTTGTTAGGAGGAGAACAAAGCGGATTTATCAATGACATGGGCTTTGACACGTATCAAAAGATTTTACAAGAAGCCATAAATGAATTGAAAGAAAATGAGTTTCAATCACTTTACAAAGAATCTTCAGATGTTCCCAAAAATTTTGTGAATGATGTTCAGATTGACACTGACTTAGAGCTTTATATACCCGAATATTATGTAAATATAGTTAGTGAACGTTTGTCCCTTTACAAAGCACTTAGCGATATCAAAAACACAAATGAATTAAAAGCCTTTCGAGGCCAATTACTTGATCGCTTTGGTAAGCTACCCAATGAAACAGAAGCTCTTTTAGAAAGTGTAAAATTGAAATGGTTAGCACAACGCCTTGGTTTAGAGCGAATGGTTCTTAAAAAACAAAAGTTTTTGGGCTATTTTATTACGAACCCAGAAAGTGCTTTTTATTCAAGCGCTCAATTTGAATATTTACTGCAGCAAGTGCAAAAATCAGAAAACATTACCATGAAAGAAAAGCAATCGGCAGGAGGAGTTAAATTACTTATTGTTGTTGATGATATAAGCACAGTTGCAAAAGTATTACACACTTTAGAACCTCTTGAATTTGTTACAGTTTCTTCAGATTCTTAATCACTTCAAATGCGGTATTTACTTGACTTTCATCCATCAAAATTGTGAATTCATTAGAAGTAGAAATCACTTCATTTAGGTTGACTCCTTCCCAAGAAAGGCGCTGAAAAATAAAATAATAGATGCCGGGTATTGCAATATTTTCCTTGGGCAATTGCACCGTTATTGAAGACAAGTTTTCTAATTTAGTGTTGCACACTTCATTGACAAAAAGCTTAGCTACTAATTCAGAAATATTGGCACTCACAATTATATTAGACTCACTCACCCCACGAGAAGAGGTATAAAAAATATCTTTCCGGTCTTCAATTGATGTCAACAATTTTGCTTGCGAGTAGAGAAGTGAATCGGAATTTGCAAAACTATAATCAACTAATGAAGACCGTACTGTGATGTCACCCAGATTCTTCAATACATTTACAATTTTGTGGGTAGAAATAAATTCCAAATTATCAGAAATTCTCTTTAGGGCCATAACAATGGCTCCGCTTTTAGCTGGTTTTCTTAAATTTTGCTCTATTTCTGGTTGAATTTCTCGAGCCAAAGAGGTCAGGTTTATAATGCCCTGTGACAGAGCAGTAGATAAAAATGGTTTTGTTTTAATGAAGGCCGTGACTTCTGAGGCTATGGTGCGCATCTTTTAAATTTTTCACAAAAGTAGTAATTATAAAACATTTTGTTACAAATTGAACTTCACGTAAAAGGATAAAAGGCATTTTGAAGGTGCTCTACTTTCCATTTACTATTGTTCTTTACAAAAGAAACGATATCAAATCGAACTTCAAGATCTAAATCACGAGACAGAATGAAATGATTTGCAGCTTCAATCAATAAACTCCTTTTCTTTTTTCCAACAAAAGATTGAGGGGCTCCAAAAAAAGAGGATGACCTTGCTTTAACCTCAACAATAACAAGCGTATTTTGATAATGAGCTATAAGATCAATTTCTGCTTTTAGGAAGCGATAATTTCGCGCTAAAATTTCGTATCCTTTTTTTTCAAGAAAATCAGCAGCTCTTTTTTCTGCTTCTTGACCAAAATCATAACTTTTGCTCATGTGGTAAGATTTTGTAGATGCTAAAGTTAGGAAGTCTACAAGGCATATCCTTTGGAAAATGTCTATTTTTGGGAAAATTTTAAATGAAGCAACCTAAAAGATATACGGTTACAGCAGCTTTGCCTTATACCAATGGCCCTTTACACATTGGCCATTTGGCTGGAGTATACGTTCCCGCAGATATCTACACCCGTTACTTACGACTCAAGGGGAAAGAGGTTGCCTTTATTTGTGGGAGCGATGAACACGGTGTTGCAATTGCTATAAAAGCAAAGAAAGAAGGAAAAACACCACAGGAAGTTATCGATCATTATGATACCCTAATTAGAAATTCATTTCAGACCTTTGGGATCGCTTTTGATAATTATTCTAGGACCTCGCTAAAAGTGCATCATGAAACTGCTCAAGAAATATTTAAAACACTATTAGGCAAAGATGTTTTTATCAAAAAAAATTCGGTTCAACTCTATGATGAAAGTGCCCAACAATTTTTAGCTGATCGTTTTGTAACAGGCACATGTCCTGTTTGTGGTCATACTGAAGCATATGGAGATCAATGTGAAAAGTGCGGTAGTGCTCTGAGTCCAACAGAATTAAAGAATCCCATTTCGACATTGAGTGGAAGTCAACCTGTTTTAAAAAAGACAATACATTGGTATTTGCCCTTAAATCAGTATGAAGATTTTATCAAAGAATGGATTTTAGAAGGACATCAAAACGATTGGAAACCCAATGTTTATGGGCAAGTAAAATCTTGGGTTGACAATGGTCTCTCTGCTCGTGCTGTAACAAGAGATTTAGAATGGGGTATTCCCGTTCCAGTTGAAGATGCTGCTGGAAAAGTCCTTTATGTGTGGTTTGATGCACCTATAGGATATATTTCTTCAACAAAAGAATGGGCCGCTAGGGAAGGAAAAGACTGGAAGCCTTTTTGGCAAGATAAAGACACCCAACTTGTTCATTTTATTGGAAAAGATAATATTGTTTTTCATTGCATTATATTTCCTGTAGTTCTAAAAGCACACGGAGACTATATTTTACCCGAAAATGTTCCTGCAAATGAGTTTTTGAACTTAGAAGGCCAAAAAATTTCAACCTCCAAAAATTGGGCTGTTTGGCTGCACGAATATTTAGAAGATTTTCCTAATAAACAAGATGTGCTTCGTTATGTTTTGGCTGCTAATGCTCCTGAAACAAAAGACAATGATTTCACTTGGCATGAATTTCAAGCAAGAAACAACAATGAATTAGTTGCTATTTATGGAAATTTCATCAATCGTGTGGTGGTGCTTACTCAAAAATATTATCAAGGTCAAGTGCCGCCACCTGGAAATTTTAACCCTGAAGATGAGGAAACTATTCGGCAAGTCTCGCTATTCCCAGATCGAATTGGTCAAGCCATAGAAAGATATAAATTTCGAGAAGCTTGCAATGAAATAATGCAATTGGCCCGATTTGGAAATAAATATTTAGCAGAGGCTGAACCATGGAAATTAGTTAAAGAAAATCCCGAAAGGGTAAAAAGCATTATGAATGTTGCCCTGCAAATTGCTACCGCTTTGGCCATTGTAAGTGAACCTCTTTTGCCCTTTACTGCTAAGAAATTACAAAAAATGCTCAATTTAAATAGTGACTTTAATTGGCATACTATTAGTGCTTCTGTACAACTTCCACAGGGGCATCAAATTCAGCCAGCATCACTCCTTTTTGAAAAAATTGAAGATAAAGCCATTGAAGCCCAGCGAGAAAAATTAAATACTAAATCACAAAAAAAAGAAACAGAATTGATCTCTTCGCCACCCAAAGACCCAATCTCTTTTGACCATTTCACTGCTTTAGATTTACAAGTTGCAACAATTCGCACTGCTAGTCTTGTGCCCAAAACCAAAAAACTACTACAAATAACACTAGAGATTGGCGATAAGGAAGCTACAGTAGTGTCAGGAATAGCTGAATCGTATCGACCCGATGAAATTATTGGTAAACAAGTTTTATATCTAGCGAATCTAGCTCCTAGAAAAATCAGAGGGGTAGAAAGTCAAGGTATGTTGTTGTTAGCTGAAGATCTGGACGGCAAATTAGTTTTTGTAAGTCCAGAAACAAAAATTAATTCAGGAACTAAAGTTTCTTAGGTGCTCTTACCTATTGCATTTGACACTTGCTATACATTATCCTTACCAGAAGGGCATCGTTTTCCTATGGAAAAATATGACTTGTTGGCCACCCAACTCCTTCTTGAAGGAACGGCGCAAAAAGACGATTTTTTCTATCCTAAGAAAGCCTCAATTGAATCAGTGCAGGTAGTACACCACCCTTTATATGTCGAAAAGCTGATTAACTTACAATTGGATCGATCTGAAATACGAAAAATT
>CENJ01027704.1_pt1 | contig 11350 bp, 6 predicted proteins | sample 356161 | NCBI WGS metagenome assembly CENJ01 (sample SAMEA2619531, study PRJEB7988) | marine metagenome | biome: marine biome (ENVO:00000447); feature: surface water layer (ENVO:00002042); material: "saline water (ENVO:00002010), including plankton (ENVO:xxxxxxxx)" | depth 5 m
GAGTGCTTTGCCCACTGCCCATGGTCTCCTAAATGCCAGCCGTGATCGCCCCATAATATTATAGTTGTATTTTCAAGTAAATTATTTTCCTTAACAGCGTCTAAAATTTTACCAACTTGAGCATCAATGTAAGATACACAGGCATAATAACCATGAATTAATTCCTTTTGCTTTTCAGCGTTAATCAACCCATTCTCTTCAAATGAATCTGGAATATCAGTATAGGATCTCATCTCTCCGTTATTGTTGTAAGACAATTTGACTGTACCCCTAGCCCACTTCTGATAACTAGCTAGTTCAATACTCTCTCTATTATATAGATCCCAATACTTTTTTGGAGCTACAAATGGTAGATGAGGTTTTTGAAAACCAACAGCAAGAAAAAATGGATCGTCATCCTTTGCAAGCTCATTAATTTGGATTACAGCTTTCAGTGCAATTGCACCATCAAAATATCCTTCGTCAGAAATATCAAAAGATTCGGTAGATGGTTTGTGCTTACTCCTTAAATACTGCCACATGTCTCGGTTAGGAATACCATCAGCTATTGCTTTGTCTCTGATCTCAGATAAAATCTTTTTATTTTCAGGTGACTGAAATCCTGTTATTGTATTCCCGTGAATAGGATGGTCTACATTAACTCTGATAAATGGTGATGACCAAGATGATTTATCTAAACCCTTATCTACACTTCTATTATCAAATATTTTACCCATCCCAACTGTCTTAAATCCATTTTCTCTATAGTATTGAGGTAAAGTTATAATACTTGGGTTTTTGTCTCTCATCTGAGTCTCAAGATCCCATACCTCAGTCAGGTCTGGTCTCAACCCAGTTAATAAACTTACTCTAGATGGGGCACATATTGCTTGCTGAACATGAGCGTTTGTAAAAGTTGTGCCCAATGAAGCTAAATAATCAATATGAGGAGTCTTTGCAAATGAGTCACCGTAAACACCTAATGATGGCTTTAGATCATCAACAGCAATAAACAATATATTTTTTTTTGGATAAGCTTCTAATGCTAGAAAATAAAATAAAATAAATTGAAGTATCCTCATCAAGTATTCTTTCTATCTAGAAACTAATTTAAATTATACAGAGAAATAATAGGAGTAAAAGGTAATATATCTATTCCTCTTCTGCAGTATAAACGTCAGGCTGTTCTATTCTAATATCATTTACACCCCACTGACCATTCTGTTGGCCAGTTAGACCTTCTTTAAACTTCATTCTCCAATTCACATAAAGTTTATCTCCCTCAATTGTATTTAAGTTTATAGATTTAGAATAACCTTGGACTGGACCATTTCCCCCATTCCAATTTATACCTAGCCAATCCGCACCACCAAGACCAAGGCCTTGAACAGCAACCCAGTCTAAATCACTCCAAGTACCTGAAGCTATGCTAGTCGTATCATCACCAACATAAACAGCTCTATCGTATTTATTAGTAAAAGCAGCACCGTATCCAATAAATTCAGTGAATACAATTGTAGTTGGTTTTGTCTTATCTATAGAAGATAAGTCTATCTCTCTTACAACAGACTCATCAGAATCGCCTATAGTGGTTCCACCTTTCATCCACCTTCTCATACAACTCCACTTACCAGCCACCGCTCCCATTTTTTTCCAACCTGCACCGTCATTTTCTGTACCTGACAGAACATAGCTTGTCCATCCAGTAACTGTATTAGGCGCAACGTTATCTCCAGGTCCGTTAATGAGATCTTCAAAGACTACGGCAGATCTGTTTTCAACCTTCAGAGATAAAACCTCTGGGAATTCAAGAGATATACCTCCAGCATTTGTTGGAATTACTCCAATCTTATAATCTCCTTCTGGCAAATTTGCATCCGAAGCTATCGTGATCTCCCCAGAAGAACCCATGCCAAATGAGTTCGCAAAATTATCAAGTGCAGCTGGTAATATAATTGTCCAACTAGCAGCAGTCATATCAGTAAGAACAGGGGCAAAACTAGTGTATGAAGTGTAAGGTGAAACAGTTACACGACTTAGAGGAGTTGAGCCATCCTGCTGCAAGAAACTTATTGTTGGAGCGGCTCCAACTGTTACAGTTAATAAGTCTTGAGCAACAACAGCTCCAAGGTTACTTCCAACCTGTACTGTAAGTTTGACAGATCCCGAAGTAGCCGCCTTAACTTTAGATATTACTCCGGTTGTCTCATTTATCGTATATATGTCTGGAGCGTCAATAAGCTGATAGGTAATCATCTCCACAACACCTGAACCTGAGAGGTCAGTTACTGAAGCAGTTGCAATCTCACCAATTTCTAAGGAACCCACATTAACATCAGCATTATCAATATTTATCTGGATAGGTACCGAAAGAACTTTTATTGTTACAGCATCATCATATTTTGCAACTCCGTTAGCATTATCAACCGAGACGGAAATAGAATAATTTCCTTCTGACAGACCACCAGCAGAATTGTTGTATGTTACTACTCCCGAGGGTTTATCAATTGAAAACTTCGAATTATCATATGTGCTCTCTGCAGGAGCCTTGACTGAGTCAATACTAAAAACAATACCTGTCTTGATACTATTGTCGACGCTTGGAGTATCAGTTGATATATTTGATAAAATAGGATATACGTCAACATCAGAGTAGGTTACTTTACCATCATTATCTGATAAGGAGCCAGGAGTAAAGTTAACGTAATCAAGTTCTACTCTTTCTTCACAAGAAAAGAGAAATAAAGAAAACATTAATAACTTAAAACTATTTGTGATATATCTCATGTTTATAAATTTAATCATCAATAAGGTTGTTAGTAGTTACCTCACCAAGAGGAATAGGTAATTTCATTATTCTAGCCTCGTCAACTAAAAGAGTTAAGTCATACTGAGGACTTTTATTAGGGTCGTTATTATGAGGAAGAATTATATTATTTAGAAAATAAGTGTAGCCTCTTCTCCTGTTATTATGTGAGTCCTCTCCCTCTCCAAGAAGTTCAAACCTATATTCTCTCATTATGGCATCTCTAAATGAATCCTGTCCTCCCTGATAGCTTATATGTGGAGTTAGTCCAACTCTATCAAGAACATCTTCTACGTAACCAATAGCCTCAGCACCTTTCGAAAGTTCATTAGAAATTTCTGCTAACATTAAGAGTAAATCGGCATACCTATAAACTATATAATTTTGACTATTATACTGAGCTGTATGTGATTTGTCTTTCTCAGCAAATTTAAATAGATAAGGATGTGAAGCCCTGAAATTATTTCTACCTGTAGACGGATAAACTTTTACCTCAGCTCCGTTATCAGCCCTTGTATAATAATGTAGATAAGTACCATCTAGTCTTGGGTCAGTGGGGTAATTAGCTACATGTGTATCGTATACACTCGCATTAACAGAAAGCCATCCAAAATGCATACCAGCTTTCCATTTCCATGGTGTATAATTTCTTCCTAACTGGCTATTACTAGCTGCCTCACTTAATTGGTATTCAAAAATTGACTCGTTAGAATTTTCACCGGCTTGAGAAAATAAATCACTGTAATTTGGGTGAAGTGAGTAACTTCCTGAATTTTTTACTTTTATAGCCTCATCGTATGCAAGTTGCCAATAATCTGCCTCAGATTTAGATCCGTCACCAAGTTCAGGGTTAGTTGCTAGTGTCATATAGACCTTTGCTAATAACATGTTAGAGGCATACTTTAAAGGGAAACCAGGTCCAAGTGATCCAAGATCCAATGCACTTTCAGACATAAGAGAAGATGCCTGCTGTGCGTCACTAATTATTTGTGAGTAAACATCTTTGGCAGATGATTTAGCCTTATGAAGGTTATTTGAGTTAGGTAACTCTGTCCATAAAGGTATATCACCCCACAGCCTTACTAACTGAAAGTAAGAATAAGCTCTAATGAAATAGGAATGACCAGCTATATTATCAAAGACTGGATCATTACCAGTGGTAGTATATTGAATTGCACCATTACACCTTGAAATAACTGAGTAGTACTCACTCCACATAGCTTCCGAATCATTATCATAAGTAGGATTTAATGAAAATAGATTAGCGTTATTAGGGTTGGTTATCCTTTGACCTTGTTTTCCAGTTATAAATAAACCTGAAAAGCCATTAATAACATAAACCCCTCTCTCCTTAGCATTATATGCCGTGAGACCAGCGTAAATACCTTTTGCACTAGCCTTTGCAGTTTCAGGGTCGTCGTAGACAGTCTTATCTAGAAAGGGAGCAACTTCATCTAACTCACACGAACTTGAGAGTAATATTAGAATTGCAAGAAAAGGTATTTTAAAATTCTTCATAGTATTTGGTGTTATCAATTTTAAAAATTTCATCTTAATTATAGGTTAAAGTTAAGTCCAATTAAAAATTTACGAGCATTTGGTTGTCCATTCCAATCAACTCCATTTCTTAAACCATCGTATAGAAAACTAGTAACTTCAGGATTGTAACCACTATACCCAGTAAATGTAAATAAGTTTTGAGCTGAGACATAAATATTAACTTTATCAAACTGATATCCCAGATTAATATTACTAATTCTTAAGAAACTTCCATCTTCTATTATCCAGTCAGGCATAGCAATAGAACCATTTGTATTGTATCCTATTCTCGGGGTAGTATTAGATGTTCTCTCAGGTCTCCACGCATTATTATATGCTGTTGTAGTTATATTACTGTAAGATATCCCCTCGGGAGTATTTAATTGTAATAGATTTCCGTTAGCGATATCATTTCCGTATACACCGTTAGCTAAGATTCTTAAACTAAGATTTTTATAAGAAAAATCAAGATTTATACCATAGACAAAGTCAGGATTTGGATTTCCTATGATCGTACGATCTTGTAAATCAATTACACCGTCTCCATTCTGATCTACAATCCTGTAATCCCCTGCCCAGAATTCTGGTGGGTTATCATCTAACGGGTCATATATTCTTGCGATACCTCCTCCAGGTAATGGGTTGTTAACTTGGTAGATTCCATTAGTTTCAAAGCCATAGAAAAGACTAGACTCCTGACCCTCGATAAATACATTTGGTGCATACTTAAAAATATTTCCTCTACTTACGTTATTACCTTCATAAAAAGGTAGTTGCTGATACGATCCGTCAACTAATATACTTGACGGGGGTAGACCGAGATTTTTTAACTTAGTTTTATTGAATGCAATATTTCCTCCTATTGAAAGTGTAAAATCTTTATTATCTAAAAGGATAGCATTTAAGCTTGCCTCGATACCTTTATTCTCTATTTCTCCTCTATTAACTTGGACATTTAAGAATCCGGAAGATAAAGGAATGGGAACATTCTGAAGAAGATCTTTTGTGAGCTTACTATAGACGTCTACAGTAGCAGTGACCTTACTTTCAAAGAAAGCAAAGTCAAGACCTAAATTAACTTGTTCTGTTGTCTCCCACTTCAAATCAGGATTAGCAATATTTTGCAAAAAGATAGGAATATCAACACCGTTATCCGTATTACCATACAAGACATTAGTGTTACTTGCATAATTAGAAAGTGTTGCGTAAGGTCTTATACCATGATTACCTATCTGACCCCATCCAGCTCTAAGCTTAAGGTCATCAAATACATTTAAATTATCAATAAAAGATTCTTGGACTAGCCTCCATGCTAGAGAGAAAGATGGAAAGTATCCATATCTATTTTCTTCTGAGAACTTAGATACGCCGTCAACTCTTAGAGTTGAAGTTAAAACATACTTATTATTAAAGGTATAGTTAGCTCTACCTAAGTAGGATATAAGTCTTGTGTCTGAGGCACCTGTGGCTAATGGAGTAGAATTTAGCTGACCTAAAAGCGGCTGCTGAGTAGTTAGCGCGGTAGTGACAAAATCTTCTACTGCAAATATCTTTGTATCTGAATCTCTAGAGTCCCAAGTAAAACCTGCGACTGCATTTAATCTGTGCTTTTTATTGAAGCTCCTATTAAACCTAAGTAGGTTATTTACTTGGTAGGATGTGGTATTTAAGTTAGATATCTGAAGAGCACCGTTACCTGCCTTTCCCTGGAAAGTATTTAATCCCCAGAACCTTCTCCTCTCCTTACTTCTCATATTACCTCCAGCTCTCAGCTCGTACTTTAAACCTTTCACTGGTAGGTCATAGGTTAAAGTTACTGATCCAAGAAATCTGCTTTCTACTGACTCGTCATCAAAATCTTCAACCCAACCTAGGGGGGTCGTGGTATTTAAATAGTTACCGTACTCTTCCATCTCGTCATTAGTGATTGGTACATTAGATAATATACTCCTTACACTGCTCTGGTTGGCGCCGATTAAATCACCAGACTCAGCAAAATCTAAGTTGCTATAGAAACCACTAAATCTTGCATCAACCTTAAGTTTCTCTGTTATCTTTTTATCAAAATTGTATCTTATATCTCCACTCTGGAATCTTGAGTTTTCAACAAGCCCCTTCTGGTCTGTGTACCCAAAAGAAAGGTAATAACTACCATCACTGTCACCACCTGAAACAGACCCTCCAAAATTATAGTGTTCAGTCATCTGATATATCTCATCTTGCCAGTCGTGTAGTACAGCAGGAGTTGATGCTAGTGAACCATCACTGAGTATCGGATAAACATTGTCGCCTTCAATACTGTATCGAGCAGAATTATAATTCATTGTCTGAACCTCATTTTGATACCTTGCAAAGTCAACACCACTCAGAACATCATACCTCTGATCTTCCATCATTCTAACACCCGAGTTTAAGAATAAGTTTATTTTTCTTTCACCTGATAGACCTTTCTTTGTAGTGATAAGTACTACACCATTCGCACCTCTGGATCCATAAATTGCGGTTGCGGATGCATCTTTTAACACCTCAATACTTTCAATGTCTCTAGGATTAAGCCCATTTAATCCATTTTGTACCTCTTGACCAGAGTTTCCAACACCGCCCGCAGGATTAACATCTTCACCTGCTGAAGAAATAATGACTCCGTCGACAACATATAATGGTTCATTATTACCTCTTAAGCTATTTGTACCCCTAATTCTAACACTTATTCCAGATCCTGGAGAACCAGCATTTTGTGTTACTTGCACACCCGCTGCTCTACCCTGAAGAATCTGATCAACTGTAGAAAATTCTCTTGCTTCGTTTTCACTTAGTTCGACAGATGATACAGCACCTGTCAGGTCACTTTTTCTTACAGTACCGTATCCTACAACGACTACTTCCTCTAATTCTTGTAGATCTGTGGCAAGTGTTACATCGATAACTGATCTTGCTCCGACAGTAATTTCTTGGGTCTCATACCCTAAAAATGAAATTCTTAAGACTGCTTCTGATCCAGAAACTGAAATTGTAAAATTTCCATCTATATCTGTTACAACACCATTACTAGAATTTAGTTCAAGTATTGTTGCTCCTGGTATAGTTTCACCAGTATCGTCTTTCACGGTTCCACTCACATTTTGTTGAGCATAACTTAAATTAGTTATAAATAAGGCGATAAATAAAAGGAATAATCTCATGGTGCAATCATTTAGTTAGTTATCATATATTATCATTATAAGAATGGACAATATGTTTTTTTAGATATTTTTCTAAAAATATGATACAGAATTTAGAACTTATTTATTAAAAAAACAATTTTTACACTGTTCTGTTAAAACATCATTAATCAAGTAAAATCTAATTATTATATGGATGAACTGTTGAAATATTACCCATATCATCATAATATATTTCAATTACTTTCATACACCTAAGATGTGTTACGCCCTCGGAAAGGGAAGAGTCATGATAAAAGAGGAACCACCTACCATTGAACTCGCATATGGAGTGATGTGTTGTCCAACCCACCACTGGTTCTAAGATCTTACCTGTATATTTGAATGGCCCTGTCGGATTATCAGCAGTCGCATAACAAATGAAATGAGTGTCTCCAGTTGAGTATGACAAGTAATATTTTTCATTATATTTATGCATCCAAGGACCTTCAAAATATCTCCTATTATTATCTCCAGCTAATAATGAATTTCCATCCTCATCTTGAATAATAATTTCTTTTGGAGAACTAGAAAAGCTCCTCATGTCATCCGACATCTCAGAAACCAATGGTCCAAACGCAAATTCATCATCTCTCCTTAGTTCATTTTCAGGGCTGTATGTATTTTTTCTATATTTCTGAAGCTGACCACCCCAAAGGCCACCAAAGTACATGTAATATTTCCCGTTATCATTGAAAACTGCTGGGTCAATGGAGTAGCTTCCTTTGATTGGATCTGGGTCAGGAATAAATGGGCCACCTGGACTATCACCTACAGCGACACCTATCCTGAAAATATCGTCTTTATCTTTTGCAGGAAAATAAAAATAATACTTATCACCTTTTCTAGCAATATCAGGTGCCCACATCTGTCTTTTTGCCCAAGGAACATCATCTATATCAAGTATCTTTCCTAAGTCAACAGCAGCTTTATCATCTGGACTTTTCATGGTGTAGGCATGGTAATCTCGCATACCAAAGTGGTCACCGTTATCATTGAAAGGTATTCCAGCATCGATATCGTGGGAGGGGTAAATATATATTTTACCATCAAAGACATGGGCAGAAGGATCGGCAGTAAATTTATCATTAACTAGGGGTTGTGATACTGCCCTTTTTCTTAAATCATTAAAGTCAATATTATCTTCAGACATCTATCTCTTACTCTTTAAATCAATCTCAATCTTTGATTCCATTTTCTTATCTATCTCATAGAAGAAAAGTAGAAGCACGCAAAAAAGAAATGGGACTGAGGGAAAAACACTAACTAACATTTTTATTCCTGACAGGGTATTAATCGACTGCTCTGCACCTGGTTCGTATCCGTAATTACCCAGAATTGATGCAACTAAAGCACCTCCAATACTTAAGCCTCCTTTAAGACCTACCATCATAGCAGAAAAAATTATAGCAGTTGCCCTCCGATTATTTTTCCACTCTGAATAATCTGCGACGTCTGCAATCATTGCCCAAAGTAGTGGGATCGTTAGACCATAAAAAAAACCGTGCATTACCTGAGATAAGAACATGTAACTCAAGTTTTTAGGATTAAAAAAGTAAAATACTGCTATAAATAGAGTCGATATAAATAGAGCTGCAGAGAAGACATCTCTCTTCCCGTACTTATCAGCAAGACCTTTAGAGAATGAAATTCCAATTATCATAAAGATTATACCCCCTGCGTTGAATAGTCCGAAACCAGCAGATACTGGATCTTCTCCAAAAAAGTTTAACCCTATCAATGAAAGAAAAGAGATTATAGGCTCAATAAATAATGTAAGAGCATCTTCGCTGACGTAATTTTCAAAATAGTATAAATAGGAACCACCTTTCATTGAGAGCGTGATAAATAATAGAGTTGTGACAGCCAACATAATTACCCAGGGGAGATTGGAAGTAAGATCAGAGATATCATCTCTTAAACTTGATTTTTGTTCTGGTTTAGGAATAATTCTCTCCTTTGTAGTGAAAAAGGTTATGAGTAACATGACTGTACCAATAACAGCTAAATATGTCATTACCGTCTCAATACCAAGAGCTTTATCACCTTCACCTACTTTTAAAATTATAGGGTACATAAATACCTGAACAAAAAATTGAGCAACCATAACAGCAACAAACCTGTATGATGACATGCTATTTCTCTCCTTCATGTCACCAGTAATAACACCGCTTAAGGCTGAATAAGGTAGGTTATTAGCAGCATAGAGAAAGAGTAAGACAGTATATGTAATCACAGCGTAAATAAACTTACCCTTATATGAGAACTCAGGAGTTGAGAAGGCAAGTAAAGAAATAATACCAAGAGGAATTGAAGTCCATAAAATCCAGGGCCTAAACTTACCCCATCTTGAATTTGTCCTGTCAGCAATTGCTCCTATTAAGGGGTTAAAAGAAAAGGCTGCAACAAGCCCTACAGTCAAAATTATAAAGGAGGAATCCTCAGAAGTCAGTCCATAGATGTCAGTATAGAAATATGCTAAGTATGTGATAAGAGTCTGAAATACTAGGTTGGCTGCTAAGTCACCAAGACTATATCCAATTTTTTCTTTGACCGATAATATCTGTGAGTTACTCATCTAAATTAAAGATATGATAATAATATTACTTTACACTAAACTGACTTATTATATCCGAATAGGCCTGCTTTGGATTATTCTCTCTATTAAAGAGGAGTGGATAATTAGTTCTTCCCTTTGCCGGCCAATCATTTTTCCAGCTGTGTCCATCTGATAAGCCCCAGAAAGTTACCCTATCAATTTTGTCGCTGTGCTTACTAAATAGATTAAATATCTCAGAATACCTGTTAGATAACAGGTTAGATATACTATCAGGAAGCGATGACTTGTATGGATTTAATTGATCGTTAGACTTAAAATTATCAGACAAGTCTGCACCCTCAATCTCCCACAAATTTGGTAAGACATCTATATCAAGTTCCGTGAAATGAACCCTGTATCCTGCCTCATGAATTGTAAGGATACTTTTCTCTATTTCATCTATTGATGGGTAATCCAAGCCCCAGTGTGCTTGCAAACCAATACCGTCAATCCTTAAGCCTCTTTCCCGTATTTTATTGGCTAATAGTACTGCAGCATTGCATTTCTCAGTTTTGTACATACTGAAATCGTTATAATATAACTCTGCCTCTGGATCAATTTTGTTTGCAATTTCAAAAGATTTGAAAATATATTCTTCACCAGAAATATTATAGAAATCATTCTCTCTGTAACTTCCGTCATCTAGTATTGCTTCGTTTACTACGTCCCACCCTTTTATCTTACCTGAATACCTACCTGCAACTGCTGTGATGTGATCAGTTATATTTTTGAGCAATGTATTTATATCTAAAAGTGAACCATCATCTTCTCTAGTTACCCACTCTGGTATTTGATTGTGCCATACTAGTGTGTGGCCTATTAGGTCTTGATTATTATCTTGTGATAAACTAACAAGGAGGTCTGGAGTTTTGAAATTATATCTATCTTTTTTTGGGTGAATCTCTTCCCACTTCATTACATTCTCTGCGGTAAGTGATGAGAATTCTCTTTTAATAAGCTCATTCTCTTTTTGTTGTCTTTGTCTGATCTGATTTTTATTTAGAGCAACTCCAATTTTAAACTTTGAATTAAATACCTGCTTAAGTGAGGGTGTTTGTACAGTGCGAGTATCATCATTGATAAAAATTAGGGGGAAAAAAGATATGAAAATGAATTTATACAGCTGAAGCATATTCAAATCTAAAATCATAAATTAAAAAACCCTACTCATGATAGGGTTTTAATTTGTGGGCCCTGCTGGATTCGAACCAGCGACCCCCTGCTTGT
>CENJ01172066.1_pt1 | contig 11338 bp, 6 predicted proteins | sample 356161 | NCBI WGS metagenome assembly CENJ01 (sample SAMEA2619531, study PRJEB7988) | marine metagenome | biome: marine biome (ENVO:00000447); feature: surface water layer (ENVO:00002042); material: "saline water (ENVO:00002010), including plankton (ENVO:xxxxxxxx)" | depth 5 m
TTTTCCGAAATGTCCTCCGTTTGGCCTGGATCATTTTTCATATCGTAGAGGCTGTTCTCCACAAGTCGATACCTCTCGTTTCTGACCGCAAAACCCTTCCACATCCGATCCGTTGGCTCGGATCCCGTTTTCCATCGAGCAACCTGAGTAAAGAGGTAGCGATCCTTCCACTTCGCCCTGGGGTTTTTGAGTAGGGGAACAAGACTCCGGCCCTCGACTTGGCCTTTGGGCAACTTCTCTATTCCGGCAATGTCGGCAAGAGTCGGCAATAGGTCAATGTGAGCGGAAATCCTTTCTATCTCCTGGTTTGCTGCGAATTTACCAGGCCAGCGAACAAAGAATGGAACGCGGACTCCACCCTCGTGGGGCGAGCCTTTGGAGCCCTTCATGCCTGCATTGTATCCTTCCATTGCTTTGCCATCCTCGGAGGTGCCCAATTTGGAGCCTTCTCGTACCATTGAGCCAACCGAGCCATTATCCGACATAAAGATGAGGATGGTATCTTGGCTCAGATTCCATTGGTCGAGTTTGTTCATCAACCTGCCCATGTTCTCGTCGATGTTCTCGATCATTCCATAAAAACCCGCATCCCTTTCTGAAAAACCAAGATCCGTGAATCGTTTAGCATTTTGAGGTGGAGCGATGAATGGTCCGTGAGGGGCGTTGGTCGTGATATAGGCGAAGAATGGTTTTCCCGTGTCCTTTATCTTTTTGATCCATCCCATACCCGCGGTGAAAAACAAGTCGGTGCAATAACCCTTGGTTTTGACGAATGATCCATTGTGCCTGATGGTCGGATCGAAATACTTATTGCCCGGGACATCTGCACAGGAGCACTTGAAGGACTGACCTATCCCTCCGGCTCCATGGATAAAGGCTTCGTCAAACCCACGCTTGTGGGGCTGATACGGTTCTTCGTCTCCCAGGTGCCACTTCCCGAAGATCCCTGAAACATAGCCAGCATCTGCCAATACTTGAGGAAGGGTTACCGTGCTTAGAGCCATCCGTTCACGCTCCAAGATCGTATGGGTAATTCCATTCTTCATCGGGTGACGGCCCGACATCAGTGCCGCCCGCGTAGGAGAGCAGGTTGGGCTGACCAAAAACCTTTCGAAGCGGGTACTTTGGCCGTGCAATTTATCAAGGTTAGGGGTCTTTATCCATGGATTGCCGTGCTTCCCAATAGGGCCATAGCCTTGATCGTCGGTGATCATTAAGATTACATTGGGCTTCGAGCCAAAGGGCAGTTCTTTCGCAAAAACGGATAAACTTATAAAAAAGGTTAGGAGGGAGAGACAGCGTTTCATTGGAGTTTCTTTGGTTGTGGATTTATTATATAGGTCATTGCAGCACTCAAACCCACTTCGACAAGACAAAAAAAAGGTTTCCGAACATTTGACTGATCCAGGCTAGTGCATCTAAGTTATTACACTTGAAAGCTTTATTGCTATTGTTCCTTTTCCTATCTGCTTACATAACCTCCCTTAGCAGAACCTTCACTTCATCGGATGGGCTTCATACCATTGAAGCGACCTTACTTGCCGTTGACAAACCCTCCCAAACCGTAACCATTCGGCGCTCGGACGGCAGATCCTTTCGAGCCGAGCTTTCCGCATTCAGTTCATCGGATCAGGCCTATGCTTATGATTGGCTAAAGGGCACGAAAGAGAATTATCTTTCAGTGGGCAGAGAATATCCAAGTCATTTGAAAATCTATTTGAAATTACTCAAGTCCGGTCGAATTGACTATGGTTACATGCTCCCCAATGGAAAAAGTCTTGCAACCCATTTTTATGGTCATGGGCCAACCCCGTTCCTTGCATGGGTCGACGGTTACAACCGAAAAAACCAATCCATCGAACGCTTCCACGCAACCCAGTTGAGCTTTGATTTGATCAATGGCAACTGGGCGGTGTGGATCGATTTTCGGACAGGCACTTCGACTGAGTTCCGTTCCGAAAGTCCACACATTGCGGCAGGCAGCTTTTACGGCATAACCAGCGCCACCGGACCAAGCCTCTATCGTCAGCCTCAAAAAATAATCTATTTGAACCAGAATAAAAATAGGGGACCGTCCTTCGTCTTACCTCATGGCCGGGCCCCGGTATTATTCAAATCATTGGGCGGTGCGGGGGGGGATTCTTCTCAAAATCCTTTTCGCGAGGAGGATTCGTCTCGGTAAAAATGGACCGTTAAGGGGTAAGTCTAAATATCGAAAGATTTTGCCAAGCCTGAATGCCCCTAAATTTTTTACGGCATCGCAACCTTCTTAGGTTGTCAATTTTGCGGATTGCTCCTTTTCTTAAACAGTGCTTTTCCCGCTTCCTAAGCCGCTAATTCCAATTCTCTGGTTTCTTTCCCTACTTCCGGGCCTGTCCGCCCTTACCCTCGATAAGCCCAATATCCTACTGCTTTGCGTAGATGACTTACGCCCGGAGCTCCATTCATTCGGTGCAAAATACATCAAATCTCCCAACATCGACCGATTAGCGAACGGGGGAAGGCCTTTTCACAAGCATTATGTACAAGCGCCGACCTGCGGAGCTTCTCGATTCACACTTTTGACAGGAAAATATGGTCCTTCGCACAACGGTGCTCTTTTCCTTCGCTCCAAAAACCTTCAGCACCCAAGTCTTCCGGCATGGTTCAGGCAGAACGGGTACACCTCTGTATCGGTTGGCAAAGTTTCTCATCACCCCGGAGGAAGAGGGGGAGAAGACTGGGATGAGGATGGGAATCTCGAGATGCCTGAATCATGGAACCGATGCCTTCTTCCTACAGGTCCATGGCAACATCCGCGGGGGGTTATGCACGGCTTGGCAAATGGTGAAATTCGGACGAATGCCAAGGACATGGACATCTATCAGTCCGTCGATGGGCCGGACTCCTCCTACCCCGATGGCCTGATCACCGACGAAGCCATCCACCAACTGGACGAACTCAGCAAACAAGATCCCAGAAAACCCTTCTTTCTGGCCGTGGGCATCATCCGACCTCACCTTCCTTTCGGTGCCCCTCTTCGTTATCTAAAACCGTATCTGAAGGCAGAGCTTCCGCCAATCCCTCATCCCCTCAAACCCTCCGGTAAGACCACTTGGCACGGGTCTGGTGAGTTCATGAAATACAATCGTTGGGAGCATAACCCCAACACAGATACCGCCTTTGCCCTTGAGGTGCGTCGCCACTATGCGGGTTGCGTGACCTACGCCGATGCCCTCATCGGTCGCATCCTCGACAGGGTCGATCAATTGAACTTGCGCAACAACACCATTATCGTCCTCTGGGGCGATCATGGTTGGCATCTTGGCGAACATGCGATTTGGGGAAAACATTCTCTATTCGAGGAATCGCTCAGGTCCCCCCTTGTTATCTCCTTCCCTCGAATCCCGCAACCGGGAAAACCCACACCTGCCATTGTGGAAACTCTAGATATTTTCCCAACGCTCTGTGAGTTGGCAGGTCTCAAGATCCCACCCAAGCTCGACGGTAAATCCTTATTGCCCATACTGAAAAATCCGGAAGCTCCCGGACACACCGCAATTTCCTATGGAAAAAAGGGGACAAGGACTATACGGACAAAATATCATCGGTTAATTTCCCATGCAGACGGGGCTTTTGAATTGTATGATCATCGTACCTCGGAAGCAGAAACCAAGAATATTGCAAGCATCCAATTTCCTCTCGTTAAAAAGCTGAGTGAAACTCTTCAATCCAGGTTAATAAAAACAAATAAATGAACCAAAAACTCCATTTTATAATCGCCTTAAAATACTTTTTTTTAGTGCCCTCTTTTTTTACTTTTATAAACCTTCAGGCAGAAGAGGAGGATTATCAAAAGTATGCAATGTTTGAAAGTACGGCCGAGCGGGCTCAAGCCTCGGATCCCGTTGTCACACGCGTACCTGTGAACCTTACAAAAGGAATGCGCATCGGCTTGGTTGGGAATACATTATTCGACCGTATGAGAGACTTCGGACATTTCGAAGCGCTTTTGCAGCTTGGACACCCCGACCATAAATTGGTTCTACGGAACTTGGCTTGGTCAGCGGACGAAATCGACCTACAACCGCGACCGGCTGACTTTGCGGATGCCGAACAACATTTGGTTGCGATGAAAGCCGATCTGATTCTTGCGGCCTTTGGCTTTAACGAGGCTTTTGGAGGAAAAGAGGCTTTGCCCTCTTTCGAAATTCGTTTGGCGAAGTATCTTCAGAACCTCAAATCTAAAGCTTACAATGGCAAAGCCGCTGCAAAAATCGTTTTGGTTTCTCCCATTGCCAACGAAAACGTCGAAGGCGTTTCGGCCGCTGACTTAAATAACCGAACTCTTCAATCTTATGTCAAGGTAATGGCCCGAGTTGCCGAACGGGAAAAGGTCGGATTCATCAATTGCTTTGATCAAACCAAGGCTCGGATGAAAAAGGGAGCGGATTCTTTGACCATAAACGGGTGTCATCTCAACCAAAAGGGGTATCTTCATTTCGGAAGCGTTCTTTACGAAGGGCTTATCGGGAAAAAAGCTCCTTCTATGAACGAAGATGTGCGGGCCGCCGTGATTGAAAAAAATACCCAGCATTTCTATCGTTATCGACCGCTCAACACCTTTTATTACACGGGAGGAAGACGCGGAAGCTACGGATATCTCGATTTTCTTCCGGCTATGAGAAATTTCGATCTTATGACTGCCAACCGCGACGAGCGAATTCATCGTTTGGTCAACGGAGAAAACCCGAGCCCGATCATCGACGACTCCAACATACCACCCCTGCCCATCACCAAACAAAGCCGAGGTGCCAACAAGTGGATGAGTCCTCAGGAAGAATCAAACGCCTTCCAGGTTGACCCGCGGTTTGAGGTCTCCTTGTTCGCCAGCGAAGAACAGTTCCCTGAACTTGCTTGCCCCATTCAGATGAGATGGGACGGACTTGGCAGAATGTGGGTATCCTGTTCCACCACTTATCCTCATGTCTATCCCGGCCAGGCCCCGAATGACAAGATTGTGATTCTAGAGGATCTGAATGGGGACGGAAAGGCGGACTCCTGTAAAGTGTGGGCAGAGGGCCTCAATGTCCCTCTTTCTTTCGAATTCGGCGATGGTGGAGTCTATGTTTCGGAGGAACCGCACATGACTTTTCTTAAGGACACGAACGGAGACGGAAAAGCAGACCTTCGTGAAATTCCTCTCACTGGTTTTGGTTGCGAAGACTCTCACCATGCCCTTCACGACTTTGCCTGGACGCCCGATGGTGATTTAATTTTCAGGGAATCGGTTTTTCACCATTCTCAAGTCGAGACTCCCTATGGACCCGTTCGACAACAAAACAGCGGTTGGTTTTCGTGGGAACCCAAGGTCCACAGGCTCACCGCTTTTGGCTCTCATCCTAGCACCAACCCTTGGGGCGTGACTTTTGACGATTGGGGGCAACATGTCGCCAGCTATCCCATATTTGCCTCCGCTCACCATGCCTTGGATCCGCCTTACCCCCAACAACACCCCAGACCAACTGGCCTCCAGGCATACTCCGGAGTTTGTGGACAGGAATTCATCGATTTCCCCAATTGGCCTAAGGATATGCAGGGTATGATGGTAAAAGTTCGATACAAGCCTACCAACCGCGTGGAACTTCTTAAATGGAAGGAATATGAATATGGCTATGAGGAAGAATACTTGTCCGACATTATTTTCTCTTCCAACCTCAGCTTCATTCCCGTGGACCTCAGATACGGTCCGGAAGGAGGAATGTATGTGTGCGATTGGTACAACCCGGTCAAAGGTCATGCCCAATATTCCCTCCGAGACGACCGCAGAGACAGAACCTCGGGGCGAATCTGGAGGATTTTGCCAAAGGGTGCCAAACCCGTGGTTGCCCCCAAGATTACCGGCGCCTCCATCGAGGAATTACTCGATCTTCTGAAACGCAGGGAATATCGTTATCGATATTGGGCCAAAAGAGAGATCAGGGAAATGAACCCTCAGGTCGTAAAGGGGGCTTTGGACAAATGGCTTACCGAGCTCAACCCTCAAGACCCTCGTTTCCGGCATCACCAAGTGGAAGCGATGTGGACCTACCGAAACCTGGAATTGACTAAGCCCAGCCTTCTGGAAGAGCTCTTGTCATGCGACAATCACCACGCCCGTGCTGCGGCCGCTCGGCAACTTCGTCACTGGCACCCCCATGCAAAGAACGGAGACTTCTTACTTGAGAAAGCTGCTAAAGATGCAAGCGGTTTGGTTCGGCTGGAGGCGGCTATCGCCTGCAGTTATCTGGGGTCAGCCAACGCCTTTGAGGTTCTTAAAAATATTACTTCCCTGCCGCATGATAAACACCTCACCTATGCGATCAACACATCCTTACGGTCAGAGCCCATGAGCAAGTATTGGGATTCAGAAACGGTCCATGCCCAACACCCCAAAATTGCTGCAATGTTTTCCATACAGAAACTAAAGGAGCGGAAAGCCGAGGAATCCAAGAAGAATTCTAAATTTGACCGGCAAAGAAACTTGCTCAAGGTGCGAATCAAATGCATCAAGGAACGAATGCTTTTTGATGTCGAAACCATTGAAGCCAAGCGAAACCAACCCATTCGCCTTGAATTTCTCAATCCGGATGCAACTCCGCACAACCTTGTTCTGGTTCAGCCTGGGTCGCTCGAAGAAATTGGTACGGCCGCCAACCTCATGGCTGCCGATCCCGAGGCCGCCAAGAGCGGTCAATTCATCCCATCCTCTAAAAAAATAATTGTGCATACTAAAATGCTTAATCAAGGGGAATATGAGTATCTCCGTTTTAAAGCACCAAATAAACCAGGAGAATACCCTTACCTTTGTAGTTTTCCTGGCCATTGGACCATTATGAAAGGTAAATTAATCGTTAAATAAATATCTCTTGAAACTTATAATTACATACTTCCTTTACTTTCTCCCTTTCCTTGTTCAAGGAAAAAAAACGAACTTTGTTTTGGTCATGGCAGATGACCAAGGGTGGGGGCAGACCGGTTATTATAACCATCCAATCCTTAAGACACCCAACTTGGATAAAATGGCTGCTAATGGGCTGCGTTTCGATCGTTTTTATGCTGGTGGACCCGTCTGCTCTCCAACTCGGGCGTCCGTTCTCACCGGACGGACTCATGACCGAACTGGAGTCTTTGATCATGGTTATGCCCTAAGGACTCAGGAAAAGACACTCCCACAGGCTCTAAAAGACGCTGGCTATGCGACCGGACACTTTGGTAAATGGCACCTTAACGGGTTAAGGGGTCCAGGTGTTCCAATCTTGTCCAACTATCCAAACGGACCGAAGGACTTCGGTTTTGAAAAATGGTTATCCGTGAGTAATTTTTTCGATCTGAACCCTCTCATGAGTCGCCAGGGAAAATTCCTGGAATTCCGCGGCGACTCCTCCGAAATCATCGTAGAGGAAGCACTTCGTTTCATGGAGGCACAAAAAAGTTCGGGCAAGCCTTTCTTCACTGTTATTTGGTATGGAACTCCACATAGCCCGTGGATGGCCCTAGACAAAGACGCCGAGCCTTTTACTGAACTGCCTCAGAGTTCCCAGGCCCATTATGCCGAACTGCGTGCCATGGATCGAAGCATCGGAACCCTGAGGTCCGGCTTAAGAAAAATGAAACTCGAGCAAGAGACACTCGTATGGTTTACCAGCGACAATGGTGGCTTGCCCAAAATCACGCCCACCACCACCGGAGGCCTAAGGGATTTCAAAGGAAGTATGTATGAGGGGGGCATCCGTGTACCCGCCATCGTCGAGTGGCCTCAGAAAATAAATAAATTCAGGGTAAGTTCCTATCCTGCTGGTGCGGTGGATATCTTTCCCACCCTCGCGGAGATCGCCGGACTGCCTGCACAATCAATGCTGGATCCAGTGGATGGCGAAAGTCTGCTTCCTCTTTTTGAGAAGGAGCTCAAGACCCGATCCAAACCTCTTATATTTAGCAGTAGGGGTAGGATGGCTGTAATCGACAACCAATGGAAGTTCCTTTCGCAACCTCAAGGCGATGGGCGCAAATTGGAAATGTTTGACCTCTCCAAAGATCTTTCCGAAAGCACGAATTTATTCCGCCCAAATCATCCAAGGGCCAAGAAACTTCGAACGGTCCTCCTCGAGTCGAGGCAGTCCATCTCCGATAGCGTGGATGGGTTGGATTATCCGGAAAAGAAAGTGGGAAAACAACCGCCGAGAATCTTTTGGACGCAAATTCCCGAATACGAAAAGTATTTTAAAGCGTGGAAGGCCAGACCTGAATACCAAGGTCGTCTCAAAAATTTAAAATGAGGAATTTATTTAAATCTCTATTTCCCTACCTGGGGACACTCTTCCTTTCCTTGGAAATAAGTGCGGGAGAGAGGCCCAATATTATTTTTCTATTCACCGATGACCAATCGAGTTACTCACTTGGTTGCTATGGGAACGAAGATGTAAAGACACCGCATATCGACCGTTTGTCTGCGGATGGTATGACCTTCGATCACCACTACGACACCACCGCAATCTGCATGGCGAGTCGGGTCAATGTTATGACCGGTCTCTACGAGTACAGACATGGTTGTAATTTCGATCACGGGCCCCTGACCGAGAAGCTCTGGAAAACCTCTTATCCCATTCGGCTTCGTGAGGCTGGATATGTTACTGCTTTTGCGGGTAAATTCGGATTCGAGGTGCGTAAAGGCTTCGAAAACAGACCGAAATATTTGCCGGAAGGCGATTTCCACAAATGGGGTGGGGGACCTGGGCAAACGCACTATGCCACAGCCAAAAACCCAAGCATGAAAGCCTACGCCGACAAGTACCCGCACTCTTCTCGGTCTTACGGAGCGTTCGGCCGCGACTTCGTCATGGAATCTGCTAAACGTGAAAAGCCTTTCTGCCTATCGATCAGTTTCAAAGCCCCACACAAACCGGACCAACCGGATCCTCTTTTTGATCACTTATACACAGGAAAAACCTTCACCAAACCGGCTAACTATGGCCGTCAACACGGAGAGCACTTTTCGCGGCAAAGCAAACAGGGTCGGCAGTACGAACGCTTTGTCAGTTGGGGCTACCACGACCAGTATGACAAAGTTATGGCAATCTACCACCAGATGGTCCACGGAGTAGATGCAGCCGTAGGTATGATCCGCAAAGCGGTCAAAGTGGCCGGTATTGAAAAAAATACGGTCATCATCTTCACTTCGGACAATGGCTTCCTTTGCGGTTCTCATGGTTACGGCTCCAAGGTCCTTCCTTACGAAGAGTCAACGAATGTCCCCTTGATTATTTACGACCCAAGGCACTCCTCCAGCGGCAAGAACTTACGTTCCAACGCCCTGACCGCAAACATCGACATGGCGACCACCATTCTGGATCTTGCCAGGTTGGAGGTACCCGCAGGATTGGATGGGGTCAGCTTGCTCCCTCTCCTCGACAACCCAAAGGCACAGGTTCGTGAGACTGCCTCCCTTATCAATGTTTGGGGACCGAAAGCAGCGCATTCCTTCGGAGTCGTGACGAAAGACTACAAGTATATTTACTGGCCCTACGAGTCGGGGGATTTCGAACCCACCGAAGAGTTGTACCACCTGACCGAGGACCCTCACGAACTGACCAACTTAGCTCCTCAAAAAAGAAAAGAACTCAAGAAGATGCGGGCCCGCTACGACAAGGCGGTGAAGGACTGGAGGCAACTCAGCGTTGATTACAACGGCTACCAACCCTACGGCGATATCTTCGACCGTAAAATTCCTTGGCGACCATGATTAAGCCCTTTCAAATCTTTTATTTATTTTTTATCAGCTCATTATCCTTTGGGGCAACCAAGCCCAATATCATTCTAATCTACACGGACGATCAGGGCTATGGGGACTTCTCTCTGCTGAATCCCGATTCCAAGTTCAAGACTCCGAATCTGGACCGACTCGCAAAGGAAGGCATCACACTTACGGATGGACACTCCCCGGATACCGTCTGCACCCCTTCTCGATATGGCTTGCTCACGGGCAGGTATTCTTGGCGCACCACGCTCAAACGCGGAGTTTTCGGTGCCGAAAAACCCTGCCTCATCAAAGATGGCCGAATGACCATTGCTTCTCTTTTACGAGATAATGGCTACGCAACGGCAATGGTCGGGAAATGGCATCTTGGCATGGATTTTCCTGGCGACAAAGGTAATCGGGACTGGAGTAAACCCACTTTGGATATGCCATTGGACAAAGGATTTGACTATTTTTGGGGAATTCCCGCTTCGATGAATTATGGCGTTCTCGCTTGGTTTGAAGGGAGATTCGCAAAAGTCCCGCCGACCCTTTTCACATCCAAAAAGCCTAGCAAAATCGCGATTGACGACTACCGAATCATGCCGCCCTATCAAACGACCCCGGAAGAGGCCCCCGAGCCCGAAGAATCCGGGGGTAGAAAAATGAACCCTAAAACAAAGGGTCTTGAGGTGGCAAAGGATTTCGTTGATCTCGAATGCCTGGACCGCTTTACAACCCAATCTCTTAAATGGATGGATGGGCAAGCCGAGAGTTCGAGAAAGGGGAAACCTTTTTTTCTCTATCTGCCCTATACCTCGCCACACAAGCCGGTGATTCCCATGAAGCAATTCAAGGGCAAGGGAAAAGCGGGTGCCTACGGTGAATTCATGATTGAAACGGATTGGCACTTGGGTCGTATCATGCAATGGCTCGACGATGAAAAACTGACTGAAAACACGATGGTTATTTTTACCAGTGACAACGGACCTGAAACCACCTGGAAGAAAAGGATGGATAAATTCGGGCATCCATCGAACGGAATTTTCAAGGAAGGCAAAAGATCGATCTACGAGGGCGGTCACCGGGTTCCATTTGTAATCAGATATCCAGATTTAATTAAATCTGGCTCCCGTCTTAACCAGCCCGTGTGTCAAACCGACATTCTCGCAACCCTAGCGGAAATGATTGGGGCAAAGCTTCCGCACGACGCAGCCGAGGACAGTTTCAGTTTCCTATCTGAACTTAAGGGAGAAGCTGGTGGACTAGAAAAAATTCTCATTCACCATTCCTCCAATGGTCGCTTTGCCATTCGCAAGGGCCGCTGGAAATTAATCTTACCCAAAGGAAAAGAATCTTCTGAACTCTACGATCTTAACCTAGACCCCAGCGAATCAATAGAACTTTCAAAGAAGTATCCGAAGGTGGTTCAGGATCTTCGAGCTGAGTTCTCCAAAGCAATCCTCAACGGTAGAAGCACATCGGGAAAAACCCTTCAAAACGACACGCCAATCTGGTCTGATGTCGCTCACCTTGTCATCCAATATTCAAAAAAGTAAAAAAGTCAGATGAATCCCTTTAACA
>CENJ01010672.1_pt1 | contig 11335 bp, 11 predicted proteins | sample 356161 | NCBI WGS metagenome assembly CENJ01 (sample SAMEA2619531, study PRJEB7988) | marine metagenome | biome: marine biome (ENVO:00000447); feature: surface water layer (ENVO:00002042); material: "saline water (ENVO:00002010), including plankton (ENVO:xxxxxxxx)" | depth 5 m
CCGGTGGAATACCTTTTTTTCGTCTCGCGATGAGGCCGGAAAATTGCCTATCGGCTAAGCGGAGCTGCTTCGGTCTCGGTCAGCGCAAGGCGCGGGTCGATCCATGGCGGGAAATCGAACGGATTGCGCGGTGTGAGCCCGCGGCCCCAAACGCCTGCCTGATAGGTGCCGGTCAGAACTTCATAGTGCAGGTGAATACCTGTCACGTGGCCGGAAGCGCCCATGCGGCCAAGCGGCTCGCCATAGTGAACGGTCTCGCCGACTTCGATATTGTCCTCGACATATTCAAGGTGAGCATAGCGCGTGTACACGCCGCTGCCATGATCAATGAGGATGGAAAGACCGAAACCGGAGTTATAGCCCGCCTCAAGGATTGTGCCCGCGCCGCCCGAAAATACACGGCTGGCCGGACGGGATGTAATATCCAGCCCGTTATGCGGGCGCGTTCTGCCATTCAGGGTACGAATGCCAAAGCCGGAGCTGACGCAGGCATTGTTGGCCGGAGCGGTCACGAGCGGCACGCCGTTCACGACAACGAGGCGGGAATACTCGATCACTTCGCGGTTGGAGTCGGTGTCAGGTGCATTTGAAACGCTCGAGCCTGAGCACAGAAAGAGCCGCTCGTTCGGATAGAGACGTTCCACGTTTGCTTCGATGACCGGTCCACTTGCTGGCGGGACTGTCGCTTGTGTGCGTCCGTTTCTGACAGGTGCCGGATTGCTCGCACAGGCGGCGAGAAACAGAGCGCTGGCGGAAAGTACGGCTATCGAACGCAACATGTCTGACCCTCAGGATTTCTTTCGCGTGACGTGGTGTGACTATGGAAAACGCCAGATTAACCCTAAGGGGGTGAACGTTCGATAAATGTCGTTGCGTGCAAGAGTGAAAAACTTCGCTAAGATGGCCATGAATAGGGAGAGGTGACGGATGAAACGGATACTTACAGCAGCTTGTTTGAGCGCGGTGAGCGCGGTGATCGCGCAGAGCGCCTTCGCAGATGGGTATCCGCCTTGCCATTACGCGCCGGGCTATTCGATCGATTATACAGACTCCACCGAAGCCTTCCTGATGGTGAACTGTCTGGCCGATCCTGATCCTGTCATCAGAGACGAAATCGCCTACACCACGATTGTTGAAATTCTGCGGAACCATACACCTGACGCGCCGGAACTCTTCGAGCTGATGAACATGCTTGTCGAGCGTCTGGATGAAGCAGGCAGCGACCCGAACGGCTTTCAGGGCCCGTTCGTCGTGCTGGCGCTGGCAGAGATTGCCCGGACCGACCGCGTACATGGCTGGATGAGCGCCGATATGCGGTCAGACCTCGTCACGATAGGTGCGGAATATCTTTCCGGCGTGAGTGACTATCGCGGCTTTGACGACAATGAGGGCTGGCGGCACGGCGTCGCGCATGGCGCAGACCTTTTAATGCAGCTCTCGCTGAACGACGCCATCACGGAAGATGATGCGCTGATGATCCTTGCGGCGATAGCAAGCAAAGTCGCGCCTGCGGATGGCACTGCCTATACATTCGGAGAGCCGGAACGCCTTGCGCGGCCTGTTCTGTTCCTCGCTAGGTCCGGCAAGGTGCGCGATGAGACCTGGGATGCGTTCTTCGCGATGATATCGCCTGATGAGAGCGATCCGCGCTGGCAGGCGCCTTACGCATCGCAAGCCGGCCTCAACGCGCTGCATAACACTCGGGCCTTCGCAAACACGCTGTATGTAAATGGCGATGTGAGCGATGCTGAAGCCCTTAACGCGCTTCGGGACCGCTCACTCGAATTGATAATTTCCCTGCCTTAGAAAAAGGCGGGTCAGGCGACGACACTAAGGAAGTTCTGAGGGGCAGTGACTGTCGCCTGACCACGCGGAGAGTAGCCGGAAATCTGGGCGCCGCTGAAGCCTGTCTGGGGTTCCAGATCTTCATTGCGGACGTCGAACCCTCGCTCTTGGGCAAAAGCGCGAAGGCCGTCTAAATCGACATCGCCCCGATCCGACACGAAATTCGCAGCCTCATCGCCAAAACGGGCCGCAAGGTCTGTGCGGGTGGTGGCGGTCCGTTCTTCTGCGATGAGGTTTGTTAGGGCGTCGAGATCCACGACGCCTGACTCCGAAACTACTCCATCGGCACCCTGACCGAATTCATCGGCCAGGCGGGTAGAGAGTGCTTCTGTATCAATCTCGGAACTGCGAATAGAATCCCGAAGTCGCTCAAGTGGTCCTGGGGGTGGAGGAAGATCGAGCTGGCTCGGGCGTTGTGCAGCCTGTTCAGGCTGGACGGGGGCGGAACCACCAAACGGCTGCAATGCAGCGTAAGCTGAGGCTCGCGATATACTATCAACCATATTGTTGCTCCTCGTGTTTACAAGGCGCATCTGCTGGAGGGCATCAGAGCGGCGTTCGCCATACCCATATCTGCCTTCCGCTCGGGCTGGGTGACTTCTGTCACTGCCGATACGTCGGTCTATGGGATTAAGACTATCTTCAAAAGTTTTAACAAACGTTACCAGAGCTTGATGAAATCTTAATGCTCCACTGGCCTCATGGCGTCAGACAATCCGGACCATAACCGGCGGGGACAGGGTGAATACCGATGAAGCTATTTCGATATCTTCCGATTGATGATGCGTTCTGGCGCGAACTAACAGGATCAGAGCTGTATTGCGGGCACGCCGACGGGCTCAATATAAACGATCCGCCCGAGTGTCGGATAGATATGGAAGCGGCCATTGCCCGCGCCCGCGCTGTCGTGACAGACCGCGAACGCCTCGAAGAGATTGCCTTTCTGGAGCGCCGCCTAGACCGGTATGAGGAAAAGCGCAGCGCTATGGGTGTCTGCTCTTTTAGCGCCGTGCCGGACAATACCGTGAACTGGTCCCGCCGCGCAGATGATCATAAAGGCGTCTGCCTGACTTATAGCCTGCCTGACGATTATATAATCCGTCCGTTTCCGCGCGCCGATGCTGGGTCGGTCCTCCTTGGTGTGCAGCCGGTGAAATACGGCAATAACGCCGTGACGGAATGGCTGGTGCATGGCGATTTCTACGCCCCGACTGGTGGCTCTATCGTCGACAATGCCGCCGTGCGTTCCGTCACCACTAAGGGCATAGCCTGGGCCTATGAGCAGGAAGTCCGCCTGCTAACGCATGAGAAGACCAATTTCCGCCTGCCTCTGGACAGTCTGAATCAGGTCATGTTCGGCATGTCGATCAGCGATGAAGCCAGACAGCAGATTGTCCGCCGCGCCAAAGAGCGGAACCCGTCAGTGAAATTCCTGCAGGCCCAGCCGAGCGCCGCCTCGGATTATGGCATGCATGTCATGCTGACAGATTTCGTCTAGGCCGCCGGCGCGCAGGCGTGGGTGCGGTGCATCTTCGCCTCTTTCAGCCAGTCCCAGCCGAATGCCTCGTCGCTATCGCCATTGGCACGGCGCAGCTCCAGCTTTTCCAGCGCTTCTTCCAGTGTTGGCTCATGGCCTTCGGGCACCCACCACATAACGAAATGCATCTCGCCAAGCACTTCGAACCATTCCTCGCGGCGCTCGTAAAACTTCTTATGAACCGTGCCCCAGACAAAGCGCTCAAGGCTTTCAACATCGCGCCAGACGGTCAGGTTCGCGACATGCTGCGGGTCGCCCTCAATCTTTGCATCGGTATTGCCGGTGCCCGGTTCGCCCGAACCTTCCATCATCCAGACAAAGCCCGGCATGCGTTTACCGAGCCCGTTGATGAGATCGAGATTGTCCATGAAATCCTTCACGCGCGGATCATCCGTCGGCGCAACAAGTCGCCCGACATTCAGCTCTGCCAGATGATATTTCATGATGTGTCCCTTCCGTCCTGAAAGAGAGGTGGGGAGGGCACGCAGAAATGGAAGGCGGAAAATGAAGATGTGCAGACGCAGCCGGGGTGAGCGGCTGATACGCGGGCAGCCCTGAGCGCGACCCATCGCAAAGGCGGAGCCGACGCGGGCGGTCAAACAAAGACGCACACAAGCGACCGCGCAGGCGCAGGGCGAGCGAGGCAACGAGCGACGCGCCCGAGCATAAAATCAGAGGGGTCTGATGTTGGGCGGTGGCGGCGGCTCGAGACAGGATAAATCCGGCAGGCCCGCATAAGGATCGGGCCGGATACCGTAGCCGATCTCTTCCAGTTTTGATGACGCAAGATAGTGAATGAAGTTCACGTCTTTGCGCTCAGCCGGTGTGGTCGCAGAGGCCCATAATTCTTCGGGCGGGCAGAAATGTGCCAGCGGCGCGAAATAGAGCGGATGGGGGATTGGGTTTGGTTCTCGTGCGGCAGACACCCGCGCATGCGGGTGTCCATGCTTAGTTTCAGCTGACCGGCACGTAGCAACGTCATGGGCATGGGTTCCCGTCTGCACGGGAACCGGCGGTGGATAAGATGCTGACGAACTCGCTGGTATCGTCTGGGCGTTAGATTGGTGCGGCAGCCCTGAGCGCGTTCCATGTTCGCCGCAGTCGGACGGGGACAAATCAGAAAGAACAACCCGCCGCGCGAGATTAAGCGCGAACCGGTCAGCGTGTTCCAGCACATGAGAAAGGCGTTTCAGGCGGGCAAAGAGGTGCCCGGCTTCCACGACCTGCAACCGATCCGGCAGGAAGGTATAGCGGCGTGTGCTGCGGCGGCTCTTGCGTCCGCGCGCCTCGATGACAGGTGTCAAAACACTGAATGCGGGAAGTCGCGGCAGGTCGCGAAGCTGGTCACGCAGGGCTTCATCTTCCCGCTCGGCAAGGCGTTTTTCTTGCGGCGCATTCTGGCTTTTGCGTGGCTTAGCTGGCGTGAACCGGCCGAGCGCGATCAGCTCCGCCGTCAAAAACAGGATGAAACAGCGCAGCAGGTATTCCAGCCGTTTCACATGGGTGAGGCCGTCGCTCATAAAGCGGCGCTGCATATAGGGGCGCGTGGTTTGAACGCCCTCTGGCGGGGCTTCGCGGTCGCCCTCTGCGCTATGATGCGCGCCCGCAATATAGCCCTTCAACCGGTGGGCAATTTCCCGCGGCTCATAAGACAGAATTTCTTCAGGGGCAGACACATCCGACATGACGAGAAGTGTGTGGGTGGCGGGCGCGGCGTTGGATTGTTTTAGTTGGAGAAATGTAGGGTGGATTAGATCGCAAGATCGTAATCCACCGATAGGCGCGTTAAGCGGCGCGTCCCCATCCATCTTTGTACCGATGCCATGACGAATGTGGCCAATCGGATGGATCGGCCACATATCCATGTTTCACAGGGTTCCAATGGATGTAATCCATGTGCGCACCGAGGTCCGCATCATCGCGGATAAGATGTTCCCAGTACCGGCGTTGCCATATGCCACGTTCGCCATGGCGGCGACCAGCCGGTGTGTGTTCCAGAGACTTGGTGAAATGGGTTTTGATCAGTCGCAGTCGTTTCGCGAAATCATGATCATTCTCCGGCAGACGCCAGATTGTGTGAAAGTGGTCGGGGAGAAACACCCACGCGATTGTCTCGAAAGGAAATTTAGCGTGCACTTTTTCGATGCATTGATGCAGGAGACCAATTTCGTCCAGCAGCAGTCTTGAAGATCGGTCATCAAGACAAACAGTAAAAGCATAAGTGCCACCCGGCACGAAGAGACGACGATAATTTGGCATGATTGAGAACATACCAAGAACATTTGTGGTTGAAAAGATCAAATGTAGGGTGGATTAGCAGAGCGTAATCCACCAACGTTCAGGTTTGCGGTGCATTACGACGTGCGTCTAATGCACCCTACGGGGCTAATCGCCAAGGAGCGCAGTACGGGCTAAACTCAAGGAAGATGTATACGCTTACTTGGTGAGGGGACGATGAGGAACATGGCCATAAACATCGAAAAAATTTCGAATGACGTACGAGCGGCACTCTCCCCTGTAAAAGCGGCTGATCTCAAAACGGAAATTGACCGCCGTTTCCTATTCGAAGCCAAGCGTTTGGTAAGTGCAAACGATTTGCCACCGTATTATTCGGTCTATTTTTTATTGGTGAAACTCCTAGGATTTCAGAACCTTGGTCAATGGGAAAAGGTCGCGTGGTCAATTCCGGTCGAGTTTGGAGGTGAAGTTTTTGTTGTGGAACATAGAAAATTCGGTCTTTGCATAGCTGGCAGGAACCTAGAAAATGCTTTGCACATTCGAGATCGAATAAATGCTGCTGCGAAGGTCGCCGAGCCATACCTCGATTTTCTCGCCGACGAGGCTGCAAATAGCTCTAAATTGAACGTGGTAAACCGGTCCGCGGCTTTGTTCGAGCGACACATGTATTTTGTGAATTTATATAGGCAAAAAATTTCCGAAGCGGATGCGCGAAAAGACGAGGTTAATCGATCTCAAATCGGTGACCATGCATGGTTGACCACGTTTCCCAGTCGAGAATTGTATGAACAATCGAATTGGCTAGGCGTCGCAGCAATCGAGACTTTCTTTAGCTGGACTGAACACGTCTTTGTGCTCTTGGGAATTCTCCAAGCGAAAATGAAAAATGGAAAGGATGTACGAAAGATTGCGAATGACACATGGTATAACAAATATAAAATGGTTTTTGATTGTTCAAGTGACGCGGAAGCTGACGCTCTTCTGACCGAACTGACACTGGTACGTAGGCAAATCAGGAATTTTGACGCACACGGTTCTTTCGGAAAAGCGCGAGCAGCTTTCGATTTCCATTCGGAGGTTGGCGCTGTGCCACTAATTATGCCGCACGACAAAACCAATGATGAATTTAAATTTGGAAATGGAATTGAATTCGTAACCAGCGAAGCACTTGATTTGATTGAAAGAGCGGCAGCGCATATTTGGGCAGATGTGAGATCTCCTGCCCAAATTTATATACAAGAAAGTGGATTACCGTTGATATTGAGCTACGCCGTCGATGGTACCTACGAAGATGCAATGAAATCGGAGACCAGAATGGACGCGTTTTGTGAAGTTTTGAGTCGGCGATTTGATGATGCTGCGAATATGGATTTTTAGAAAAATTCTGTTGAATGTCGTTGAGTGCTATAAAGTAGCAATTACTGCCCCACTCCCTAAGCCGCTTCCAAAAACGTCGCGATGACCTTCTTCGTGCCGGCCTTTTCAAACTCAACAGTCATTTTTGCGCCTTCAATGACTTCCACGCGGCCATAGCCGAATTTGATGTGGAAGACGCGCTGGCCGATCTTAAAGCTGGATTTGCCGGGCGCTGAGGAGGCGATGAGTTCGGCCTTGCCATCTATCGTTGGCGGGGCAGAGCGCTTGCGCTCTGTCTTTTTCATGCGCTGCCAGCCGGGTGAGGAATAGGTGCTACGCTCGCCCAGATCTTCAAAACTATCTGAGGTTTTGCCACCAAAGCCGGAACTGCCAAAGCTGCCATAGCCCTGGTTCTGGCCATAGCCGGTCTCGCTCACGGCTTCGACATTTTCATGCGGCAGCTCGTCCACAAAGCGGGACGGGATGACAGACTGCCAGCGGCCATAAATCTGGCGATTGGCGACAAAGGAAATCCGGCAGCTCTGGCGCGCGCGGGTAATGCCCACATAGGCAAGGCGGCGCTCTTCCTCGAGGCCTTTATTGCCGTTCTCGTCGATAGAGCGTTTGGACGGAAAGACTTCCTCTTCCCAGCCCGGCAGGAAGACGAGCGGCCATTCAAGACCCTTCGCGCCGTGGAGTGTGATGATCTGGACTTCATCATCCGTGCCGCTTTCGGTGGAGGCATCCATGACAAGCTGAACGTGCTCCAGGAAGGCAGCGAGGCTGTCAAACTGGCCCATCGCGTTGACGAGCTCTTTCAGGTTGTCGAGCCGCGTTGCTGCTTGAGGCGAGCGGTCGGCGCGCAGCATGTCTGTATAGCCGCTCTCATCGAGGATTTGCTCTGCCAGTTCAGTATGGCTGATGCCGGCATGGTGCTTGTCGCGCCACATATCCAGATGATTCATGAAGCTGGTGAGGCCGCGTTTTGCCGAGCCTTTGACTTCATCTGTCTGCAGAACCATGCGGCAGATCGTGTTGAGCGAGCGGCCATCCTCACGGGCAATCGCTTGCAGTTTTTGCAGGCTCGCCGCACCGACGCCGCGCTTTGGCTGGTTCACGACGCGTTCGAAAGCGAGGTCGTCATCTTCAGAGCGGATCAGGCGGAAATAGGCCATGGCATCGCGGATTTCAGCACGCTCGAAGAAGCGCGGGCCGCCAATGACCTTGTAAGGAATCCCCAGCATAATGAAGCGTTCCTCGAACGCCCGCATCTGCCACGAGGCGCGCACCAGCACCGCGCAATCTGCCAGCTGGCCGCCGCCGCGCTGCCATTGCTCGATATCTTCACCGATCAGGCGGGCTTCGGCCTCGCCGTCCCAGATACCGCGCAGCTGGACTTTCTCGCCCTGTTCGCCTTCGGTCCAGAGCGTCTTGCCGAGGCGTCCGCGGTTCTCCTGAATGATGTGAGAGGCGGCTGCGAGGATATGGCCGGTCGAGCGGTAATTACGCTCCAGCCGGATCACCTCTGCGCCGTCGAAATCCTGCTCGAATTTGAGAATGTTCGTCACTTCCGCGCCGCGCCAGCCATAGATGGACTGGTCGTCATCACCCACGCAGCAGATATTGCCGGTGCCGCGCGCCAGAAGCCGCAGCCACAGATACTGGGCGATGTTGGTGTCCTGATACTCGTCTACGAGGATGTAGCGGAACTTGTTGTGGTACTCCTCCAGCACATCCGGATTTTCCTGAAACAGGCGGATGGTGAGAAGCAGAAGATCGCCAAAGTCGCACGCATTCAGAACGCTGAGGCGTTTCTGGTAGATGTCATAGACTTTGATGCCTTTGCCATCTGCGAACTGATAGGCCTCGTCCGGCGGCACTTTGCCCGGCAGCAGCGCGCGGTTCTTCCAGCCATCAATGAGGCCCGCCATGAATCGCGGCGTCCAGCGTTTCGGGTCGATGCCCTCGGCTTCGATGATCTGCTTGCAGAGGCGGATCTGGTCATCTGTATCGATGATGGTGAAGGTGGATTTCAGGCCGACCAGCTCTGCATGTTTGCGCAGGATTTGCGCAGAGATGGAGTGGAAGGTGCCGAGCCAGCGCAGGCCTTCGCCTTCCGGCCCGATCAGGTTCATCGCGCGTTCGCGCATCTCGCGGGCGGCCTTGTTGGTGAACGTCACACACAGCGTCTGCCACGGCTTGGCGCGGCCCGTGCGGATGATGTGCGCAAGGCGGGTCGTCAGAACGCGCGTCTTGCCCGTGCCCGCACCCGCCAGAACGAGAAGCGGCCCGTCGACGGTTTCAACAGCGCGTTTCTGCTCCGGGTTCAAACCCTCAAGATAGGAGGTCGGTTGGCCGGCTGGACGCGCCATGGCCATCTGGGAAAGCGGGATCTGGTCTGACATTCTGTACGTACGATTTTTCTAGGGAATGATTCGCGTTTCGTTCTACTCTAACATGGGGTGAGAACGGGGAAAGTCAGCCTCTGAGATTCATCGCATGGCGCTCTGAATTTTCTGAACCTTTCTGCAGTGCAGCGCGTAGAGAGTTCATGGCTGATACGCTCTCCTCTGAAATCACTCTGACACCGAAGGCGATCGGTCTTGCTGAAGCCAAAACGGACCGAAGCGGGTTCACCCGTCGCAGATGCGGTCGTGGCTGGACTTATCGGGATGAAAATGGCGTCACGCTCAGAGCCGAAATACGCAGAAGGTGCGAGAAGCTGGCCATTCCGCCGGCCTGGCAGCATGTGTGGATAGCGCCGTCCGCGTCGGCTCATATTCAGGCGTATGGAACAGACGAGGCAGGGCGGCGCCAGTATATTTATCACCCGCTCTGGACGGATGCGCGAGCTGATCTGAAGTTTGATCAGCTGGAGGAGTTTGGCCTTCGCTTGCCGCGTATTCGCAAATGTGTGCGCCGTATCCTGCACGGGTCGCAGGACGAGGAGGCTCTGGCGCTTGCCGGGATTGTCTCGCTGCTTGATCTGGGCGGATTGAGGATTGGCTCTGAGCGGTATCAGACGTCGAGCGGCACCGTGGGGGCGACAACCCTCTCGGCAGAGCATATCCGTATTGATAGCGACAAGCTCGAGCTGGATTTTCCGGCGAAAGGCGGCACTCAACGCCATGTCGAATTAGAAGATGAAGATCTGATCGCTGCTGTAAAGCAGTGTCAGAAGTCTGATGGCAAGTATGTGTTTGCCAGAAACGGGCGCCCTGTATCGGCAGGTCGCGTGAATGACTTTCTAGAAGACTGTTGTGGCGCGCGCTTTACAGCCAAGACCTTCCGAACGTGGAAGGGCAGTGTGGCGGCGACGTCAGCGCTGAAAAAGACCTCTAAGCCGACGATCAAGATCGTCAGCGAAGCCGCGTCTGATGCGCTAGGCAATACGCCTGCAATCGCCAGAAAGTCCTACATCCATCCGAGAATCATTGATGCGGCATCAGACGGAATTAAAAGCATATCAATGGCGGGGCCAACTCGATTGCGGGCAGATGAGCGCCGTTGTTTCTATCTGATCACCCGATAAACCGGTTCTGTAGCCAGAGAATGCTCGGATAGGCCGCGATCCATGCCAGTACGAACCGGTTGAGGCCGAAGAACATGGCATTGGAGAGGTGGAAGCTCGCCGCCAGCACCAGAAACGGGATGAGCGTATATTTCGAGGCAAGGCTGAGCGGGAATAACAGCTCGCAGACCATGACGAGCCAGCTGCCCGCCAGAAGCAGGGTTTTCCTGTCCGCCAGCCCGCGTAAATTCTCTGCGACCGGGTAGGCGGAAAAGGCAAACACATCGCGCAGGGCGCGGCCTGTGCGCCAGTCCGGATTTCTGATCTTCACCCAGCCCGAAATGAAATAGGAGAGGGTGAGCTGCAGGCCGAGATAACCAAAGGCGAGCTCTTTCCAGTCCTCCTGCGGCAGCCAGTGGGCGAGCGTCAGGCAGAACAGAATGAGCAGGCTCATCCTGTCCGAACCACCATTATACGGGCCTTCAAAGCGGTGCAGAATGAGCACGGCAAGCCCGCTCATGGCGAGGCAGATATAGGCCGAATACGCGCCTATCTCCGGATAGAGCAGCAACAGGCAAAGGATAAGCCGCAGGCCAAAGAGCAGGCGCTCTTTGCCGCCCGCGCGGATATGCTCAACGCTCGGCATGATGAGCGCGATGGCGAGGAGTATCTCCGTCCAGCGCATGGCAAGGTCGAGCGTCATGCGAGCGGCTCCGGCGATGAGGTGTAGAGGATTTCCTGCGTCAGGGTTTCATCCTCGCGGTGGATGAAGACGAGGCGAAAGCGGAATAGCGGGGCGTCTGTTTCGGCTTGCAGGTCGCGTTTCATACGGGTGAGGATTTCGCGTG
>CENJ01007955.1_pt1 | contig 11333 bp, 11 predicted proteins | sample 356161 | NCBI WGS metagenome assembly CENJ01 (sample SAMEA2619531, study PRJEB7988) | marine metagenome | biome: marine biome (ENVO:00000447); feature: surface water layer (ENVO:00002042); material: "saline water (ENVO:00002010), including plankton (ENVO:xxxxxxxx)" | depth 5 m
TCCAGAACGGTGCCGGTCATGCGGGTATTGTCGCCGGCCAGCAGGCCTGTCGGGTGGAACTGCACCATCTCCATATCGCGAAGTGGCAGTCCGGCCCTGAGCGCCATCGCCAGCCCGTCCATCGTCTTGTCGCCGGACGGCGTGTGATAGCGATACATGGTCGGCCCGCCGCCTGTCGCCATCAGCACCGCCTTGGCGCGCACCAGCCGGAAGACGCCGCGCCGCATATCGATCATCAGCACGCCTGACAACCCGTCACCCTCGCGCCCCGGGATCAGCGCGATGGCGCGGTGTTCCTGCAGCCTTTCAACCGGGCGGCGAAGCACCTGTTCCATCAGCCTGTTGATAATCTCGATACCCGTCAGGTCGCCCTTATGGACGGTGCGGTCGGCTGTCTGACCGGCGAAGGCCTTCTGGTGGAGTGTGCCGTCGTCATTGCGATCAAAGAAACAGCCAACCTCGTTTTCCAGCTCGTGAATGCGTTCCACCGCGGTACTGCACAGCCGCCAGGCCATGTCCTGATCCGGCAGCCATTTGCCGCCATTGATCGTATCCATGAAGTGCCGTTCGACCGTATCACCGCCGCCAAGCGCCACATTATAGCCGCCCTGAACCATACGGGTGCAGCCGCATTTGCCGATCAATCCCTTGACCGCCAGCGTGATCTTCGTGCCTTCCGGCGCGCTCTGCTGGGCGTGAAGCGCGGCGAACAGGCCGGCCCCGCCCGATCCCAGGATCAGGATGTCCGTGTCATGCCTCTCAAGGGTGGTTGTCATGATCAATCCTCTCCGCTGCGCCTATATGGCCTGCAGGAAAAACACGCCGGACACAAAGGCCGAGACGGCCAGCGCCCCGGCGGCAAGCGTCTTGTGTGGCGCACGCCATGGCAGCCATTCCAGCGCCATCAGCCGCATCCCGCCAAACAGGTGAACGGCCAGCAGGAACACAAGGCCGAATTCCGCGACTTTAACAAAGGGCAGTTCGGTGAAGGCCAGAAAGCTGTCGAGCCGTGCCGCATCACTCAGTGCCAGCGACAGCACCCAGAAATGCAGCGGCAGGAACAGTGCCAGCGCGATCCCCGACACACGATGGATGATATGCGCATACCACAGCGCGTGGCCGCGCACCGGGCGGTTGTTGTTGCTGTTCATGTCATCGTGACGGCCAGAACGGCGCGTCCCCCCATGACCAGAAGAACAGCGAAGACCGCCATGGCAACACCGTTCAGCATGCCACCGCGCATCGCTGTCCATTCCGAGATGATGGTACGAAGTCCGATCGCGGCATGCACCGAAACGGCGACGACAAACCCGCCATAGAACAGCGCCCAGAACAGGCTGCCCTGCGTTCGCCCGAGGATTTCACCAGCGCTGAGTCCGCCCTGGACGGCATAGATCATCACCGCCAGATGACCGATCACCAGCGGTGCCATGATCAGCGCCGACAGGCGTTGTGCCATATAGAGCCGGAAATCCAGCATCAGCCGCGCCCCCGGCCAAAGGCACGCCGTGCCGTGGCGCGTTTCAGCCCGGCAATGGCGCCCATCGGGTCGAGATCGTTCGGGCAGTAATGCGTACAGCTCCCCATCGAATGACAGCTGTGACATCCGCCCTGCGCCGACACGGCGTCGAGGATGGCATCGCCGGCCTCATCGCGGGAATCATTATACAGGGTCCAGGCGCGCTGCAGCGCCGCCGGGCCAAGATAGTCCGGGTTGCCGGCGACCGTATCGCAGGCCGCATAGCAGACCGCGCAGTTGATGCATTCGATGCCGGCGCTGGCCTCGACGCGCTGCGCATCATCCGGCAGCACGGCGGCGAAATCATCATGCCGGTCGGCCGAGGCGTGATGCGTTGCCTCGGCTTTCACCCATTTGTCGAAGAACGGGTCCATGTCGGTGGCAAGGTCCTTGATCACCGGCAGGTTGCGAAGTGGGGCGATGCGGATTGCGCCATCCCTGATGACACGTCCGACATGCGTGCGGCAGGTCCAGCGTGGCTCGTCATTCACCATCATCGCACAGGACCCGCACATGCCGACGCGGCAGGCAAAACGGTAGGTGAGGCTCGGGTCAGCCTCCTGCTGGATCCAGGTGACGATGTCCAGCACGGTCTGGCTCGGCTGCCGTGGCACCGTGAAGTTCTGCCATGCGCCGCCGCCGGAATCACCGCGCCAGACGGCGACCGCAATCGGATCGGTGTCGGCGTGATCTTCACTGGTGGGGGCGTTGTCGAGCACGGCTGTTCCTTTGGGGCAGGGCTTTCTTCAATCCTCACAATAGCCATGGATGCCAGATGGCGAAACGACGAAAATCGCCGCGCCCCCCTTTGCGCCCCCCTTTGGACCCACCCTTGCCCCCGCCTTGTCCCCGGGAACCGGGGCAACGCATTTGAACATCGGCGCGAAATGGGCTAGCACGGAACCCCGTTCCGTGAATGACATCCATAAGAAACAGCGTGAGACACATGAACCCGACAATTGATCTTCTGAACAGCCATCGTTCCATCCGCAGCTTCACCGAAACGCCTGTCCCGCAGGATGTATTGACGACAATCACCACCGCAGCGCAGGCGGCGGCAAGTTCTAGCTTTCTGCAGGGTGTCACCATTATCCGCGTCACCGACACCGAGAAACGCGTTGCCCTTCGCGAGGTGGCGAACGGCCAGCGCTATGTCGAGGAAGCGCCCGAATTCCTTGTCTTCTGCGCCGATCTCAGCCGGTCGATGCGATGCTGCGAGATGCATGGCGGCGAGGCGGCAAAGGGCCTGACCGAACAATTCATCATCGCCACCGTGGACACCGCCCTCTATGCGCAGAATATGGTCGTGGCGGCGGAGTCGGTTGGGCTTGGCATCTGCTATATCGGGGCGCTTCGGAACGATCCGGCGCGGGTGACGGACATTCTTGGCCTGCCGCAGCAGGTCTATCCCGTCTTCGGACTGTGCCTCGGCTATCCGGACCAGGACCCGGAGGTCAAGCCGCGTCTGCCGGTCCCGGTGGTGATGAAGGAGAACAGCTACAGCACCGAGGGCGAGGCCGAGGCGATTGCCGCCTATGATGAGGATATGCGAGCCTATTACGCATCGCGCACCGACAATCAGAAGGCACAGGGCTGGTCCGAACAGATGGCCGGCCTGCTTGGTCGCGAGGGCCGCCCGCACATGCTGGAATTCCTGCGTTCGCAGGGGTTCATCAGCCGCTGAGGGCCCGGCTCAGCGCACCAGGGGGCGCATCAAGTTATGCAGAGGCTTAGATTCCCAGATGAAGCTTTGGTGTCCAGAAGGGGCGGAACAGCTCAATCTTCGGGCAGCGGTTCATCACGACCTTCATACCGGCATCCTCGGCCAGTCGCGCGGCTTCATGATTGACCACGCCGATCTGGCCCCACAGCACTTTCGCGCCAATCTCGATGGCCTCGCGCGCGACGCCTGGCAGGTCTTCGGGCTTGCGAAACACATCGACCATGTCGACTGGCCGGTCAACCGCGGCAAGTGACGGAAATACCTTCAGGCCGCGGATGTCTTCCAGCCCGGGGCGCGGGTTGATCGGGATGATATCATAGCCTGTCTCATGCAGCACCCGCAGCACGCCGTAGCTGAATTTGGTCTTGTCCGGGCTGGCACCAACCATGGCGATGGTCTTCACCGACGAGAGGATGTTCTTGATATAGTCTTCGCTATAAGGCTCATCATGATTCATGTAGCCCATCCAACGTCTCCTTTGCGGTGGCAATGTCAGCCTTCAGCTCATGTGGTTCCAGCGGATCGAGGAACGGGTTGCGATACAGCCTGTCATGGCTTTCGGTGCCGATTTCTAGAATACAGTCGGTCTTCGCCCGCGCCACGCACAGAATAACATATCCGTCGGCAATCTGCCTGTTGTTCAACGCCACCTGCGCACGCTGGTCAATCTCGCCATCGATCAGCTTTGCCGCACAGGTGATGCAGCCGCCATACCTGCAGCCGAAGGGGAGATCAACCCCCTGATCGCGCAGCTCGTCGAGCAGCGGACGCCGCCCGGTGACCTCAAAGGTCGCGTTATCCCGATTGGCGAGAGTGACCGTCGTCATAGCCAGATATCGCTCGTGCAGTCGCCGCCCGGATAGCGGGTTTCATGGCACCGCGAGGGGCCGTTCGGCTCCTTGCCGAAATCAACCGCAAAGTCAGGATCGATTTCCATACCGCCATTCTCGGTGTCGCAATTCACCATCAGCATGCAGCCGCCATTGGTGCGGATCTCCGGATAGAACTGGTTGTCCCAGGTGCTGAACAGCGAGGTGGTGACATAGAGCCGCTTGCCATCAAGCGACAGCTGGATCATCTGCGGTCCGCCGGTGATCTGCAGGCCGTTGACCTCCGGTGCCTTGCCCAAAAGCCCGCCCATCCAGACCTGGCCGGTCAATTTCGGGTTATGCGGGTCGGAGATATCATATTGCCGGATGTCACCATGCAGCCAGTTGCAGAAATAGATGAACCTGTCATCCATCGATAGCAGGATCACCGTGATCACCCCGGGAACCGGGATCGGCCATTCCGGATGCGGCTCATTGTCGACATCGATGATCTTCTCCCACTGCCAGTTTCCGGACCCGTCCTTCCACCAGTGGATGATGTTTGATGACAGCGCCGCGCCGCAAAAGCCGTGCGTGCTGTCCGGGTCATGGTGGAAGCGCACCTCGAGCGGGATCAGCCCGTCCTCACCAAGATAGAAGGTTTCCTGGGGCTGTTTCTTCTCAAAATCCCAGAGATGCAGACGCCGGCCATATTTCAGGTGGCCGACTTCCTCAAGATCGAAGCCCGGCATGAATGTGTTTGGCGCCGCCCATTCGGATGACACCATCACATTATGCCGCGGCTGGTACCAGAAATCATAACCGAACGGGATGTCGCCCATCGAGTTTTCCCAGCGCCCCAGAATTTCGAAATCCTTGTTCAGATGAAGATAGCCGCCGGGGGCATCGCCATTCGCGTTGCCAAGCATTGAGATGATGATCTCCGAGCCGAGGCAATGCACGGTGTGCGGGGCCGACAGATCGGTTTTCGATTTGATATCGGCGCCCTCGATGGTCTTGAAAAGGCGCGGCGCCCGCGGGTCGGTGGCGGTGTCCACAACATGGATATTCGATGAGCGGACGCCGGGAACCAGCAGATAGCTGCGGCTCATCGAATCATCATCAAAGCAGGATGAACAGGCGTTCCAGCCCATATGGTGCAGCTCGTCGCCGATACCCGGCATTTCGAGCCGGTGTATGACTTCGGAATAGGTCGGACTGCTCGGATCGGCGTCAATGGTACACAGGTAATCCGGCTTCTGGATGCCGGTGCCTGTATAGATGGCGATTGTGTAGAGGATCTCCTCACGCGGGGCTTTCATCGCCTCGCCTGGGCTTGCATATCCGGGGCCGCAACATTCCATGGCTTGACTTCCTTTCGACGCAACCCGACGCTACAGGCAATCTTGCCGTGCGGCAACCGACTCCAACGACGGATTTTTCGAATCCATATGATGCTTCGCCAATAGTCTTGGCAATGGTCGGGGCGTTAATCTGGGCGGTGATATGGTAGGGCCATTTGGTCATCGAGGACGCCGCGACGGACAGAGCATGGCGTGAAGCTGAATTCAGGCAGGGCAGAATGAGTGTAACAAGTGCAATCCGGTCAAAGACGATTTCAGATATCTATCTGAATATCAGTCATTTTCTTGACCATTTCATCATGCTTGTCTTCGCCAAGGCAGCCTATGATGCCGGCCGTTATTTCGGGCTGAGCTATGAGGAGATCATCGTCTATGGCGTTGCCGGGTTTGTCCTGTTCGGCGGCATGGCGCCTGTGGCAGCACAACTTGCCGACCGCTATTCGCGCTCGCTGTTGATGGTTGTCTATCATTTCGGGATCGGCATTGCCGCCATCCTTGCCGGCCTCGCGCAATCGGTCTGGCAGCTTGGCGCGGCGATTGGCCTGATCGGTGTTTTCGCGGCCATTTATCATCCTGTCGGCATCGCGATGCTGATCAAGAGCAACCGCAGCATCGGCCTGCGGCTTGGCATCAATGGCGTCTTCGGCAATATGGGGGTGGCGGCGGCGCCGCTGATTATTGGCCTGCTGCTGACCGTTGGTGACTGGCGGCTGTGTTTTGTCGTCTCCGGCCTGTTCTGCATCGGCTATGGCATTGTCTTCATCATGGCGCTTGTTGAAGAGGCGGCACCTAAGGTGAAGGCAGGCGCCAAACTGGCGATGGGCTTTGCGCCGGGCTGGCGGCTGGCGCTTGGCGCTATGTTGCTGTCGACGGCAAGTGGTGGCTTCATTTTCGGGGCGATGACCTTTGTCGTGCCGCGCTATTTCGAGATTTCGTTGCCGAACATTTCGACATCTGTGGCGATGACCGGACTGCTGGCCTCGATTGTCTATGCGGTGGCGTCATTCACCCAGGTCGGGGTTGGCTGGCTGATCGACCGTGTGGCGCCGAAATGGGTTCTTTTCGCGATCGGTGTCGGGCAGGTGATCTTTGTCGCGCTGGCGGCGCGCTTCACCGATTACGCGCTGTTCTTCGCCATGCTGATAGCGATGTGTTTTGTCTTCGGGCAGATCCCGATTACCGACACCATCCTGTCGCGCTATGTTCCTGACAGCTGGCGCGCGCGGGTGCTGAGCGTGAAATTCATGGTCAATCTGACCATCGGCGCATCGGTGTTGCCGATCTGCGGCGCCATTCTGCAGGCCGGGCACGAGATGGCGACGCTGTTCAGCCTGATGAGCGGTCTGGCCCTGCTGGTTGTGATGGCCGGGGCCATTCTGCCCATACAGGCGGACTCACAGCGCCTCGACCGCGTTCCGGCCGAATAAACGGGCCGAGTAATCACGCCGAATAAACACGCCTGCGGACATGGACTTTCCACCGGCCCGGGCGCATAGTCTGACCCGCCCCGCGGATTGTCACGACAACGTTTTTTGCCCCGATAATCCGACGTTGGCCGAGGGCCTCTTTCATGGCGCAAACCTATGACCTTACCGAGGGCTCGCTGGCACTTCATTTCCGGCGTCTCGCCATTCCGGCGGCAATCGGCATGGTGTTCACCACGCTGTATAATGTCGTCGATGTCTTCTTTGCCGGACTGATCGGTACGGCGGCGCAGGCCGGCCTTGCCATCTCTTTTCAGGCCTTTTTCCTGTTCATCACTTTCGGCTTTGGCCTGTCATCGGCGATGACGGCGCTGGTCGGCAATGCCATCGGCGCGAAGAAGGATGAGGAAGCGCGCATCGTCGCCGCGCGGGGTATTGGCTTTGGTGTCATCATCAGCCTTGTTTTGATGGTGGCGGCCTGGTTTATCGGGCCTGAACTGATCAAGCTCGTTTCCACCGAAGGTGACTATCGCGAGGCCGGCACGCGCTACCTCAGGGTTCTGATTCTGGCAATTCCAGGATTTATCCTGAGTTTCGGGGTCAATGGGTTGCTGCAATCACAGGGCGACTCCGTATCGATGCAGCGCGGCCAGATTGCCGCCTTTTTCGCCAATATCGCGCTCAATCCGGTTCTGGTATTCGGCATTCCCGGGATCTGGGGCGGTATGGGGTTTGACGGCATTGCCGTGTCAACCGTGCTCAGTCAGACCGGAATCATGGTCTATGTGATCTGGCGGCTGTCCAAGACCGACCTGATGGTTGGCGTGACGCGGTCCTGCTTCTGGCCCGAGATGGGCACCTACAGCGCCATAACGCGGCAGATGCTGCCGGTGACGATGACCATGTTCGTGATGATGTCGGCGGGATTCATCGTCCAGTTCTATCTGAAGAGTTTCGGCACCTCGGCGGTGGCGGCTTACGGAGTCGCATTGCGGGTTGAACAGCTGTTCCTGCTGCCGGTTTTTGGCCTTACCGGCGCGCTGTTGCCGATCGCGGCGCAGAATTTCGGCGCCGACCGGCATGACCGCGTTCGTCAGGCGCTTTTTGATTGCTGGAAGTTCGGCTGGATGTTCATGGCTGTTGCCTGTCCGATCCTGTTCTTTGCCTCGCCTTTGCTGATGCGCACCTTCACCGATGATCCCGAGGTGATCAGGATCGGCGTCAGCTATCTTCGCGTCGACGGTTTCATTCTGCCAATCTACATGATGCTGTTTGCCATCAACTCGTTCCTGCAGGCGCTCAAACGCCCCATCTGGACATTCTGGATTGGGGCTTACAGACAGGCCTTTGGCGTCGCCTTCTTTGTCTATGTCTATGTAGCGATTTACGATTTTGGCGTCTTGGGTGTCTGGTTTGGCATCGCGACGGCTGTCACTACCGGCTGGTTGATATCTCTCGTCGTGGCGGAATATGTGGCGCGCGGATCCATTGGCGGCCTGCGTCCTGCAAAGGCTGCCGCTGACACTGTTTAGACGGATTGCCTTTGTTGTTGGCGTGATCGCAGTTTAGGTATAGTCTAATGTAGTGACAGGTTCGGGGAGAGCCGGTCAGGGGGATCAATGAAATTCAGTATTCAGCTATCGGCGGACTACCCCGACAAGGCGTATGGTGGCGACCGTGTCTATCAGGATATGCTTGCTCAGGCGGTGCTTGCTGACAGGCTGGGTTTCGATTCGGTCACCATTACCGAACATCACCTGATGAACTGCCTGATGATGCCGGCGCCGCTACAGTTCGCGGTCAAGATCGCGGCGCATACCGAGCAGATCAAGATCATCACCGCCATCACCATCCTGCCGATCCGCGATATGCGGGTCTTCGCCGGCGAGGTGGTTGTCGCCGACATCTTTACCGAAGGACGGATGCTGCTTGGTGTCGGTCGCGGCAACTTCCCCTATGAGATGGAAAGTCTCGGCATTCCGATGCACGAGACACGTGAGCGGTTTGACGAATCGCTGGCCGTTCTGCGCGCCCTCCTGAATGAGGAGGAAGTCTCGTGGGACGGGAAGTATTACAAATTCGGCCCGATCACCGTGATGCCGCGCCCGATGAATCCGGGTGGCCCGCAGATGATGATGGCGGCGGTCAATCCCGATGCCATCTATCACTGCGCACGGCAGGGATATCACGTCCAGACGACCCCGCAGCCCGGCAATGAGGCTTTCCTTCGCGACCAGGTGGCGGCCTTCAATCGCGGCAAGGAAGAATTGGGTGAGTCCGGCGACACTTCACTGACGCTGCTCCGCGTTGGCTTCATGTGTCACAGCGAGATGGAAAAGCGCGAACGGATCCAGATGGCGCATTCCTTCCTTGGACGTTTTGAGAATGTCTATGGTGGCCCCGGCTTTGTCGATGGTGGCATGGTGCGCGCGCTGCCGCGTCACCAGCCAATCGACCAGCTGGCAAAAAGTCTTCTGATTGGCATGAAGCAGGAAATGATCGACAAGCTGTCGACCTATGATGAAATGGGTGTCGACAGGATCATCATGAATGTGAATTTTGGCTGTGACCCGCACGAAACGATGGATTCAATCCAGTATTTCGCGGAAGAGGTAATGCCGCATTTCGCCAAGGGTGATGATTCCGGCATCGTTGCTGCCTGAACCCGGATCAGCGACGCACCTTCAACATTTTTCCAGAATAACAGCGCTTCCCTGGCCAACGCCGACGCACATGGTGCACAGGGCATATCGCGCGCCGTCCAGGCGTTGCAGCTCCTCGGTGGCCGTCATCACCAGCCTTGCCCCACTCATCCCCAGAGGGTGGCCAAGCGCGATGGCCCCGCCATTGCGATTCACCCGGTCATCATCATCCGCCATGCCAAGCTCGCGCATCGAGGCAAGCCCCTGCGCGGCAAAGGCTTCGTTGATTTCGATGACATCCATCTGCGTGATGCTCAGGCCGGCCTGCGCCAGCGCACGCTGTGTCGCCGGCACCGGCCCGATGCCCATGATTGCGGGTTCAACGCCGGCGGCGGCTGCCGTCACGATCCGTGCCCGCGGGGTCAGTCCATGCGCGCGGATTGCTTCCAAACTGGCAATGATCATCGCGGCGGCGCCGTCATTCACTCCACTGGCATTGCCGGCTGTCACGCTCCCGCCTTCGCGGAACGGTGTTGGCAACTTGGCAAGCTGCTCCAATGTGGTCTGCGGGCGTGGATGTTCATCGGTGTCGACGGTGACCGGGTCTCCCTTGCGCTGAGGGATTACCACCGGGGCGATTTCAGCGGCAAGCCGGCCATTCGCCATCGCGGCACCGGCCTTTTGTTGTGATCGCAGTGCGAAGGCGTCCTGGTCGGCGCGGCTGACCTTCCATCTCTCGGCAACATTCTCGCCGGTTTCGGGCATGGAATCGGTGCCATAAAGTGATTTCATCTGGCGGTTCACGAACCGCCAGCCGATGGTTGTGTCATAGATCTCAGCCTTGCGGGAAAAGGCGCTGTCCGCCTTTGGCATCACAAAGGGCGCGCGGCTCATGCTTTCCGAACCGCCGGCGATCGCAAGCCCGCCTTCGCCGGCCTTGATCATCCGCGATGCGGCGATGACTGCCTCCATGCCTGAGGCGCACAGCCTGTTGACGGTGATTCCGGGAACGCTCTGCGGCAGGCCTGCCAGCAACAATGCCATCCGGGCCAGATTGCGGTTGTCCTCGCCGGCCTGGTTTGCCGCGCCAAGGATCACCTCATCCACCACCGACCAGTCCAGATCGGGATTGCGTGCCTGCAGCGCGGTGAGGGGGTGTGCGGCAAGATCATCCGCGCGCACCCCGGACAAGGCCCCACCGAACCGGCCTATTGGCGAGCGCACGGCATCGCAGACAAAAACTTCGGTCATAATTGCCCCTCACTAACTGTAATTATTTCAATTGTGGCATGATTACCGGCGCGTGGCTGGCGACGCCACCAAAAAAAGCCGCTTCGTGCCGTGTAAGGTGATCGGGGCTTGCGCGGCGGGGGCAGGCATGCTGTCTTGTGCCGATACCGCCGAATCGGCGCTAAATTGGTGCCAGATCGGCGTCAGATCGGCGTTGAGCATTAGGGATGCTTATGACAGACAAGACTTCTCAGGATGACATGCTGAAGGTTACTCTTCTTGGTACTGGCATTCCCAACCCGCAGATCAACGCCTTTGGCACATCAACGCTGATCGAGGCCGGCGGTCAGCGGGTTCTGATCGATTGTGGCCGTGGGACGGCCATCCGCCTGTCACAGATCGGTCTCGGGGTTGGCTGCGTCGATACGATCATCATCTCGCACTACCATTCAGACCATTATTCTGGGCTGTTTGACATGGCGATGACCGGCAGCATCCCGCAGAAATTTGGCGGGCGCAACGCACCGCTGCAGGTCTATGGCCCGCCTGGTATCCACGATATTGCCGACGGTGCCTGGCTGGCGACCAGTCCCGACCGGGCGATCAGGGTTGCCGACAGTGA
>CENJ01048421.1_pt1 | contig 11330 bp, 7 predicted proteins | sample 356161 | NCBI WGS metagenome assembly CENJ01 (sample SAMEA2619531, study PRJEB7988) | marine metagenome | biome: marine biome (ENVO:00000447); feature: surface water layer (ENVO:00002042); material: "saline water (ENVO:00002010), including plankton (ENVO:xxxxxxxx)" | depth 5 m
GATTATGGCCTACTGACGGGCTACGTTGCACCTAAAAATCCGCATACCGATAGCATTCTCTGGCGCTCGCACTACAATCCACGGAACGAGAAGGGCAACATACTCCACGATCAAGTGAAGTATTGGGGTCGACGCGGGGTTCACTATCACCAGTTTTTGGCAGCGGGTGAAAACACTATCAACTATCAGTTGGGGAAAGAGCTTTATCTGAACATACTCCAGAATGGTGCCTACGATTCAAATAAGTGGTTGCTTCGTTATATTGACTGTCTTCTAGAAAAGGGGTGGCATCAGGACACCTATCTTGAAGAATATCACCGTGCTTTTTTCGATAACTATGCAAAAGGCGTAGCTCCTTCAAATTGTGGGATCGACGACCTACATATAGGTGGACTCAGCCATGTTCCCTGTCTTTTAGCTGGGCTCATTGAAACAGGTGTAACTGGTCTCGATGAGCAATTGTTTCAGGTAGAAAAGCACGTTCGATTGACGCATCGAAACCGATATGTGAGCGAAGCCGCTGCCGCAATGACTCGTATCCTTTATTCTCTTGGGGATGGTATCGACTTGCTAAAGGCATTAGAATGCCACGCAAAAGCCTGGGCATCCGCAGGGCAGTTTGACACATGGACTCATTTCCCTGACCGAACCGTAATCGGTCGTCATCTGACGATGGCATGCTACTTGCCCGAATCATTCACCGCTAGTCTATACCTATGTTGGAAATATGCGAACGACTTTAACTCAGGTATTCTTGCAAATGCACATTGCGGCGGTGATAATTGCCACCGAGGAGCAGTGGTTGGCGCACTCCTTGGTGCCGCTAATGGCGTGCCAGACAAATGGAAAGAGGGCTTAACGAAAATCCCCTTCTAATCTAAAGTTACTATCTATCGTCCTTCAGACCCGGGACACGTATTCCCTTGAATATGGCATTGTTTGACTAGCCTGCCTCTTCACGCGCAGCCTTAGTCATGCGTACGACGTTACGGACTGTGTTTTTGGTGATGATCTTACCCCCTGTGCTACGACCTCGCACGGAAAGATTTTTGAAGAGCACTTCTTCCTCAATCTTGCGTAATCTAGGCGCTGGCTTGAGGTTGATCTTCACCGCGTCAGGTTCGCCATTTTCAGTCGGATAGCATGAGATGTAGAAGACGCGTGATCCAGGCTTACCTTTAGTCAAGTCATACTCCTTGTCTCGCGTGACACCACCTGTGGTGAAGTGCTTGGCTAGAGTCGAACCCGTTCTTCCGTCACGATAAACCATGCAATAGGTTAAGGCATTAGGCTCTGCGCGATTGAAGATATCTATATACAAAATATTCTTACCGAAGAATGCTTTCTCACTAACTTTACTGACGATGAGTTTACCCTCCTGATTGATCGCAATAACGTCATCGAGCGACGAGCATTTACAAACGGATTCATCCTTCTTCATACTTGTGCCAGCGAAGCCTTCCTTCTTGTCGACGTAAAGCGTCTCGTTAGCGATGACGACGTCTTGGGCGACGACTTTTTTAAAGGATGACAGCTCTGTCTTACGCTCACGTCCCTTGCCATATTGCTTCTTCAATTCGGTAAACCATTTGATGGCATATTTTGTCAAGTATTTGAGATGCTTTTGAGTTGCTTCGATGTCTTCTTCGAGGCCCTTGATCTGTTCGTCGGCACGTAAGGTGTCGAATTTGGAGATGCGCTTAATCTTAATTTCGAGTAAACGAAGAATGTCATCTTTGTTTATCTGACGTTTAAATACTTTTTTGTAGGGCTTGAGGCCTACATCTACGGTGGTGATGACGGATTCCCAAGTCTCCTCTTCTTCGATCCGACGGTAGATCCGCTTTTCAATGAAGATTTTCTCGAGAGAGCTAAAATGCCACTTCTCTTCAAGCTCCCCGAGTTGGATTTCGAGTTCGAGTTGGAGAAGGTTGCGTGTTTTTTCAGTAGCGAGATAGAGTAGATCCTGGGCGGAGAAGAAATGAGGCTTTTCGTTTTCAACCACGCAAATGTTAGTCGAGACAGAGAGTTCGCAATCGGTAAAAGCATAGAGAGCTTGCTCCACTGTTTCGGGATCGGAGCCAGGGGGTAGATAAATGAGGATTTCGACGAGGTCGGCTGTGTTATCCTCTACGCGTTGAATCTTAATTTTACCCTTTTCGTTAGCCAATATAATAGAGTCGATCAGGCTAGTTGTTGTTTTGCCAAACGGAAGCTCGGTGATGGCGAGCAGGTTCTTCTTACGAGCTTCAATCCTGGCGCGAACTTTTACACGGCCACCACGTTTACCATTATTATACTCGGAGACGTCTGCGATGCCGCCGCTCGGAAAGTCGGGCACGAGTTCGGGCTTCTTTTTTCGAAGGAGCGCAATACAGCCGTCGAGTAGCTCAGTGAAATTGTGTGGTAGAATCTTGCAGGAAAGTCCTACTGCAATGCCTTCAGCACCTTGAGCGAGGAGTAGCGGGAATTTAACGGGGAGCGTTTCTGGCTCTTTATTACGACCGTCATATGAGGATAACCAATTGGTCGTCTTGGAATTAAAGACCACATCGAGAGCAAACTTAGAAAGGCGGGCCTCAATGTAACGTGAGGCAGCAGCAGAGTCACCTGTTAGAGTATTACCCCAGTTACCCTGCATATCGATAAGAAGTTCTTTTTGCCCTAATTGCACCATTGCGTCAGCAATCGAGGCATCACCGTGTGGGTGATACTTCATGGTGTTACCGATCAAATTGGCCACCTTATTGTAACGACCATCTTCCAACTCGCGCATAGAATGTAGGATTCGGCGTTGAACAGGCTTCAGACCGTCATTGGCATGGGGAACTGCACGTTCTAGAATCACGTAACTGGCGTAGTCGAGGAACCAATCGCTGAACATTTCATCGACATGACCAGAGTCTGTCTTGAGGGCAAAAATGTCATCGTCTGAGAGCGGCTTTGTTTCGCCAGACTCGGAATGCTCGTCGAACTCGAGTTCAAAATTGTCTATCTGGGGAGTCTTTTTACGTGGCATGGAGGGTTCTAAGGTCAGGGAAGCAAAATTTACTCTCGAAAATTCAAATAATAAGGAAAAACGAAAAAGGTAGAATAGCGAGTCCGACTCAAGGAGATTCGTTGATGAATATATTTTCAGATGACTAAGGCTTTTTTCTTACCATTGGCATGCCCGGTGCTAAACTTATTAAATGTCAAATATAGCTTCACCCCACACTTCCCATAAAGCACTACTTAAATGGGTCAAAAAGATGGTCTCTATGTGTAAGCCACGCGCTGTCCACTGGTGTGACGGTTCTCAAGCAGAAGCCGATTCACTCTTTGCGATGATGGTCGATAAGGAAGTTTGTATTAAACTAGACGAAGTGAAACGGCCCAATAGCTACCTATTCCGATCGGATCCTGACGATGTGGCTAGAGTTGAGTCGAAGACATTTATCTGCTCACAAAGCAAAGATGCTGCAGGCCCCACTAATAATTGGGAGGAGCCGCGGGTCATGCGGCGCAAACTGAAGCAATTGTTTAAAGGCTGCATGCACGGGCGCACAATGTATGTCATACCATTTAGTATGGGCCCAATCGGTGGTCCGATATCGAAGATTGGCGTCGAATTGACTGATTCGCCCTATGTAGTCGTCAATATGAGGATCATGGCGCGGATTGGTGCGCCTGTGCTCGACATGTTAGGTTCGGACGGATTCTTTATTCCTTGCTTGCACTCGGTGGGATGTCCGCTGGATGAGGGCGTTGAAGATGTTGCCTGGCCTTGCAATCCTCAAGATACGCACATCGTCCACTTCCCTGAAGAACGCACTATCGTCTCCTACGGATCTGGCTACGGAGGTAACGCCCTACTCGGCAAAAAGTGCCTTGCGCTGCGGATCGCATCGACTCTCGCCCGTGATGAGGGATGGATGGCCGAACATATGCTTATACTAGGAGTTGAAGAGCCAGACGGCACTAAATCCTATGTGACGGCGGCCTTCCCTAGCGCTTGCGGTAAAACGAATTTTGCCATGCTCATTCCGCCTGAAGAAATGAAGGGTTATAAAGTTACTTGCGTAGGCGACGATATCGCCTGGATCAAGCCTGGAAAGGATGGCTGTCTTTATGCGATCAATCCCGAGGCTGGTTTCTTTGGTGTCGCACCAGGCACATCCGAGGGTACAAATCCCAGTGCGATGGCTTCTTGCTCAAGGGATACTATTTTTACTAATGTTGCACTTACAGACGACGGCGACATCTGGTGGGAGGGGATGACCGAGGATGCACCTGCACATTTAATAGATTGGAAAGGTAAAGACTGGTCACCTGACAGCGAAACCCCCGCCGCGCATCCAAACAGTCGCTTCACTGCGCCCGCCGCGAACTGCCCTGTGATAGACCCCGACTGGGAGAAGTCTGAGGGCGTGCGCATCCATGCGATGATCTTTGGTGGTCGCCGCATGAATGACGTGCCGCTCGTTACGCAGTCATTCAACTGGGGACATGGCGTTTATCTAGGTGCTACCACTGGCTCGGAAATCACGGCAGCGGCTGAAGGCAGTCTTGGCCAAATACGCCGTGATCCAATGGCGATGCTTCCTTTTTGCGGCTATCATATGGGCGACTACTTTAGTCACTGGATAAAAATGCAGCGAACGCTCAGCGAGACCCCCCTCATTTTTAACGTGAACTGGTTCCGTAAGAATTCAAAAGGCATGTTCATGTGGCCAGGTTTTAGCAATAACATGCGACCACTACGCTGGATTGTTGAACGTGCCAGAGGTCGTGCTGGAGCGAAAGAAACAGCCATCGGTTGGATGCCGCGCTATAGTGATCTCGACTGGCGTGGTCTCGACATGTGTGAAGAGGATTTTGACGAGCTTATGCATATTGACCGCGATCGTGCACGTATGCAGACACTTCCGCACGAGGAACTTTTTTTAAAGCTCCATAGTCACCTACCCAAGGAGATGATTTTCCAACGCGAGTTGTTAATTTCAAGGCTCTAGAGTGGGTAGTCAGGAATTAGCTCCGACGAATATGCGTAGATTTTCGAGATCTTTTCGAGCTAAGTGCGTCTCCCAACACTATGCCTAGTCTCGGTTTTTGGAACTAGGCTAATCCCCTAGGCTAAATTCCCATAATTAAGGTTGGAAATAAGCAGTTCTATGGTTGAACATAGTGGTAATTATGCCCCGCATTTACTTATCACCCCCAGATATAAGCCCTCGAGACCATGCGAGCGTAGATGCTGTATTGACTTCTAACTGGGTTGCTCCTACCGGCCCTGCGCTAGATTTATTCGAGTCGGCAGTCGCGGCTCGCGCCAACCGCCAGTATGCTGTTGCGCTTAACTCAGGTACAGCCGCTCTTCATCTAGCTCTGCAAATTTTGGGCGTCGGTACAGGTGATGCGGTGATCTGCCCCACATTTACTTTTGCAGCGAGTGCCAACCCAATCTGCTATCTTGGTGCTGAACCAATCTTTGTCGATAGTGAGCCACGAACATGGAACATGGATTCAGTGCTCTTGGAGCAAGCACTCAAACAAGCTAGTAATATCAAAGCCGTCATCGTCGTGAACCTATACGGGCAATGTGCCGAAATGGAAGCCATTCTAGAAATCTGTGCGAAATACGATGTGCCACTGATTGAAGACGCAGCCGAAGCACTCGGGGCAAGCTACTGCGGACGACCTGCGGGTTCAATGGGTGCGTTTTCTTTTTTCTCATTTAATGGCAACAAGATTATTACCACCTCTGCAGGTGGCATGTTGCTGTCAAACGATAGTGAGTCCATTGCGCATGCCCGCTATTTGGCCACACAAGCTCGTGAACCTGAAGCCCACTACGAGCACAAAGCAGTTGGCTATAATTATCGAATGAGTAATTTACTCGCAGGGCTCGGAAATAGTCAGCTAGCCGATCTTCAACGCCGTATCGATATCCGTCGTGCTCATTTCGAGGCATACCACGCTGAACTAGGTGCGCTACCGGGCATTGAGTTTATGCCTATCGTGGACCCTGAAGCTGCTAACTATTGGCTCACCTGCCTAACTGTAGATAGCGAAACCAGCGGTAGTTCACGCGACGCTCTGATAGCTGCGCTGGAAGCAGCCGATATCGAAGCGCGCCCACTCTGGAAACCGCTACACCTTCAGCCCGTATTCAAAGAGAAAATGTGCCACGGCGGAGAACTGGCGGCAGGGCTCTTCAAAAATGGTATTTGCTTACCGAGCGGTTCCGCTATGCATCAGTCTGATCGCGAAGCTGTAATTACCACAATCAAAGCAACTTTAGCTCAAGGTTGATCTAAATTATGGGCGCCAATGTTATAGTTAAATACCTCAACCTGAGGACGCTTTTTTTGATTGTTTTTTATGCTATCGTTTCGCTAGCCAGTTACTGGTTTGCCTACGAATTACGCTTCGATTTTAATGTCCCAAGCAATCATGCAGTCGATCGAGTTAACATGGTCGGATGGATAGTTGGTCTTCAATTGATGCTACTTTTAGCCAGCGGACAGTTAGACTCAATTTTGTCTTATTTTCGTTTGCCAGATGTGTTTCGCCTTTTCGGCGGCCTTTTTTTAAACGCACTCATCCTGCTATCAATGTGGTATGTCTATAAAGGTGTAAACGTACCCCCACGCGCTGTCATCCTCACCTACTTCTTAATCAGCCTTCTTTCCATCGCGGCTTTTCGAATTTTTATGCGCGTTAAATCTAGCCGGGGCATCGAAGATTGGCTCACGATGGACGCCTCCGAGAACGTGATTATTATCGGTGCGGGCGAAGTCGGTGCGGGCCTTTGCTCGGACTTAATGAATAAGGCTCGTCTTGGTATGCGTCCAGTCGCCTTTCTCGATGATGACGTAAGAAAGATCGGTCGCTATGTTCACGGTGTTTTAGTTGCTGATGCAGTCGATGAATTAGCCACAATTGCCAAGAGCTATAATACCTCAAAAGTGGTCATAGCATTTCCATCAGCATCGGCTAAACGTATGCGCCATGTCGTTGAACTAGCTCGTGATGCAGGACTTTCTGTCGACATTGTGCCCGCTCTAACTGATCTTGTTAGCGGGCGAGCCGAGCTCTCTCAACTTCGTCCAATACAGCTCGAAGACCTCCTTGGTCGTGACGCAGTTGACCTTAACTCTGAAGGCATCCTTACATTGCTACACGGTAAGCGTGTCATGGTTACGGGAGCAGGTGGCAGTATCGGTAGTGAATTAGTCGCTCAAATACTCGACTACTCTCCCCATAGCCTGCTTTGCATTGATCAGGCAGAAATTGCCATTTTCAATCTCCAACAAAATGTTCTAAAAGTAAAAGATTCAAGTGAGACGCGAGTGACCACTCAAGTAATCGATATTCTTCATGCCGAACAATTAGAGAAAGTCTTCGCTCAGCATCGCCCGGAGGTCGTCTTTCATGCAGCGGCACACAAGCACGTCAATCTGATGGAGGCTCAGCCTGCCGAGGCTCTGCGTAATAATTTCTTTGCCACCCAGCAGCTCGCACGGATCGCGAGCCAATGCAAAGTCGAGCGGTTTATTTTAATTTCTACCGATAAGGCAATTAATCCCACTAGTGTGATGGGCGCGAGCAAACGACTGGCTGAACTTTCACTGACTGCTCAGCAGAATTCGGACACAAACACCACGATGTTCATGGCCGTTCGCTTTGGTAACGTACTTGGTTCATCTGGAAGTGTGGTCACGATCTTTCGTAATCAAATCGCAGGAGGTGGTCCCATAACAGTAACTGACCCAAATGTCACCCGCTTCTTTATGACGGTGGAAGAAGCAGTCGGCCTAGTCCTGCAGTCAGCAACTGAAGGAACTGGCGGCGATATCCTTGTGCTAAACATGGGCGATCCTGTCAAAATACTAGATGTCGCGCGTCAAATGATCGCTTTGAGCGGCCTGCGGGAAGGTACGGATATCGGCATTGAGTTCACAGGCCTTCAAGCTGGTGAAAAGCTATTTGAAGAAGTGCAGCATCTTAGTGAAACATTAGAGGTCACGCAGCATCCTTGCGTCATGCGGTTCGTTGCCCCAAATGATTCAAAAATAAACATGAGCCAAATCTCTCAAGATTTAGAATCTGCGATGATCAGTACGAATGTAGCAGTCATTAAAGACGCGATTCAAAAACACATCCCCGAATACACGCCGTCGGTCGAAGTTTGAATTGACAAATTTATACGGCCACACCTTTTAGCCATTCGCGTGTAGCAGCAGGAATAGCTCATGCAAACTATATGACAGGCCGGTTATCGCTCTTTACGTCTCGATCTACTAGGGTATCGTTCGATACAGGAGAGGGCCTCTTGAAAACCTTCATCTTTTTTTTATAATAGAGTACTGCGGCTTGCCAAATGATCCTAGGCATACTGTTGAGTGCAGTATCCAAAGGATGGCACAAGGCATAACGGAAGATGCTACCATTCGTTAAGGACTGACCTTGACCTTGTATATGAGTTTTCATGACACATGCCTCATCCTTGTAGAGGTCAATACCTAGAAATATTTCATTTTCTTCAATACGAAATGTAAACCGATATTCTCCAGTCATGTCGTTGAAGGGGGAAACGTGAAAGTCTTTCATGCAACGTGTTACCCAAGTTCGATCGTTTATTTGTTCTAATTCTCTCAGCGGATAAACGTGTCGATCACCAAATGTATTGTTGACCTCCGCTACGGCGCAAAGCAGTCGCCTCCCCTCCATACGCAAATGAAAGTTTACAGGATTGAAAGCGTAGCCGAAATACCTAGGAGAACTAATTAGTATCGTGTGTTGACTGGGCTCTTCAGCGGGTAGTAACCGATCTAGTTGCTCCAGGATTGGTTCAGGACTACCATGAAGATAGTCGCTATCATTCAAACGCAAAGGCCTTGCCTCATTATAACCGAAAATAGAAGCCTGCGCATTGATAAGTTTAAGCTCAGTCAGGTCGAATCCGAAGAAATTCATTGGGTAGCTAAATTTGTGTGACTGAGGGCTGAACCTCTCGTGCACAACTACCCCACGAAATATCTGTGAATTCAAAATCATGTGACACACTTACAATGCAAAGCTCGACGCTCCAAAGCTACACGGCAAAACATTGAGAATTGATCCCTATTGAATCTCATAGCTCGATTCCAAATCCCTGCGCGACTTCGACTGCAGAGCGTACGGCATCTTCGTGAAAACCATAGCCAAAATAACTACCGCAAAACCAAGTGTTTTGGCTACCGTTATTTGCGCGGAGTTTGTCTTGCGTATCCATCGACTCGAAAGAATAGAGCGGATGGGTGAGCGTAGTGCGGTTGATCACGCTCGCCTCGGGTATCTCAACGCTTGGGTTGAGGGTCACGATATAATCATTCTGGGTTTGGAGATTCTGCAAACGATTCATATAATAACTCACTGAAACTGGTCGCTCATCTGATTGACCCGGTTCCCGTATGAAATTCCACGAAGCCCAGAGTTTACGGTCCGGTGGTAGGTGCGTTGGACTCGTATGAAGCACCACTTCATTCTGCTGGTAGCGCCATGGGGAGAGTAGCTTTTCTTCTTTCTCGCTGGGATCGATCAGTAACTTGAGTGCCTCATCCGCATGGGCGCCAATCACTACATGATCAAACTCCAGCGAATTACCCTTATACGTAACCAGTGTGACACCAGTATCATGACGGCGGATGCCAGCAGGCGTCGAGTTCAACCTCGGAGCGTGGTCTAACTGCTTGAGCATTGCTTCCACATAAGTGCGGCTTCCTCCCTTCACAAACTTCCATTGAGGACGATTTGTTAGGCGTAGCAGACCATGGTTTTCCAGAAAGTGTAAGTAGGGTTGTGCAGGGAAACCATGCACCTCTTCAATCGGTGACGACCATATGGCGGCACCCATAGGATAAAGGTAATTGTTCAAGAAGGCATGTCCGAAACGTCGTTTCTTGCAGTATTTACCAAGGCTCTTTCCCTCGAGATAGCCACTATTCAAATCCCGATAGCCGATCCGAGCGAAACGCACCAGATCCCTGACGAAGCTTAAGTGCTTCGGCTTAAAATAATAACTAGTTGATGGAAAGAGTGTCTTCAGACTATTGCCTGCGTAGCCATAGTCCGTTTGTTGGTCGTAAAAGCTGAAAGTCATCGAGCTATCTTCAACTGCCACGCCAAGCTGTTCTAATACCTCGGTAAAGCATGGATAGTTTCGATGATTCATTACTATAAAGCCAGTATCAACGGATGTCCCCGCATCCACACCGTCTGGGACTTTTAGTGTGCGCGTATGCCCACCAGCGTAGTCGTTTTTCTCAAATAGGTGCACATCGTGTTTACGCCCAATAAGCCACGCAGCCGTTAGACCAGCCACACCGCAGCCAACCACCGCTATTTTTTGAGGTTTATCAGATACAGACATGGTTTATTGCATTTCAGCAAAAGGGTAATCTTTGGTAGGCCACACACCGAGCACAATTCCATCTACACACATCTGCAGTACTTTGCGCATACCGCCCAGTGACATGGTGTTTGTGCTTAGACCATGTTTCGCTAGTTGAATACCAATATGCATGCTCGATTTGTATGATTTAAACGTCAACGAAGAGGAAAACCTTACTCGTATATGTAAGTTTTTCTATCAGCTATCGCTTATTTATGTTGTGAATATACCTTACCTTCAAACATTAATACTAGCTGCCATCGCTTTCAGCGTGACGGCATGTTCGACCACATCCGATATGCATACACAGACCATTCCAAACGCACGCTACCTGCAAGCACTCACTCAATCTGAGCCTTACATAAAGGAGTCGCCCGTGCCAGGGTCAGAGGCCGAGACTGCCATGCTTAAACGTGTTGAATCATTATTCAACGACTATTGTTACGAGAATCTCTCCAAAAACGTGACACAAGTTTATGCTGAAAAGACGTATTTTCGGGACGCTTTTAAACAGTTTGAAAGTGCTGAAGAAATCCGCGAGTACATGCTTTCCGGTCTCAAGCCCCTTGAAGGAGCTGAATTTGTATTCAATCGTTTTGCCCGTAGCGGTAGCGACTACTACCTAGACTGGACAATGCGCTTAGACTTCAAAAAAACACCCACCGGGACCTGGGAGGAATCAATTGGCGTTAGTCACATGCGTTTCAACAGCGATGGCAAGGTCATCTTTCACCAAGATTACTGGGATCCCACCGACATAGTCTACCGCCGCATCCCTGTTGCCAAACAACTAATAGCTTTCGTCAAAGGCAAGATGTGAGTCCAGTGTGTGCTTATTTACTAAAAAAGGCCGCCCCTACGGACGACCTTTAAAATGGTGGTGAGAGCCGGATTCGAACCAGCGAACTCATAG
>CENJ01173597.1_pt1 | contig 11315 bp, 14 predicted proteins | sample 356161 | NCBI WGS metagenome assembly CENJ01 (sample SAMEA2619531, study PRJEB7988) | marine metagenome | biome: marine biome (ENVO:00000447); feature: surface water layer (ENVO:00002042); material: "saline water (ENVO:00002010), including plankton (ENVO:xxxxxxxx)" | depth 5 m
TTAATCCAGCAGCTTCGGCTCGGTGGGGACGGTGGGGGTTTCTTTCAGGTCTTCCACCTCGATGCTTTCGATTTTTTCGCTGCGGCTGCTGATCTTACCGGTGGTGGTCTTGATCTGGTCGATATCCCGCCTGGCCTGATCAAAATGCCGGTCGAGATTGCCGACCCGGTCATTGAGCCTGGTGATATCGTCGAGCAGCCTGCTCACCTCGGCCTGAATGACAGCGGCCTGTTCACGCATATGCACGTCCCTCAGAATGGCGCGAACGGTGTTGAGCGTTGCCATCAGCGTGGTGGGGGAAACCAGGTAGACGCGTTTTTTGAAACTGTCCTCAAGCGCTTTCGGCAGGTGAGTGTGAAACTCGGCATAAACCGCCTCTGATGGCAGGAACAGCATCGCGCTCTCGGCGGTCTCACCGGTGATGATGTATTTGCTGGCGATATCCTCAACATGCTTTGACAGCGCGGCGGCAAGGTTCTTGCGGGCGGCTTTGCGGCCATCATCATCGGTGGCTTCACCAAGTTGATACCACGCCTCAAGCGGGAATTTGGCATCAATGACAATCGGCCCCGGCGGGTTCGGCAGGTTCAGCAAACAGTCGGGGCGGGAGCCGTTGGACAGTGTCTGCTGAAAACGATAGGCGTTGGGGGGCAGCATCTGGCGGACCAGGTTTTCGAGCTGCATTTCACCATAGGCGCCGCGAGCCTGTTTGTTCGACAGCACGTTTTCAAGCCGCGTTGTCTGTGCCGACAGCTCATTGAGTGAGGCCTGGGCCTTGTCGATCACCGCCAGCCGGGTTTGCAGGTCACCCAGTTTCTGCCCGGTTGTCTCCCCCTGTTTGCGCAGGGTTTCATGCAGAGCGCGTTCCTGATTCTGGAGCTGGCTGGTCACGTTCTGCTGCATTGAGGCGGCAAGCTGGGCAATCTGGTCAAGCTGGCCCTTGATCTCGCCAACGCTGGCCGCGTCCTGTTGCGCCCCGCCCTGACCGCGGAGGGCGAGAAAAACCATCCCCGCCGCCATCATCACGACGACAACAACAAGAATGATGGTCAGGCTTTCCATGGGCTGTTTCCTCGCGGGGCTGGATGGTGGCGTGAAGACTTCATTGTGGCAATCAGGGGTTGACCTAGTTTGATGCCTCAATTACCCCATTGACAAGATATTTCAGTCAAGGGGAATCTCCATGGCCGTGCTTCCGATAGTTCTGTTGCCCGATCCGATCCTGCGCAAGCGCGCCGAACCTGTTGAGCGCGTTGATGATACCATCCGGCAACTGATGGATGATATGCTGGAAACCATGTACGATGCCCCGGGGATCGGGCTGGCGGCACCGCAGATCGGTATCTCAAAACGCATCATTGTCATGGATTGCAGCGATGATGAGGTTGAGGCCGAGCCGATCGGCATGATCAACCCTGAAATCCTCACCAGCGGTGACGACACCTGCACCATAGAGGAAGGCTGCCTTTCAATCCCCGGGCATCGCGGTGATGTGACCCGCCCGGCGAGCATCGAGGTTCGTTATCTTGACAGGGACGGCGCGGTGCAGGAACGCGCCTTTGACGGTCTGCTGGCGATCTGCATCCAGCATGAGATTGATCACCTCAACGGGGTTTTGTTCATTGATTACCTGTCACGGCTGAAACGCGACATGATCACCCGCAAGATGACCAAGGAATTCCGGATGGACCGGGGCTGAATATGACAAGGGTCGCAACATGACAAAAGGTGCAACCATCGTTTTCATGGGAACACCGGATTTCGCCGTGCCGTCATTACAGCGGCTGGCGGCAAGGCATCACATCAAGGCGGTCATGAGCCAGCCACCACGGCCAGGCGGGCGCGGCATGAAAATCAGGCCATCACCGGTTCACGCCATGGCGGACCAGCTCGGGCTGCCGGTGGAGACACCGGAAAAACTGGATGATGAGGCCATGGCGATGATCAAATCCCATGCCCCGGATTTCCTGATTGTGGTGGCCTATGGGCTGATCCTGCCCGAACCTGTTCTTGCCCTGCCAGCGAAGGCGGCCATCAATGGTCATGCCTCCCTGTTGCCGCGCTGGCGCGGGGCCGCGCCGATCCATCGTGCGATTGCAGCCGGTGACAGCATCACCGGCACCACGGCCATGCTGATGGCCAGGGCGCTCGATAGCGGGCCGATGCTGGTCAAGCGAGAAGAGGTAATCCGCACCGATGATACCGCCGCCAGCCTGCATGACCGGCTGGCTGACCTGACGGCAACAACCCTCCTCGAAGCCGTGGACCGGTTTGATAGCCTCACCCCCACACCGCAGGATGAAAGCGCGGTGACATGGGCTGAGAAGATTTCCCCGGCCGAGGCCGAAATGGATTTCACCCTGCCGGCCGAAGAGGCTGAACGCCGCATCAGGGCGTTTGCGCCTTTCCCCGGGGCGTGGTTTGCGATCCCGCGTGACGCTGATGCCCCGCACCGGATCAAGGTGCTGGCTGCTCGCAGGGTTGATGGCAAGGGCCAGCCGGGGCAGGTTCTGGGGCGCGGTCAGGCCGGCGGGCCGGTGCTGGCTTGCGGCACTGGCGCGCTGGAGCTGATGCGGATACAGCCCCAGGGCAAGCCGGTGATGGATGGGGCTGCCTTCCTCAATGGCAATGCCCTGCCGGACCGGATTGACCCCGCCCTCAATTTAAGGGGGCAGGGCTGATGCCGCGCTATTGCATCACGGTCGAATACGATGGCGGTGATTTTGTCGGCTGGCAGCGTCAGGATAATGGCCCGTCTGTTCAGGCTGCGCTGGAACAGGCGGCCTCAGCCATCATTGGCGGCAGGATGGCGGTTGCGGTTCAGGGGGCTGGCCGCACCGATGCCGGGGTTCACGCCACCGGGCAGGCGGCCCATTTTGATCTGCCTGATGCGTTTGACCCTGACCGCTTGCCGCTTGCGCTCAACGCGCATCTGCCTGATACGGTGCGAGTGCTGTCGGCGCGCGGGGTTGATGATGATTTCAGCGCCCGCTTTGATGCCATTGGCCGGGCCTATCGCTACCGGATCGTGACCCGCCGCATCGCCCCTGCGCTTGGGCGCGGGCTGGTCTGGCATGTTGGCCAGCCGCTTGATCATCTTGCCATGACCGAGGCTGCACAGCACCTCATCGGGCGGCATGATTTCACCTCATTCAGGGCAACGCATTGTCAGGCGCAATCGCCTGTCCGGACGCTCGATACCCTGCGCCTGGAGGTTGAGGATGATGGCCTTTCGCTGATCGCAGAGGCACGGTCCTTTCTGCATCACCAGATCAGGAATATCACCGGCACGCTGGTGCTGGTCGGGCGCGGTAAATGGACCCCGCTGGATGTTAGGGATGCGCTCGCGGCCCAGAACAGGAGCGCGGCCGGGCCAACAGCACCGCCGCAGGGGCTGTACCTGACAAGGGTGGATTACCCGCAAGACTGACCCCAATTATGACCCCAATAATGAGCGGGGGCCTTAAGGAGTGTTGGCGACCAGCGGGTGGATCATCCCGATGATGACCGATGCGTTCATCACCTCAACCACCATCATCAGGATCACCATCCCGGCACCGGCAAAACCGCCCTGACCAAGGCTGCGTGTCGCCACCGACCAGGCCGCCCAGATCATCCAGATTGCCACCACCAGCAGCAGGAAGTTGCCGCCAAGGCTGTCACTGCCAAGGATCATCAGCATCAGAAACAGGATAATCACCCGCAGGTTGCCGATCCATGTTGTCGCCAGAATGAAGAGCGGGAAACGCCCCGTCAATCCCGTCAACTGCAAGACGAAATGGCTGATCACGGGATAGGATAATGTATCCACCAGCGCAATCACCCCCAGCAACGGGATCAGCCAGGCATGGTCCATCCCCAGCATCACGATGCTGTTGGCGAAGATCAGGAAAAAACGGAACCACAACGCATCCCAGATGGCGCGATTGGTTGGTTCCAGCTGGCCGGGTTCGCCCTGACGGATGGCCATGCGGAGCGCATAGGTTATGCCGTCAACCACGGTGGAAGGGGTTGGCAATGGCGGGATCATGCCGTGGCTTCCATGAAAAATCGGTCAAGAATGGTGCTGTAGATGGTTTTCAGTGTCGTCATATCCTCAACCGTGGTGAATTCATCAACCTTGTGCATGGTTTTGCCGACCAGCCCGAATTCAGCCACCGGCGCATAGGATGCAACAAACCGTGCATCGGATGTGCCGCCGGATGTTGACAGCTCGGGCCGCCGGCCAACGGTATCTTCCACCGCGCTGCTGATCAGCTCGGTGAACGCGCCCGGTTCGGTGACAAAGGGATGCGCGTTGGTCGGTATCCAGGTGATGTCATAGTCGCCGCCAACCTCCTCAAAATGGGCATTGAGCCAGGCTTTCAGGCTGTCGGCGGTATGATCCGAATTGAAACGGATATTGAACCGTGCATGGGTGCTGTTCGGGGTCACGTTGCGGGCATTATTGCCGGTGTCGATGCTGGTGACGGCGGCGGTGCTGGGGCTGAAATGGGCATTGCCCTGATCAATTTCGCCCTGCATCAGCGGGGCCAGCATCCGCATCAGTCGCGGCATCGGGTTATCGGCCAGATGCGGGTAGGCGACATGGCCCTGACTGCCGTGAACAGTCAGCTCTCCTGACAGCGAGCCACGGCGGCCATGCTTGATGACATCACCGATCGCGCCGGGGTTGGTCGGCTCCCCCACCAGAAAGACATCCGCCATCAGCCCCTTGTTGGCGACCCATTCCAGCATCGGCCTGGTGCCATTGATGGCATCGCCTTCCTCATCACCGGTGATCAGCAGGCTGATGCGGGCATCCGTCGGGCTGGCCCCGGCGGCGATCCATTCGATCGCGGCGGTGATAAAGGCGGCGACCCCGCCTTTCATGTCAACGGCACCGCGTCCATAGAGCCGGCCATCCTCCATCACCGCCCCAAAGGGCTGATGCGTCCAGGCCCCGGCATCACCGGCGGGAACCACGTCGATATGACCATTAAAGCCGAAATGCCGTTCGCCCTCACCCCAGATGGCGAAGAGATTATCAATCCGCTCCTCGCCCTCACCAAACGGCAGGCGCGTGCAGGCAAAGCCTGCCCCTTTGAGGCATCCTTCAAGCAGGTCGAGCGCTCCGGCTTCCTCAGGGGTTACCGAGGGGCAGCGGATCAGGTCCTGGAGCAGCTCAATTTCGGGGGGCAGGCAGGCCATCCGGTCAGTCCCTCAGGAGTTCGTTGATCGAGGTTTTGGAACGGGTCTTTTCATCCACTTTCTTGATGATGACGGCGCAGGCCAGATTGGGGCCGGGGCTGCCATCAGCCAGTGGCTTGCCGGGCAGGGTGCCGGGAACCACCACCGAATAGGCCGGCACACGGCCCATGTGAACCTCACCCGTCTCACGATCAACGATCTTGGTGGAGGCACCGATAAACACACCCATGGAAAGAACAGCACCCTGTTCCACCACCACGCCTTCGACCACTTCGGACCGCGCACCGATGAAACAGTCATCCTCAATGATCACGGGGCCAGCCTGCAGGGGTTCCAGCACACCGCCGATACCGGCACCGCCGGAAAGGTGAACATTCCTGCCGATCTGGGCGCATGACCCGACCGTGGCCCAGGTATCAACCATGGTGCCGCTATCGACATAGGCACCGAGGTTGATGAACCCTGGCATGATCACCACCCCCGGGGCAACATAGGCGGATTTGCGAACAACGCATCCCGGCACGGCGCGGAAACCGGCAGCGCGGAACCGCGCTTCATCCCAGCCTGAAAATTTCGAAGGCACCTTGTCCCACCATGTTGAGGCACCGGCACCGGGGGTATCAGGCCCGCCGGGGATCACCACCATGTCGTTGAGCCGGAAGGAGAGCAGCACGGCTTTCTTGAGCCACTGATTGACAACCCAGTTGCCCGGGGATTGCTGTTCGGCGACACGGGCCTCACCACAATCCAGCATTTCAAGGGCCTTTTCCACGGCATCACGAACATCACCGGTGGTGGAAAAACCGATACTGTCACGGTCATCCCAGGCGGCGTTGATGGTGGTTTCTAGATTGGTGGTGGTCATGCTTGTCTCCGGTCAGTTGCGGTGCGTGTTGGTTGCGATGCGGGTTCTACGCGACCTTGCGCAGAAAAGTTTTAAGGTCGTAATCAATAAAATCAATATGCCCGTTATCCATCCTTGAACGGGACAGATCCAGTTCTTGCTGCAACCAGACCGTTGTGATGCCCAGATCATAGGCCGGTTTCAGGTTGACCGCCATATCTTCAACCATGACAGCCCGCCCCGGGGTGATACCATGATGTCGCAGGAGTTCCTGATAAACCACGGGGTCAGGCTTGGGGCGAAACTGCCCCCTGATGATATCATAACAGCCGCTGAAATGGTGACTGATCCCGAAAGCGTTCAGAATCTGTTCGGCATGGCGTTCGGTGCCGTTGGTGAAAATCACCTTGGTGCCGGGCAGGCCAGCCAGCAGCTGGTCCAGTTCAGGGTCATGGTCAATATCATCAAGGTTGATATCATGGACAAAGGCCATGAAATCCGACGGGTCGATATTGTGTTCCTGCATCAGGCCCGATGCCGTGGTGCCAAAGCGGTTGAGCAGGTCTTTCTGCAAGGCAAAGGCACGGTCCCTGTCCAGATCAAAGAGATTCTGGATGAACAGCGTCATGCGCCGGGACACACGATCGAATAGACCGGACCGCTCAGGATAGATCGTGTTATCGAGATCAAATATCCAGGCGTCGATAGCGTCGGCCTGAAAACGCGAAACCGGCTTTAGCATTGTATCAACCCACACTGTTCAACTGTTGTCTTAAACTAGTCGCGGGTGATGATGGTGCCAATACCATGTTCGGTAAAAAGTTCGACCAGCACTGCGTGTTTCTGTCGCCCGTCCAGAATAACCGCGCCATCGGTTCCGCCAGCCACCGCGTTGATGCAGGTTTCCACCTTGGGGATCATGCCGCCATTGATGGTGCCATCAGCGATCATGGCAGAGGCCTCATTGATCGTCAGTTTCGGGATCAGGTTGCCGTCACCATCCAGCACGCCCGGCACATCGGTCAGCATCAAAAGTCGGGTTGCCTCCACGGCAGCGGAAACCGCACCGGCGGCGGTATCGGCGTTGATATTGAACGTGTCGTTGTTTTCACCGGCGGCAACAGGGGCGATCACCGGGATCATCATGGCCCCGATCAGGGCATCGACAACCGACGTGTTGATCAATTTAGGCTCCCCGACAAAGCCAAGGTCGATTGCAGAACCGGCCTCATCGGCCTTGCCCGCCAGTTTACCCGCGGTGATGAGGCGGCCATCCTTGCCCGAAATACCGACAGCCATGCCGCCGGCATCATGAATGGCCGCAACGATGGCCTTGTTGATGGCACCGGACAGCACCATTTCCACCACCGAGACAGTATCATGGTCGGTCACGCGCAGCCCGTTGACAAAGGCCGACGGGATATCCAGCTTTTCCAGCATGGCCCCGATCTGGGGGCCGCCGCCATGGACCACAATCGGGCAGGTCCCGACCTGATGCAGCAGCACCATATCCTTGGCAAAGCTGGTCAGGGTTGCGGCCTCACCCATGGCCCCGCCACCGAATTTGACGACCACGCGATGCCCTGAATACCGCCGCATGAACGGCAGGGCTTCGGTCAGCACCGCCGCCTTTGACAGCCACTCATGGCCCTGATCCTTGTTGAGGGGATCCTTATTAAGGGGATCTTTATTGAGGGGATCACTGTTCTGGGTTTTTTCGTCCGTCATTGCCCGGGCTCCTGTTATGGTCCGAAGTGAGCGTTTTGCCTCAATTTTCCGGCTGGTGCAAGCATCAGGGGCGGGCCAGCCCGGCAATATGCGCCCTCAACGTATCAATCCCCGTTGTCTTTTGCGATGAGGTGACAAAGATACCCGGCCAGGATGCCACATGGGTGGCGACTTCCCGGCGGCATTCCGAGGCGACCTTTTCCAGCCCCGGCGGCTTCAGCTTGTCGCCCTTGGTCAGGACCAGCGCCCATGATACCGCGGCCTCATTGAAAATCTTCATGATCTCCCGGTCAGCGTCCCCGATCCCCCGGCGACTATCGATCAGAAGGAACACCCGCATCAGGGTCTGGCGGCCCTTGAGGAACGACAGCGTCAGGCTGGTCCAGGCCCTGACATCGGTTTTTGATGCCTTGGCGTAACCATAGCCGGGCAGGTCAACAAGGCGGATACGGCCATCAAGATTAAAGAAATTGAGCTGCTTGGTGCGCCCCGGGGTCTGTGAGGTGCGGGCCAGGGTACGCCGCTGGGTGAGGGCGTTGACCAGCGAAGACTTGCCGACATTGGACCGCCCGGCAAAGGCGACTTCGGGGCCATCCATCGGCGGCAGGTTGCTGATGGCCGTGGATGCGGCGATGAACTCACATGGCTTGAGGAAAAGCTTGCGCCCCGTTTCAAGCTCCTGTTCGGTGATCTCGCCTGTTTCGGTCATGGATCAGCCCTTTTCAGAGGCCTTCTTGACCGAGCGCATGATGTACATCTGCTGCAGGATCGACAGCAGGTTGTTCCAGGTCCAGTAGATCACCAGCCCGGCCGGGAAAGTCGCCAGCAGGAAGGTGAATCCGATTGGCATGAATTTAAAAATCTTGGCCTGAACCGGGTCTGGTGGCGGCGGGTTCAGCGACATCTGGACATGCATGGTGATGCCCATCAGAATCGGCCAGACACCGAGATTAACCAGATCAGGCAGGCCAGCGGTGCTGAACGGCAACAGCCCGAAGATATTGACAATAGAGGTCGGGTCAAGCGCCGACAGGTCCGTGATCCAGCCATAGAAAGGCGCATGCCGCATTTCAATCGTCACGAACAGCACCTTATAAAGCGCGAAGAATACCGGTATCTGCAACAACAGCGGCAGGCAGCCTGCGGCGGGGTTGACCTTCTCCTTGCGGTAGAGTTCCATCATTTCCTGCTGCTGACGCTGGCGATCATCACTGTAGCGTTCCCGCATTTCCTGAATTTTTGGTGACAGATTCCGCATCTTTGCCATCGAATGATAGGATTTGTTGGCCAGCGGGAAAAACGCCAGCTTGACGGCAACGGTCAGCCCCATGATGGCGAGGCCGAAATTGCCCAGCACGCCGTAAAGCCAGTTCAGCGCATGGAAGAACGGCTTGGTCAGGAACGGGAACCAGCCCCAGTCAATGGCGTGGTCCAGCCGCTCGACACCCAGGCTTTCGTTATAGGACAGCAGCATGTTGATCTTTTTCGGCCCGGCATAGATATGGAAGACGCGTTCCATGCTGGCGCCGGTATTCAGCCGTGTGGCCGAGGCGTTGATATCAACCTGGCTGGGTTCACCGGCACCGGCGGCGCGGCGGAACCCGAACTGAAAGTCCTCTTGGTTTTCAGCATCAGGGATCATCGCCACCAGCCAGTATTTGTCGGTGATGCCGATCCAGCCCTTGATGCCTTCACTGCTGTAGCTTTCACCCTGGGGGCCGAGGTCCTGAACCGCTGAATAATCGACTTCGGTTTTCTGGTCTTCAGCAAAAACCCCGATCGGGCCTTCGTAGGAAATAAAGATATCGCCGCTGCTCGGCATGTTCCGGCGCAGGCGGGCAAATTTGCGGATATCCAGTGCCTCGCCCGAATTGTTCTCGGCACTGGCCGTGATCGTGATCAGGTAATTGTCATCAATCCGGTATTCGATGCTGTAGCCGACACCCGCATCGCTCATATAGGTGAGGGTCAGCGGGGTTGACGGGGTCAGGGTGCTGCCCCCGGCCTGCCATTCGGCATCCTTGGGGACCAGCCGGTTGCCCGCAGGGTCGAGGAAAAGCACCTCGGCGAAGTAACTGTCATCGCCGCCGGTCTTGCGCAGCAACTCAACCCTGTTTTCATCCCGCGCATCGTCACGGGCGTAATCCATCAGTTTAAGGTCATCGAGCCGCCCGCCAGCGAGTGAAACAGTCCCGCCCAGCTGGTCCGATACAATCGGGATGCGCGGCGCGGTCATGGCGGCGGGGATTTCGGTCACGGATTGCAGCCCGCTGGTGCCGCCCGCCAGACCAGAAGTATTCAGGCCTCCAGAATTCTGGCCGGTTGCGTTCGGGTCCACCTGCTGGCTGGGGAATTCCTGCTGGCTTGCCTGTTGCTGATCGGGGTCCTGCGGGGCAGGAATGAAATAAATCTGATAGACAATCAGGATCATCATTGAGATCGCGATTGCAGCAATCAGGTTGCGGTTGTCACTTTTCATCCCGTTCCCTTTCCTGGGTCTTTAACGCTATATCGGCCGTGTCCTTCTCCGCTGGAATGTCACGAGCCGGAACCGGATCAAAACCACTACTCCCGAACGGGTGGCAACGCATGATCCTGATGGTTGCTAAATAACCACCCTTGAGCGGTCCATGCAACCTTATTGCTTCGATTGCGTAGCGGGAACAGCTTGGCTCAAACCGGCAATTTGCGCCGGTCAGGGGTGAGATCACCATCCGGTAAAGCCAGATGGGCAGAATGATCACGCTTTCAGCACATTTTCCGAGGATACGCAGCAGCAATTTCCGCCTCTTTTAACTTCTGGCCAGACTGGCAATTTCTGACCAGGCTGGCAACTTCTGACCGGACTGGCTGGATGCCATCAGGGCTGGTGTCGGGAATGGTCGGCCATGAGCCGGTCGCATTCCGCCTGCATGACCGGCCATGCCTTGGTCGGGGTGTTGTGTCGGGCAATCAGCACATAGTCATGCCCTGGCCGGGCGTGACGGGCCAGAACATCGCGGGCCAGCGCCCGCAGGCGGCGCTTGGCCCTGTTCCGGGTGACGGCATTGCCGATCTTGCGGGTGGCGGTGATACCGATTCTCGGATGCGCGTCATCGCCCCGGTTGTGGATCTGCACCACCAGCGAAGATGACACCAGCTTGCGGCCATGCCTTGCGGCGGCGACAAACTCGCTTCGGTTCAGCATTTTACGGGTTTCCGGCATAACCGGCCATCCTCAAGCGCAGAGACGCTTGCGTCCTTTGGCACGGCGGGCCTGGAGTACACGGCGACCACCAACAGTGGCCATGCGCGAACGGAAACCATGGCGCCGCTTGCGCACAAGATTGCTTGGTTGAAAAGTCCGTTTCATGACAGGGCACTCCTTCCCGTCGATCGTGTGATAATTCAATCAGTGAAGCGGCTTTATAATAAAAGCCCGGGCTTTAGTCAACGCCAAACCGCCTTGCCCCCCGGCGTTGCGTCATCAACACAGAAAGTATTGACAAAAAGGGTATCTAATAGTTAAGTTTTATTAAGTAATATCGTGCATGAATTTAAATTACTATTAATA
>CENJ01051457.1_pt1 | contig 11313 bp, 8 predicted proteins | sample 356161 | NCBI WGS metagenome assembly CENJ01 (sample SAMEA2619531, study PRJEB7988) | marine metagenome | biome: marine biome (ENVO:00000447); feature: surface water layer (ENVO:00002042); material: "saline water (ENVO:00002010), including plankton (ENVO:xxxxxxxx)" | depth 5 m
ACCTACCTCTACTATTTGTTTTACTTAATTCTCTGTAATAGAGTCCAAGAGTTAAATCTTTTATGTCATAACTAATCCCGAAGTTTACCCATGAGGCAGTGGACTCTCCCTCCTCAAAATCATATTTATTTCTATATTTAAATTTCAGGTCAAGATCTTTATTTACTTTACCTGTCATTTCAATAGTTGGCCAAAATTGAGAGTGTGATTGAGATTTTAGACTGAAAGAATAAAAAAAGAATAAAAAAACTAAAAGAATTAAATAATTATATCTTAACATAGATATGTTAAGCTAATAAATTTATAACAAAAAAAGGGACTAAAAAGTTAGTCCCTATTGCTACTAATTAATTTTATATTTATTTAAACAAGTCAAATTTAACCCCTGCAGTATATCTTGAGCCATAAAATTCTTCTTGCATCACGTACTGTTCCTCACCCTGATAATATCTCAAGGCCTGATTTGTAAGGTTTTTAGCCTGAGCATATAGAATAAGGTTTTTTGTTAGAGAAACTGAAGCGTTAATGTCTAAAAATCCCTGAGAATCATAATACCTATCTCTTGTAGGCCTACTTCCAAATTCATCAATATATCCATCAGTGAAGTTATATGAAACTCTAACATTAAACTTATCTGTCTCATAGTCAAGTGATGCATTAAATGTATTTTTAGCAGCACCAGGTAAAGGAACTTTATCTAAGTCAGACCTATCAAGAACTCCTTCGGTGTCAGTATCGGCATAAGTATAGTTTAGATACAAACCTAAATTTTTAAGTATTTGTCTTTGAAAGGCAACCTCAAAACCAAATACAGAAGCTTTAGCGCCATTTCTGGGTTGTGAAATCGCTAATTCTCCAGTATATCCTGTATACGTTCCGTCATACTCAAAATTATAAATAAAATCGGATAGATTTTTATAAAAAACTCCCCCTGATAAAAGTCCAATATTTGAGAAATATGACTCAAAGTTTAAGTCTAAATTAAGTGCCTTCATAGGATCAAGTAATGGATTACCAAGATTTAATTCCTCATCTTCTTCAATATACTCTTGAAAAGGAACTAGAGCATAATAATCTGGTCGAGCAATTGTATTTGTCCAAGATAATCTAAGAGCAGAATTTTCTGACAAATTATATTTAAAGAGAACAGCAGGAAGGAAATTAGAATAATTATCTTCTACTTCATCCGAAATACTAACCGTCTCGTTCTCATAATCAACATTTCTTCCCGTATAGGAAATATTTGTTGACTCAAATCTTCCACCAATTATAAGTGATAAATCAGAAGTAAGATTAACATCATACATAAGATAAGCAGCAAAAATATTTTCATCGGCCTCATAATTTTCAGCTGCAAATTCATCAAGAACTAGCTCAGAAGTAAATCCTGTTCCTAATAAGTCAAGCCCTCCTAGATACTCTTTAGTTACGAAGTTACCAGCTAAATATTTTCCACCCGCTAAATAATTAGCGTCTGACTGATCTTCAAGTGGGAACTGGGATAATACATCACCTGCCAGTGTTCCCTCAAACTCTGACCATGTATTATTTCTCTTCTTGTTTTTAGCTCTATTTTTTAAACCAAACTTAAGAATTCCAGAAGTACTTACTGGTAGAGTAAAATCTACTTTGGCGTTGGCCTCATTCTCATAAGTCCATTTTTGGGCTTGTTCTGGATCTCTAGCCTCTGACTGACCCACCACGTTAGGATCTACATATGAAATAAATGGTTTTCTTGTGTCAGATAAATCCATTATTATAGATACGGGGTCGTTTCTGAATGTGAGATATCTCTCGTTAGGTCTCTCTTCTGATGCTCTTGAATAATTGACCATCCAATCAATTTTTAGCTTATTAGACACTAAATGGTCTCCTCCTAAAGTCATATTAAGAGCTTTCTGATCTTCAAGTCTAGTGGCTTTGTTCTTGCTATCATCAATACCTCCTTTTGTCTGCCTCTCTACCCTAGCCTCCATCTGATAGGTGTTGTTTCCAAGTGATGTATAATTACCTTCTCCCATTGTATCATCCATATTCTTAAATCTTAACCTGAACCTATTTTCCCAATCGTCCCTGTGATTATACAATGAATTAAAATAAATTTTACTTGAAGCAGAAAATTCATAGTCTAAGTTCAACGATAAACTTTTTCTTTCTCTTTTTACATAATACGTTCTTATATCCATCTCCTTCATATACCTAATCCCATCAACTTCTCTCCATTCTGCCTCAATATTATCTGACCCATAATCTCTATTATTGTAAGATCCTGATAAAAGGAAACCAAAATTTCCTAACCTATTACCTAGAACAAAAGATCCATTATAAATTGGTTTTGATGTAATTGGACTGAACCCAGAACCTATATCTGCCGAAAACCTTAATGCATCCGGAGCAGATCTCGTTACTAAATTTACTACACCACCTACTGCATCACCATCCATATATGGAAGTACAGCTTTATTGACTTCAATTGTTTGAATCATATCTGCTGGAATTAAATCTAACTGAACGTTTCTATTGTCACCTTCGGCAGAAGGAATTCTTGAACCATCAATTTGAACCGAGTTTAATGCAGTTGCTAAACCTCTTACGACAATATTTCTAGCCTCACCTTGATCACCTTGCATTGTAATACCAGGAATTCTTTTTAGGGCATCTCCCATATTTGAATCTGGAAACTTTCCAACCTGATCAGCAGAAATTATGTTGGTTATATTTACATTATTTTTTTGTTCATTTAATGCTCGTGCCTGTCCTTGAAGATTATTTCCAGTAATTATAATTTCATCTCCAATAATTATACCAGGCTGAAGTTCGATATTTACTTCAGAATTAGAGGAAGATGAAACACTAACATTTATTTCAAAGTTGTTATAACCTATATATGATACCTTAAGTTTATAATTATCAGGATCAACATTTGGGATAATATAATTACCTTTAACATCAGAAATTGTTCCATAATCTGTACCATCTAAAATTATATTTGCACCTGGTAGAGGAAAACCATTGTCTTTATCGACAATCGTTCCAACTACAGCTCCGTTCTGAGAATAAATATTATATGATAAAAAAGTTAAAATTAATAATAAGAGATTTTTCATTTGATTATATTTTCAGACGAAATTAATTATGTGACATTTCCGTTTTTTAAACCCAATGTTATTAGATAGTTAAACTTCGATGCTTAAATAACCCGAATTAATAATTGTTGGCTTAGAAGTTAACCTGATTTTTTTAAAAAATTTATTATTAAAGTTAAAGTCAACATTTAAATTACCGCCCCTAGCTTTTACTAAACTATATTTTTTTTCAAAAGCAAGAAAGACAGCCAAAATAGAAGCTGTAGAACCAGAGCCACAACTTAAGGTTTCTCTATTAACTCCCTTCTCAAAGGTTCTAATTTGAATATGATCTTTTTCTTTTTTAACAATATTAATATTGAATGGGGCCTTTAGAAATTCTTGAGATAAAGTCAATTTGATAACTCTTTTATTAAAAAAGTTATCATGTAAACTTTTGGAGAACTCCACATAATGAAGGGTTCCTGTATTAATTAGGAATCCATTTATAAACTCTCTGTATTTATTGATTTTTGGAATTTTTAAAGCAATATCACTTTTATTTACTTGAGCCTTACAATGCAATCCATTAGATAAAAAATTATATTCTTTCTTTAAGTTTATCCTAGTCATGTATTTTACAGCACAAATCGAACCGTTTCCACAAAAGCTAGGTGAGGAGTCAGGGTTATAAAAATCCAATTCAAAATCTTTATTTCTTGATTTAGTTATAATTAATAATCCATCAGAATTTGAAAGCTCTCTACTGTCAAAAATCAACTTTGAAATTTTATTGAACTCGGGCAACGAGTTATCTAGGTAGTCTAATAAAATAAAATTGTTACCTGCTGATTCTAATCTAGAATATTTGATTTTCATCTGTTAGAAGAAGGCGTAAGGGTTATAACTTTTCCTTAATCTTTGCGCTCTTACCTTTTCTATCTCTGAGATAGAATATTCTGGCTCTTCTTACTTTACCTTTCCTAACTAGATCAATCTTATCAATTGAAGGAGAGAGTATAGGTATAATTTTTTCTACAGCTATCGAATCAGAAATTTTTCTAATAGTAAATGTCTCACCATTTGTTCCTATATTTTTTCTCTGGAGGACAGTACCCTGAAACTGCTGAATCCTCTCCTTATTACCCTCTCTGATTTTGATGTGTACATTTATAGTATCTCCAGAACCAAAATCAGGAAATGACTTTAAGGTCTCTGAGTTTTCTTTAGTAAGCTTGAAATCAATCGATGCCATATTTTTTTTTTGGTGTGCAAATATACTCTATTTTTAATGTTTTAAAATTTTCTGATTATAATTTTAATTACTCATCAAAGTATTCTTTTATCTGGTCCCAAGAGTAGTAATGAAATGATAAGTCATCGCTCATAGCTACAAAGATACCATTCTCAAAAGGTTCTGGGAAAGGCCCAGGATGAAATTCTGATCCATCTGAGTCAATACAATTAACATAAAAACTTCCTGTTTGTTTGTAATCTAATTCTGGTGAAAAAATTCTAAACTGATTGACCTTCTGTTGATCTGAAACAACTACATAATTATTATCCTTATTTATAATGCTTATTCCCTCTTGATCACCTGTAAAATTTTTAGCAAAATTTAATATCTCATAATCTCCATCCTCTGGGTCTGCATGGTAAGCCCTTACCCCAAATCCCTCATCTGAGTAATATATTATATCGTTTATATTATCTACAGAAATTGCCTCTATCTCTTTTTTTCCAGAGAATAATCCAAAAGTTCTTAAATACTCAAGCTCAAATTTATTTTTATTATATACTAATTTATACTGAGAAACATATTCTCCTGAAATACCATCTTTTTTTCCAACTATTGCGTTAGCGAACCCCTGCTTATCTTTCCACAAGGCAACTCCCATGGGCTCAGGGTTTTCTTCATCTTTAAAAACTCTCAGTCCTCCACCATCTAACTCAAGCATGTCAGGTAGAGAAAAAATTCTTACAGTATTTTTAAATCTTTCTGTGGCAACTAGAATGTCAGTTCTGATATCACCCATCCTAACACCTTTTATAACATCAACATTATTTGGCCTAGATATATTAAAGATGGACCTTTCTTTATCAATTTTTCCATTCAGATCATAGACAATTATTGCACCATCCACGTCTTTCTGAGTCCCAATTATTAAACTTTCACTAGGATTCGATTCATTGTACCATATTGCTGGATCGTCAATATCTCTCTCTACCTTCTCTGTCTGTACAATAGAATATATTATTTCAGTTTTCTTAAAATTACCATCTTTTAAAGAACAAGAGAGACATATTAAGATTAGTAGAATTAAGTTTTTCATCTTTAATTTTTTGCAATGATAATATTTCAATATTACGTTTCTTACTTTCTTATTGTTAAATTTGTATAAAATGTTAACATGTTCGGTTTTCTCAAGAAAATATTAGGATCTAAGTCAGATAAGGATTTAAAAGAAATATATCCTCTAGTTGATAAAATCAACTCTGAATATGACAAGCTCAATACAATAAGTGATGAAGATTTAAGATCAAAGACAGAGGAATTCAAATTAAAAATTAAAAATTCTTTAATAGAAACTGAGGAAGAAATTAATAATCTAAAAATTAATTACGAGAACAGTGAGGGGTCATTAGATGAAAAAGAAGAAATACTTAATTCAATCGATAAGATAATAGAAGATCAAAATGAGATTATTGAAAATATACTAAATGAAATTTTACCTGAGGCATTTGCGGTAGTAAAAGAGACTGCTAGAAGGTTTTCAGAGAATGGTTCACTTGAGGTAAAGGCAACAGATTTCGACAAAGAAATTGCACAGAAGAAAGAAAACATTAAAATAAAAGGCTCTAAGGCGATATGGCTAAATAAATGGGAGGCAGCTGGTGTTTCAATTGAGTGGAATATGGTTCATTACGACGTCCAGCTAATTGGGGGTGTAGTCCTTCACCAGGGTAAAATATCAGAAATGGCAACAGGTGAAGGAAAAACATTGGTTGCAACTTTACCAGCATATCTCAATGCTTTATCTGGGAGAGGAGTTCATATTGTCACAGTGAATGACTATTTAGCAAAAAGAGATGCTGAGTGGAATGCTCCTATTTTTCAATTCCATGGACTTGAAGTTGACTGTATAGATAAACACGATTCTAATTCTAGTGAGAGAATTAGGGCATACAATGCTGACATCACATACGGAACAAATAACGAATTTGGTTTTGACTACTTGAGAGATAATATGGTAAGAGAGAAATCAGAACTAGTTCAGCGAAAACATAATTTTGCAATGGTCGATGAAGTTGATTCTGTTCTCATAGATGAGGCAAGAACTCCTCTAATTATCTCAGGCCCTATACCCAAAGGGGATGTCCACGAGTTTTTTGATCTAAAGCCTCGAATTCAAAAACTTTTTGACCTACAAAAGAAGATGGTAACAAACTATTTATCAGAAGCTAAAAAGTTAATAAGTGAGGGAAAGGAAGAGGAAGGAGGATTATCATTATTTAGGGCATACAGAGGTTTACCAAAATACAAGCCTTTAATAAAATACTTAAGTGAGATTGGTACTAAGGCAATAATGCAGAAAACAGAAAATATATACTTACAAGACAACTCTAAGCTAATGCCTGAGGCAGACGAGCCACTTTACTTCACTATTGAAGAAAAAAGTAATAGTATCCAGTTAACTGAGAAGGGTACCGACACAATAACAAGTTCAGGTGATGACAAAAACTTTTTCATAGTTCCTGATATAGGAGTTGAGATAGATAAAATAGAAAAATTGGATAAACCCATAGAAGAAATTGCTAAAGAAAAAGAGAAGTTAATCCAAGATTTTAGTGTAAAGACTAAAAGAATACATAGCATAAACCAACTTCTTAAAGCTTATTCTCTTTTTGAGAAAGACCAAGAGTATGTTGTTATGGACTCAAAAGTAAAAATAGTTGATGAACAGACTGGTAGGATTATGGAGGGAAGAAGGTACTCAGATGGTCTCCACCAGGCAATTGAGGCAAAGGAAAATGTTAAGATTGAGGATGCTTCCCAGACTTATGCAACCATAACTCTCCAGAACTATTTCAGAATGTACAATAAATTATCTGGCATGACTGGTACAGCCGAAACAGAAGCTGGAGAATTCTGGGAGATATATAATTTAGACTGTGTTGTGATACCGACAAATAGAGACATAGCAAGGTCTGACATGGAAGATAAAATATACAAGACCCTAAAAGCTAAATTTAGCGCTGTTATTGACGAGATAATTGAACTTAAAAATAATGGGAGGCCAATCCTCGTAGGTACTACGTCTGTAGAGATTTCAGAGCTTCTTGGGAGGATGTTGAATATGAAGAAAATTCCGCATCAGGTTTTAAATGCAAAGCAGCATGCTAAAGAAGCTGATATTGTTGCAGAAGCTGGTAAGCCAGGTACAGTGACAATAGCAACAAATATGGCCGGAAGAGGGACAGATATAAAACTTACAGATAAGTCTAAAGAGAGTGGCGGCTTAGCAATTATTGGTACAGAAAGACATGAGTCTAGAAGAGTTGACAGACAGTTACGAGGAAGGTCCGGTAGGCAGGGAGATGTGGGTTCTTCTCAATTTTTTGTATCGTTAGAAGACAATTTAATGAGGTTATTTGGGTCTGATAGGATGATTAAAGTGATGGATAGAATGAATATGGATGAAGACGAAGTAATTCAGCACAGTATGATAACAAAATCAATTGAGAGAGCTCAGAAGAAGGTGGAAGAGAACAATTTTGCTATTAGGAAAAGACTTCTTGAGTACGACAATGTAATGAACTCTCAGAGAGAAGTTATATACAAGAAGAGGAGAAATGCTATAATTGGAGAGAGGTTAGAAGTAGATATCTTAAATACTATTTATGACACATGTGACGACATAGTCTTAACCTCAAAACAAAATGACAACTACAAAGATTTTAGGTTAAATGTATTAACTATTCTAGGTCTTGATTACAGCAAATTAAGTGAGGACGATTTCAGGCAGAAGCAACCAGAGGAGATAACAAAATCATTATTCGAAGCTGTAAATGATAATTATAATAGAAAAAACAATAGTATTTCAGAGGCTGCATACCCTATCCTTAAAAAGATAAAAAAAGAAAGAGGTGGTGTGGTAAAAGATATTTTAATTCCATTTACAGACGGTAACAGGCAGATAGGTGTCTCTGTAAACCTTGAAGATTCATTGGAAAGCAAAGGTAAAAACATTATTAAAGAAATGCAGAAGACAGTTTGCCTCGGAATGATTGATTTAAATTGGAAAGAACATCTTAGAGAAATGGATGATCTAAAACAATCTGTACAGAGTGCGGTATATGAACAGAAAGACCCTCTAGTGATTTATAAATTTGAAGGTTTTGAACTATTTAAAAAATTTATTGCTAAAGTAAATCAGGACACAGTATCATTCCTTACAAAATGTCTTATACCAATTCAGAGTTCAAGTCAAGTTGAGGAGTCTAAACAGACAAAGGACAGAAACAGGTACGACACAAATAAAGAAGAGTCTCGTTCACTTCTAACTGGTAACAAAACCCAACAAATAGAAAAGACCAAACCAATTAAGTCTGAAAAAGTTTTTGGTAGGAATACTAAAGTTTCAGTAAGGTATGAAGATGGGACAGTAAAAAAAGATATAAAATTTAAAAAAGTTGAGAACGATATTAATTCTGAAAAATGTGTTGTTATAGAAGACTAGTTCTAATTTTTTTTTGCCTCTCATATTTTCTGTGTAGCTGCATAAGCCAGCAAGCTACTGTATCAAGTAATGATTCCAGGAGATATTTTGAAGACCTCTCCTATATTAGAGAATCAGAAACTAAAATTCAGAAAGAAGAAATATTAGATGAAGACTACACTTTAGATACTAACTTAGGATTAAATAATAAGATAGATAGCATACTAAGTATTATTAAAAGTGAAGTTGAAGAAAATATATACACCGATGGATTTACTATTCAAATATATTTAGGTGATGATAGAGATGAAGCAGAAATTACAGCAGATAAATTATTTCAATTAGATAGCCTAGCAGTTAGTAAAACAGTTTTTACTCAGCCAAATTACAGAGTTAAGACAGGAGGGTTTTTTAATAGGTTTAAGGCAAATTATGAATTCAAAAAATTAAAAAAAGAATTTCCAAATGCTATTATTATCCCTGAAAAAATTAAAATAAACTAAGCAATTCATTTCTCATATTTTCATTTATAGATACCGCTAATATCAATGAAATAATAAGTCCAATTCCTGCACTTAATGAATCTTTTCCTATCATCTTAAGAGCATCCTTATAATTTCCATTTTTCTTTCTTAGATTAATTGCCAACTCTCTACCTCCTAGTAGACCTATAAATACCCATGTTGTACTTATTGGAATAGAACTAATCTCTTTTAAATAAAATAGCAAACACGCATAGATGAAATCAACTACGGTAGCTGCTCTGACGTCAATAATATCCGACTTCTCCAAAACAATCTGTTGAATTCTATCACCTCTTAGATAAAAGAGAAGGCCAAGGCCAAAAAATATGAAAGAGGCTACCACTATAAATTGATCATAATTTAAAGATCTTGGAAGTACAACAGCTACGTTTGCCATGTCCTGCATGATCCAGGCAGACCATAGGGCACCACTTGAGACCCACTGAAGGGGTAACCATATCCTAGAGGGTTTTGAGTTTTTAAACTTCTCAAAAATATTAGTAGTTAAAATCCATACTAGCATGGCTATAAAGAATGCTATAAAGTATCCAAAAAAACTTTTAGAAAGAATACTTGTTATGGAGCTGGCTTGGGTTGCAAATGCACTAAGTAATAAAATTGAAGTAGACACCGGCATTTTGAATCTAGTCATTATCAATAACGCTACTGGAGCAAAAACCTGAAGAAATTTAAAATTATCAGGAGCTTCATTTAACCCTTTTGATGCTAATCTGCCATAACTTATATCGCCACCATAATTATACCAACTATAAGTAACTGTTATTAGGAAGATACCTCCCATATATATCCAGAGGTAATACCATTTCTTATCAGAATTAGATGCAATGAATGTTCCAATTGTTTGTATACTATCATTGGCTATGGCCGAATAGGATGCCATGAAGAAGATAGACCACATAGCAATTTCAGGATAAGGATAAACTACATAACAAAAAACTGTAAGTATAGATGGTATAATTAAATCTGATTTTTTAAAATCCATATTTAAATTTATATGATATATAATTAGTTCTAAAATCAATTTAAATTAAATAAATGTTAATTCTTAAAAAGAGTCTAATTAAAAAAAGAAACTACCTTTGTAGTAATTATGATTAAAATGGACAAATTAGTAGAGGCTATTTCAAGCTTCATCAAAGATAAATTTGATGTAATGAAAGGAGATATTGTTGAAAAAATTTCTTCAATTATTTCGAGATTAATTACATTCTTTATTTTATTTCTTATCCTAATGTTCTTAATTGGATTTTTAAGTATTGCTGCTGCTAACTTGATTAATGACTTTACCCAAAATAGCTATATTGGATATTTAGCTGTTGGTATTTTCTACTTGATGATATTTATCGGACTGTACAAATATTCTAAAACGGGCAAATTAAAAGATAGAATCGAGTCTGAGTTTTTGAAAGGATTGAAATAGTTAGATTTCTCCAAGCCTCTTCCTCATCTTACCCGCCTGAACACCAAACATCATCTTAAATCTCCTACAGAAATAGGCAGTGTCCTTATACCCTACATCATTACTTATCACCTTAACTGCATTTTTTTCATCTCTTAAGAGATCTATTGCCTTCTCCATTCTCTTATGCTCTATATAGTCTTGAGGAGAAAACCCAATGCTATTTCTAAAAAATTGACCAACATAGTCTTCAGATATATTAAGGTGGTTTGATAAAACTTTATTAGATAATTCTTTATTTATATTTCTTTCAATAAACGAAAATAGATTCAGGATCTTCTCATCACTAAAATATTTATAATTCTCTTCAATCCCTGAAAAGAGTGGTTGATTAGATAGAAAAGATCTTATTATTTCATAGACTAATTTAGTAGACATGAGATCAATCACATTGTTAAATCCAACAGGTTTATTTTTTAACTCATTAGATATTGATCTCAATGTCATTAAAATATTTTTACTATTAAACACATCAAGACCTACATACTTACTATGAAAAATATTAATTAAATCATAAGCCTTAA
>CENJ01167721.1_pt1 | contig 11294 bp, 10 predicted proteins | sample 356161 | NCBI WGS metagenome assembly CENJ01 (sample SAMEA2619531, study PRJEB7988) | marine metagenome | biome: marine biome (ENVO:00000447); feature: surface water layer (ENVO:00002042); material: "saline water (ENVO:00002010), including plankton (ENVO:xxxxxxxx)" | depth 5 m
AACCTTGATTTGGTTGTATTGTTTCATCAGTGGTGTTAATTTTACTTTTTTATCCAAACTCATTAAAAAATCAAATAGACACTAATATAATTCATATTTAAGTTTAAAAAACTTATTCTTATTTAAAATGAAAAACAGGAAATTAAAAAATCGGGAATTAAACAGAAAATCTAAAAAAGAATATTTAAAATCAAAGAAAACACCATTAATTTTAATACTCGATGATATTAGAAGTGGCCACAATGTAGGTTCCATTTTAAGGACAGCAGATGCATTTTTGTTATCCAAAGTTTATATATGTGGTATATCTCCTGTTCCCCCTCATAAAGAGGTAATGAAAACTGCTTTAGGATCTAATGAGTCTGTAGATTGGGAATATAAGGAGGATATTTTCGATTTAATCACCAAACTTAAAAACAATGATTGTGATATTTGGTCAATTGAGCAAACCGAAAAATCAATAGATTTAAAAAATTATAGCCCGGATAAAAATAAATTTACTGCATTTGTTCTTGGCAACGAGATTTTTGGAGTTAAACAAAAAATTATAGATATAACAGGCCAAGTTATTGAAATACCACAGCAGGGTACTAAGCATTCAATAAATGTTTCTGTAGTTTCAGGAATTTTGTGTTGGGATTTTTATTTAAAAATTAATGCCTAAAAAATAAATTTAAAATATTTAAAAATACAGAATGATTATTTTTAAAATCTGAATCATCCAAGTCTAAATTATATATCATAAGTTTAGTTTTGGTTTTCCAACTATTGTATTCTGATTGAATTAAATCTAAATATTTCCTGTCAATTTTTTTTTCAAACTTTCTTCCTCTTCTCTTAATCTTATCTAAAATATAAGTTATTTCCTGATCTAAAAGGATTACAACTTCAGGCTTGATAAAGAAACTTGAACAATGATTAAATTCCCTTTGAAATTTGTTAAACTCTGATTTTGTCATAGTTTTCCTAGCAAAAATTATTGACTTATGGGCCAAATAATCAAAAATTTGTGGATATTTTTTTCTGGTTTTATATTCTTTATGCTGCTCCAATCTGAATTCTAAAAAAGAATTTTCTGTTTCAAATGCTCTTTTAGTGGGGTTCGTATAAAACTTTTCTAGAAGTACTTCATCAAATTCTTCTAACACTAATTCTCCAAATAATGCATCCGATAATTTTCTTGAAAACTCTGTTTTTCCTATGCCTATTAATCCCTCTACTGCAATTACTTTTTTGATTTCTGGGATATATACTTTTTCTTCTACTTTTTTTGGAATGAAATAATCTTTAGAATTATCTAACAATGTCTGGATGGACTTTCCATTTCTGGGATCTTTAAAGTCGGAACAGATATCAAGCAAAGGATAAAGAACAAAGTTTCTCTCGTGCATATTTTTATGAGGGACAAACAGTTCTTTATCCTTTATTATCAATTTTTTAAAATAAACTATATCAATATCTACTTTTCTTGATTTTGGTTTACTGTCAGATGATCTGACTCTACCAAGATATTTTTCAATATCTAAAAGTTTTTCAAGTAGAGATTTTGGCTGTAAATCAGTATTAATTTCAACACATATATTGTAAAACGAATTTCCTTTGAAACCCATTGCGGGTGTCTCATAAATTCTTGAAACATTTTTAACTTTCGATATTCTGTAAGATATCAACCCTACAGCTAGTTGTAAGAATTTCAATCTATTTCCAAGATTACTTCCTATAGATAAATAAATCATTTATTGAAATTAGTTTTAAAAAATAAATATTTTAAACTGAGTTTTATTTGATATTAAATAAAAAACTTAATCTTTGCATAAATTTATTACCAAAAGCAATATAAATTTCAGTTGTTTAATGAATTTTTTTAGAAATTTTTTAGCTTCCTTTCTTGGATCAATAACCGCTTTAATTCTGATAATATCTTTGGGATTTTTTTTACTGGCTGGTATTGCATCAGTTGCCACCTTTGACAAAAACATACTTAAAAATGGAATTTCTTCAAACAGTATTTTAAATCTAGATTTAGATAAGAATGTATATGACAATATACCTATAACTCAAGAATTTGAGGAAATTTTAGGAGTTTCTCCAGAGATTATAAAGTTCCTAGATTTAATTAATGCGATAGAATCAGCCGGTAATAATAAAGATATTAACGGAATTAATTTAAAAAGCCAATCTCCAAAAATGGGGTGGTCCCAAGCTTTAACAGTAAGGAAATCACTTCAAAAGTTCAAGGATAAAGGAAAATTTATTTATAGCTACGGTGATTTTTTTTCTCAAAAAGGATACTTCCTAGCATCTGTTTCAGATTCAATTTTTTTAAATCCCATGGGGAATATTGAATTAAGGGGTCTTGGGGCAGAGGTCCTTTACTACAAACAACTACAAGAAAAATATGGATTTAAAATGGAAGTTGTCAGACACGGCAAATATAAAAGTGCGGTAGAACCATATCTTGATGATAAAATGAGTGATGCAAACAGAAATCAAATAAAGTCTCTTTTGAATTCTATGTGGGACGGTATAGGTAATCAAATTAAATTATCAAGAAAAATCTCTTCAGAAAATTTCAATAAACTCGTAGATAATTTAGATGCTACCTTTCCAGAAAACGCGTATAGAAATAATATAGTAGACGGTATTGTTTCAAAAACTCAATATAAACATAAGTTAAAAAGTGTATTAGGAATCAAGTCAGACGAAAAATTAAATAATGTTTCATATCTGCAAATAAAAAATAACTCCAATTTTAAAAAAGGAACACGAAATCAAATTGCAATTATTTATGCCCAGGGTCCAATTATATATGGAGAAGGGAATGAGAGTAACATAGGGCAAGAACTATTTTCAAAAACAATAAGGAAAATAAAAAACAGTAAAAGAATTAAAGCCGTAGTCCTCAGAATCGATTCTCCTGGTGGCGTGGCTCTTACATCTGAAATAATTTGGGATGAATTAATTGAATTAAAAAAGGAAAAACCCATTGTAGTCTCTATGGGAAATGTAGCTGCTTCTGGAGGTTATTATTTATCTACTGTCGCTGACAAAGTTTTTGCTAATGATTTTACAATTACAGGTTCAATCGGAGTATTTGCTATGGTTCCAAATATTACTGAATTATCAAAAAGAATTGGTATTAATTCAGAGCAGGTGGAGACTAATAAGAATTCCATTTTTTATACACCATTTGAGAAGCCTTCACAAAAATTTAGATTAGAAGTAAAAAAAAATATAGAAAATATTTACGAAATGTTTAAAAAACGTGTTTCTGATGGAAGAAATATTTCTATGGATGAAGTTGAAGCTCTAGCCCAAGGCAGAGTTTGGTCAGGAGGGCAAGCTTTGAAAAATGGTCTTGCAAATGAAGAAGGAGACATAAAAGATGCTATCAATGCCGCAGCAGAATTAGCAGATTTGGGGAATGACTTTAATGTTACTTCTTATCCAAAAATTGAACCCGAAATCAATGATATCTTATCAGTAATGATTCCTTTTAATTCATCAGTTTCAGAATTTTTAAAATTATCAGATTTAGATCCTCTTATAAAATCAATAACAAATAAAGAAAAAAAACCAATAATTTTTATAAGTCAACCTTTTAACTTAGATATAAGATAGTTTTGAATTCTAAAAACAAATTACTAGCTCAGAAATTATATTTTTTTCTAAGTTCAATCTTCATCACTGCCTTAGTAGTATCAAATCTTATTTTTCAAAAATTTTTTTCTTGGTATCCGTTTAATTTTCAAGTATTTGGAATAAAACTTTTTGAGTTATCCGTGGGAGTTCTTCCTTATCCCATAACCTTTCTAATTACTGATATTATTTCTGAAATATTTGGAAAAAGAAAAGCCAACCAAGTAGTTGTTATGGGTATTTTGGCATCAATTTTTTCAATAGGTCTTCTCCTTTTAGGAGATGTGTTGCCAGCAAGTAGTTCATCACCTATTGATAATAAAACTTTTAATTTGGTTTTTTCTGCTTCGCCTTTAGCTGTTTTAGCTTCTATGTCTGCGTATTTGATAGCTCAGTTTTTGGACATAAGGATTTATCATTTTTGGAAACAATTAACCCAAGGGAAATACCTATGGCTTAGAAATAATTTCTCTACTTTTTCCTCACAAATAATTGATTCAACTACAGTGATAGCCCTTCTATGTATATTTGATATTTTAGCTTGGGATTTATTTTTGGGTTTAGTTCTTTCTAGCATAACTTTTAAAATTGTGGTAGCAGTAATTGATACACCCCTATTATATTTATTAGTTGGATTAATTCGAAAAAAATTTAACCTAGGGATAAATGATGAAATAGATATAGATTAAAAAAGTATATATTTTATGAGAATTAATAAATATTTAAGTCAAATCGGAATTTGTTCTAGAAGAGAAGCTGATAAACTTGTTGATTCCAGGAGAGTAAAAGTCAACGATGAAATAGCTATTTTAGGAACTAAAATTAAAGAAGGAGACAAAATAACTATTGATAATAAATTAATTAAACCTCAAAAAAAAAAGACAATTCTAATTGCATTTTATAAGCCGAGAGGTATAGTGTGTACTACAAACAGCTTGATAGAAAAAAATAATATTATAGATTATATTAATTTCCCAGAAAGGATTTTTCCAGTTGGTAGACTTGATAAACTTTCTGAAGGGTTAATTCTATTGACAAATGAAGGTTCACTAGTTAATAAAATTTTGCGCTCTAGAAATAATAAAGAAAAAGAATATTTAGTCGAGGTCAATAAAAATATCACCCTAGATTTTATTAGACAGATGAGCAATGGAATTCCAGTCTTGAACACCATAACTAAGAATTGTAAGTTAGTTAAAGTTTCTTCTAACACTTTTAAGATAATTTTAACTCAGGGCCTCAACAGGCAGATTAGGAGAATGTGTGAATTTTTAGGATATAAAGTAATTAGTCTTAAAAGAATTAGAATTATGCACATTAAACTAGATGTTGAAATTGGGGAATGGAGACATTTATCAAGTCATGAATTAAATTTAATAAATAATTAAATTATTCTATATTAATTTCAACTCTCAAACCCTCATTACTTCTTATATTAAATACTGTTGAATCTTCAAAAATTAAATACTGACCTTTTATACCTTTTAATTTTCCCGAATAAAGCTTGTCTTTTTTCAGATTCAAGCTGTTAACTTTGTCTGGATATTTGATAACGGGAAAATTAATTTCTTTATAAACCTTTGGTTGAAGTTGATAAACTTTAAGATTGTCTTCAATATTGTTATCGACAAATTTTTCAGCTTCTTTAAAATTCAGACTTTGGTCAGATACAGATAAAAGCATTTTTCTCCAATTGGTTTTATCCGAAAAATTCTTTTTAAGTATGACCTCACAAGTACCTGCAAGATATCTGTTTGGAAATTCAAATAAAGCTAAACCTCTATCGGCTCCCTGATCGATCCACCTAGTAATTAACTGAGTCTTTCTTGTAACACCTACTTTTATATGACTAGATATTGCAAAATAAACAATGTGGGGTTGTAGTTGAATTTTTCTCTCAAAATCCAAATCTCTATCCTCAATGTCCAAGTGCGCTTTGCTCAATTCGGGTCTCATTATCCATTCGCCTGCAAGGGGTGACTTAAAAAAACAGTTTTTACAAAAACCTTGTCTAAAAATTTCAATTTCTTTGTAACATAAAAGACATTCATATCCATCAAATTTTAAACTTATTTTTTTATCAAGGCATTGATTGAAGTTGATTATATGATCTTCAAAGTCCAAATAATATTTTACCTCCTCGTCAATTTCAGTATACATTTTCTTTAAAACTCCGGAAAACATAAATAACTTATTTTATTTTTGCTTAAATATATAATAAATATGCCTTTTCCTTTATTTAATTCAATTGCTAGTTGGTTCCTAAAAAAAAGAATCCATCAAATTGAATTATTTTTAAAATATCCTGTTGAAGTTCAACAAGAAGTTTTAATGGATTTGATAACTTTTGCAAAAAATACTAAAATTGGGTATCAATATGATTTTAACTCAATTAAAAGCTATAATGAGTTTAAAGAAAGAGTTCCAATTAAGTCTTACGAAGAAATAGCAGAGGATATTAATAAAAGCAGAGAAGGTGAAGATAATATATTTTGGCCAACCAAGATTAAATGGTATGCAAAGTCAAGTGGGACAACAGATTCTAGAAGTAAATTTATTCCTGTCAGTACTGAGGCTCTTGAAAATTGTCATTATAAGGCAGGGAAAGACATGCTTTCTCTTTATATTAACAATAATTCAAATACCCAACTCTTTACAGGAAAAAGTCTTAGACTTGGAGGAAGCCAAGAGTTGCACCAAAACCAACAAAATTATTTTGGCGATTTATCTTCTATAATAATTGATAACATGCCATTATGGGCTGAAATTAACAGCACGCCAAGTATGAAGGTGTCTTTAATGCCAGATTGGGATAGTAAAATAAAAGCAATTCTTAGTGAATGTCTTTCGGAAAATGTTACAAGTTTGGTAGGTGTCCCTTCCTGGATGCTAGTCCTTCTTAATCAAGGATTAGCAAAGATGAACAAAACAGATGTATTCGAAATATGGCCCAATGTAGAAGTATATTTTCACGGAGGAGTGAGTTTTAGGCCATATAAAAATCAATACGATCAGATATTTTCTTCTAATCCAATCCATTATTACGAGATATACAATGCATCAGAGGGATTTTTTGCAATTCAGGACCAGAATGATTCGGATGATCTTTTGCTCATGTTAGACTACGGCATTTTTTATGAGTTTATACCTGTTGGTAAAGATAAAGAGTCTATTATCGAAATTCAAAATGTTGAATTATTCGTTGAATATGAGTTGGTTATTACCACTAACGGAGGGCTGTGGAGGTATAGGATTGGTGATGTTGTCAGGTTTACTTCTCTTTATCCTTTTAGAATCCAGATTACTGGTAGAACCAAACATTTTATCAATGCGTTTGGAGAAGAGGTAGTAATTGAAAACACAGATAGAGCAATTGAAGAAGCTTCTGTACATACTGGAGTAAAGATTGTTGATTATACTGTAGCTCCTATATATATCAGCAATAACAATTCAAGAGGTTCACATCAGTGGTTAATTGAATTTAAAGATACACCAGATAATTTAGACACATTTGGTAAAATGCTTGATCAAAAATTAAGAGAGCTTAACTCAGATTACGATGCTAAAAGGTATAAAGATATAACGATGAGTAGCCCAAAAATTAGTGTAGCTCAGAAGGGTTTATTTGATAAATGGCTCAGAAATTATAACAAGATGGGAGGTCAGCACAAGATTCAAAGACTTTCAAATGATAGAAAGTTTATTGAAAACCTTTTAAGCATTTAGTTTTAAGAAACAGCTTTTAAATCTGGGAATGTTGTTTTTTTAAGTTGTGAGTAAGCGTAAGATTTTGTGACCTTTAAATATTTAGTTTCGGATCCTGGGAGTTCAAACATTGCATTGTTTAAAATTAATTCGCAAAGAGATCTCAACCCCCTAGCTCCCAAGTTAAAGGAAAGTGCATTTTCAACTATATAATCTAATGCTCCTGGAGTAAATTCTAATTTTATACCATCAATTTCAAATAATTTTGTGTATTGTTTTGTTATTGCATTTTTAGGTTCAGTTAATATAGATCTGAGTGTCTTTTTATCTAAAGGATTCATATGAGTAATTACTGGAAGACGACCTATAATTTCAGGAATTAAACCGAATGAACGAACATCTTTTGGGTTAATTTGCTCAAGCAAATTAGAAAAATCAATCTGATCAGTTGTCTTTTTTGATTTAAACCCAATGGATTTTAAGTTCAATCTTTTATTTATTTCTCTTTCAATCCCGTCAAATGCACCACCAGCAATAAACAATATATTTGAAGTGTCAACTTCAATGAATTTTTGGTCAGGGTGCTTTCGACCGCCCTTCGGGGGAACATTAACTAAAGTCCCTTCTAGTAATTTAAGAAGTGCTTGTTGTACTCCTTCTCCAGAAACATCTCTAGTGATAGAAGGGTTATCTCTTTTTCTTGCAATTTTATCAATTTCATCAATAAAAACAATTCCTTTTTGAGCACTTTCCACATCATAATCTGCAGCTTGTAAAAGTCTAGTTAAAATACTTTCTACGTCTTCTCCGACGTACCCAGCTTCAGTTAATATTGTTGCGTCAACTATCGCCAGAGGTAACTTCAACATTTTTGAAATTGTTTGAGCAAGAAGAGTTTTTCCCGTTCCTGTTTGCCCAACAATTAAAACGTTACTTTTCTGTATCTCAATCGAATCATCGATATCTGTATTAATAATTCTTTTGTAATGATTATAAACCGCTACTGATAATACTTTTTTTGCATAGTTTTGCCCAATTACGTATTGATCTAGATATGATTTTATTTTAATAGGAGATTCTAAATTGAATGAAGGCTTTGTGGTTTCACCATTTTTACTTTCATTAAGAATGATTCCATTCGCTTGTTCAACGCACTGATCACATATATGTGCGTCAAGTCCTGCTATCAAAACTTCTGTTTGAGTTTTTATTCTTCCACAAAAAGAGCATGAAAGTTCTTCACTCATAATATCACTTTTTTAATACTTCGTCAACCATCCCGTATGATTTCGCTTCTTGAGCTTTCATCCAGTAATCTCTATCACTATCTTTATTTACTTTTTCAATTTTTTGACCGCTGTGTTTGGCTATAATTTGATAAAGTTCATCTTTTAGTTTTAGAATTTCTCGTGCTGTTATTTCGATATCAGATGCTTGTCCTTGGGCTCCTCCGAGAGGTTGATGTATCATTACACGCGCATGAGGAAGGGCAGACCTTTTTCCAGATGCGCCTGCGCATAAAAGTACTGCTCCCATGGAAGCAGCCATTCCAGTACAAATGGTTGCCACATCAGGAGAAATATACTGAATTGTGTCATAAATGCCTAAACCTGCATAAACCCCTCCGCCTGGTGAATTGATATAAAGCTGGATATCTCTTTTCGAATCAACACTTTGTAAAAATAAAAGTTGTGCCTGAATTATATTTGCTACTTGGTCATTAATTGCGGTTCCTAGAAACATTACTCTATCCATCATTAGTCTTGAAAAAACATCCATTTGAGCAACATTGAGTTGTCTTTCTTCGATTATATATGGAGTCATACTACTAACTATTTTGTCGTAATACATAGAGTTGATACCATGCTTTTTTGTAGCAAATTTTTTAAATTCCTTTTTATAATTCATAATTTTTTATATTAACTAAAATTAAACATTTTTATTGTGTAGTTGGATAAGCGGTTTTAATAAAAGAGTCATAGCTTAATTTTTTTATTTTGAATTTTATATTTTCTTTAAAAAATAAAATTAACTTTTCTGTTTTGACCTGTTCGATAATTCTTTTTCTTTCCTCCTCATTCCTTACTATTCTGTCTACCATTTGTTCAATCTCTTGATCATTATCTTTTTTCGAAATTTGTCCAAATTGACTTAAAAAAATCTTTTTAGCAAAACTCTTAATCTCCTTTTCATCAACTTTTAAATTATTTTTATCAATAATTTCTTCTTCAATTAGTTGATATCTTAAACCCTTTTCAGATTTTTCATATTGCTCAGTTGCATTTTCAATCGAAATTTCTTTTTCGTCTCTTTTTTGAAGCCATTTTATAAGAAATTTCTTAGGAAGATTAAATTTTAATTCTTCAATTAATTTCTTCGTAACATCATTTAAAAATTTCTGATCAGATTGTTGATCATATTGAGATTCTATAGACTTTTTAATTTCTTCTTTAAATTGAATTTGAGTTTTAATTGATTTACTTGGATATATTTTTTTAAAAAAAGGGGTTTCTAGCTTAGCGTTGACTCTTTTTTGTATTGATAATAGTTTGCCATTAACATCAATTTTTGAATTTTTGATTTCTTCTATAGTTTTATTTGAAATATTCAATGATTGAGTTTCATCTTTAAAAAAATCTTTTAAATCAAAATTCAAGGATTCATTTAGATTTAATTTCTGAACCAAATCAACCATTTTTTTTGTTTTTAATTGATTAAGTTTTAAGGTTAATTTTTTATTTATGTTTTCCTCATCGGAAGTAAATTCAAATGTTAATTCAGAAATATCAGTTATTTTTTTTTCGTCTTTTAATTCACCATGTTGTTCTTGCAGATAATGGATTCTCTCTTCAATAATTTTATTTTCGGTATTAATTTTGTGATAGATTGCTGGGTTTTTGAAATTAAAACTGACTTTTACATCTGGACTTAAACCAATTTCAAATTTGAAATTAAAAACATTTGAATTCCAATCTAATTTTTCATTTAATATTGGGATTGGATTTCCCAAAATTTTCAGATTGTTATCTACTATATACTTATTAAGAGACTCACTTAAAATTTTATTAGTTTCTTCAACAATTATTGCTTTTTCATATTTTTTTCTAATGAGAGATAATGGAACATGCCCTTTCCTAAAGCCAGGAAGATTAATTTTTGTTTTATAATCTTTAATTATGTTTCCAACCTTATTTTCGTAATCTTTTTTTTCAATTGAAATAGAGATTATAGAATTTAACTTATCTATTTTTTTAAGATCGATTTTCATACTTATAAGTTAGCTCGCAAAATTAGTATTTTAAATTTTGTTTGCAAAGGTATAATCACATTCAAATAAGTTTTTAATAAAAATTAATTCAAGTAGATTTTTTCAAAATTAATACTACATTTGCACTCTGAATTAATAATCGATTGTCGAGTACAATTAAAATTAATGTGATATGGCAGTAAAAATAAGACTTCAAAGACATGGTAAAAAAGGGAAACCATTTTATTGGATTGTCGTGGCTGACTCCAGAGCTAAAAGAGATGGTAAATATTTACAAAAATTAGGGGTTTATGATCCGAATTCAAATCCTGCTAGAGTTGAAATAAATGTTGATGACGCATTGCAATGGTTACAAAACGGTGCAATTCCAACAAATACAGCTCGAACATTGCTGTCCTATAAAGGGATTATGTTGAAGCATCATCTATACAAAGGTGTTTTAAAAGGGGCAATTAATCAAGAAAAAGCTGACGAGCAATTTCAGGCATGGCTTAAAGAAAAAGAATCTAAAATTAGCGCTAAGGAAGACAAAATTTCAAAAGAAATTGACAAATCGAAAGCTGAAAAGTTAAAACTAGAAAAGGAAGCCAACGAAAAAAGAATCTTAGATAGGGAAACTGCCGCCAAGGAGGCTGTCGAAAAAGAGGTTTCAACGGAGGAAGCACCAGCTGAAGAGCCTGCT
>CENJ01009269.1_pt1 | contig 11284 bp, 9 predicted proteins | sample 356161 | NCBI WGS metagenome assembly CENJ01 (sample SAMEA2619531, study PRJEB7988) | marine metagenome | biome: marine biome (ENVO:00000447); feature: surface water layer (ENVO:00002042); material: "saline water (ENVO:00002010), including plankton (ENVO:xxxxxxxx)" | depth 5 m
TCGGCAAATAGCGTTTATACGGATAATCCACAATTGGCGGAATTCAGATTTCTTTTTACGGCGGTCACGATAAGCGTATTTACCTGCACGTTCGACTGCGTCTTTCGCATAGCGAAAAAGGCGTGATTTATTCCCGAAGTAGCCTTTGGCTTTCTTCAGTGTTTTTTTGCGACGTTTAAGAGTCGCTGGTCCATTTGTTACTCTAGGCATGTTATTGGTTCTCTTGGTTTTGTGACTGTTAGGTCGCCCATTTGCATGTTACCTAACGAATCGAGTTAATATGATTAAACGTATTACGCTTACGCAAAAGGAAGTCCGCGAATAAGATTCGCACGCTGTCCGTCAGCAACAAGCTTGCTAGCACCTGCACGGCGACGCTGCTTGACACTTTTATTACGAAGCAAATGACGGTGACCAGGTGTACGCCTTAGGAGTTTACCTGTACCTGTCACTTTAAAACGCTTAGCGATTGATTTTTTAGTTTTTTGCATGTTGAAAGAACCGAAGAAAGTGCCCACCTAAATGCGATTGGTAAAGCAAAAAATGCAAAAAATTTACTTTTTAAGAATCAAAGGAATCTTTTAAAATCCGTATTCTTGGGCAATTCGCATTTGAGATTGAATCGCTTTGATAGTCTTAAACGCTGTTTTGCAAAGCTTCGATAAGCCCAATCCCTGAACCCTCGAGGTAGTATTAAGAAAAATTTTGCCATTGAAATAGGCCAGCGACAGTCCGACAGAGCTTGAAAAATAGCCGTGCTTTTATGGTATACCTCCTCACCGCGAATATAAATGGCCCCTTCATCGTCTTGATCATAGACAATTTTAAAATGGTCGAGTAGCTTAGCCGAAAATTCTGAATTCAATGAGCTAAAATACAAATCATCTGATTTGTAAAAGCGTAGAAAAAAACGAACGCCCAATGTACAGACACCGCAGTCACCATCATATAAAAAATAGCTTTTCATTTTAGCGATTCTAGAGTTTTAATAAATCTAAAGAAGTGTATTGATTAAATAGTCGTATTAAAACCTATAATGAATAACAGAAGTACCATTTATGGCAAGCAAGTAGGCACTATTCGTAAGCTCAAGGATTTCTCAAGTGCTCACCATTTGCCAGGTGAATTTAATGATACAACCAATGCCTTTGTTCAAAAAGCGGGAAAGACGGACATTGAAGATTTAGCCAGTGAAATTCTAGATATCCAAAGAAAACTGTTTAATTTAAAGCGCATCGACTATGTAATGGATTCGCAATCTGGTCGAGTCGTTGTCGAGACACCTCAGGTGCATTTTTCTGTATCCATTGCTTTAAACCCTGAAGCACTTAAGCAATACATCATTACAGTTGAAGTTACTGAGTTTAAAGCGGGTACTCCAGAAGAGCAAACCCTTCTCTTGGACAGTCTATCACCCTACTGCAGTATTTTATCAATCGAAGCAGAAAATCCAATCCCAGTTGAGGAGACGATTGATGCGATTGAAGCAGTCGAGGCTTTAAGACCTATTTTAGAATATCCGAGTGATGCTTCTCGTTGCACCCTTAAATTCGATTCGCTCAACTTGGTGATGGAAATAGAGAGTCAAAATTTAGTACTCGAGCCAATTATACCAATGGGTCTCAGTGATTTTATGACAAAAGCACAAGAGGCACTCGATGAACTCAGTGATTCAAATACACCCTTTGCCTTTAGCTTGTTTGCCTGAAGCGATGCGTCATATAGGCGCCAAAGCTGACCTGAAAAAAATAATATGCAATGAGTGGCAACAAAACCATAGCCTGCTCACTACCCACGCTAAAGCTACTAATCGTCAGCAGAATCAAAGGTACGCCCGAACAAACTGATTTATGACTGGCCGTAAAAAAAGCCGCTATCTGAGAGTCTCGATTCAATTGGATGGACTGGCAGGTTTTCCAAACCAACGCACTGATCACGATAAATAAAAGTAAGCTCAAGCTAATGCAGATTATAAAGTCTTTGAAAAATAATGCTGAAGTTAAACTCTGACAAAAACAATCGGCAAAGGCATTGTAAATAAGCACGAGAAGTAATATTTCTACGGCTATTTTTTTTATAGGAAGCAAGTACCTTGCGATCATTGGCAAATAATGCCGAACCGTATAACCGATTAAAACAGGTGCTATAAGCATGAAAGTAATTTTTGAGATCATCTGGGTTATTTGGCTTTGCCCTCCAGCTTCAATTCCGAACAAAGCAATAAAAGCTAAGGGCACCAAGAAAGCCCCAATTAAATTGGATAAACAAGTTGAGATTAAGGCACCCGATACTCGTCCTCCCGACAAATCAGTGTAAGCCACCGATAACGCAATTGTAGTCGGTACAACCGACAAAAAGAAAAAGCCCGTTTGTAGCATTGGACTGACCCACCAATAAATGGTTAATGCGACGACTAGAGGAAAGCCAATGAAGTTCCAAAATAAGACAAACAGAGGCAAACGAATCGGCTTGTAAGATTGAGATAACGCGTCCTTTGAGAGACCTAGGCCTTGAAAGGCAAAAATTATAGCAATTAAGCTCCATTTACTTGATTCATTGAGGAGCGATACCCCTTCAATCGATTGGGCATTCCAAAGGGCTAATCCCAAAACAACAACCAAACCTAAAATAAACCCATACTGCTGAATGATACGATACACTCGCTTATACTTGCAAAAACACATAACAGGTAAAGCGGATATTCCTCAAGAAAAGTAAGTTTTTTATGATAATGAGACTCTTTCTCAAATAAAGTTTGACAAGAAACTTAAAAAATAAATCTTGAGACTCTTTCTCATTAAAAATTATTAAGAATTCATAAATGAATCAAAATAAATTAAATTATATAACATTATTGGCACTTGTAGCAGGAGTATCAGGATATACGCAGGCAGAAGAAGACAAGGTCTTTGAATTAGATGATTTTGTTGTTGTCGGTCAATATTTACAAGCCGACCAAATTAACGCACTCAAAACACCAACGCCCATTGAGGATATTCCTCAAAGTTTAAGCATTTTGACGTCGGATCTGATCTCGCTTCAAGATCTGACAAGTATGGGTGGAATCGCCGATTATGTGCCTGGTATTATTGCAGGTCAAGGTGAGGGGCATAGAGATGATATTCTCTTCAGAGGTCAAAAATCAACGGCTGATTTTTATGTGGATGGCGTAAGAGATGATGTCCAATACTACCGTCCCTTGTACAATGTAGAACAAATTGAAGTAATTAAGGGTGCAAATGCCCTATTCTTTGGTCGAGGCGGAACCGGTGGACTGATTAACCGAGTGAGCAAAACTCCACAATTAGGCGAAGGTTTCACAGCTTATACGTTCTCCCTTGATGCTTTAGGTGAGCGATCTCTTCAGGTAGATACCAACATAGGAATCACTCCGAATGCAGCCTTACGTTTGAATTACTATACCGAAGACCTCGAGAACCATCGAGAATTCTATTACGGAGATAATAGTGGAATCAATCCAACATTAAAAGTAACACTCAACGATCGCACTCGGGTCAATGTTTTCTATGAAAACCTCGATCACGAACGCTTTATTGATCGTGGTATCACTGCGGATGCAAACGGTGATCCAGTTGAAAGCCTTATCCATACAACTTTTGCTGACAAAGATATCAATAAATCCACCTTGGATGCGAATACCTTTAAAGTGAGTGTTGATCATGAATTTAATACAAAGACGAAACTTCGTTTAAGTTATATCAAAAATGACTTTGATAAACTGTATCAAAATTATTACGCCAACGGAGCAGTCAGTGGTACAGGAGAAAACGCTACTGTTCAAATGAGTGGGTACAAAGATACAACTCAAAGAGAAAGTAGCATTTTTTCAGCGGATCTTATTGGTGAAAAGGAAATCAATGGGATTAATCACAAGTATGTCCTAGGTGTAGAAAGTATTGATACAGCAAATAACAATGATCGCATTAAATCAGCTGGTCAAACGCTTGCTATCAGTCAATTAGACACACTAGCATCGCTTGCTCCATTTTCAGCAAGCAATGGGGGCGATCTCACTAAGGCAAATTTAGAGGTTACTTCTTTATACTTTAGCGATGAAATCGCACTATCCGAAGAATTAGACCTAATTATCGGCGGTCGATTTGATGATTTTGAATTGAGCGTACATACTTATGATGTAGTCACTAAAGCACTCGATGCTACATCACCTGTTAGTAAAAAAGATGAAGTTTTTTCACCACGTCTTGGACTTGTTTATAAACCTCAAAACAAGCTAACATTTTATGCAAGTTATAGTGAGTCATTCATTCCTAAAAGTGGCGAGCAATTCGCAAACTTAAGTGGTGATGAAAAACAAAAGACCGATCCCGATGTTTATGAAAATTTGGAAATCGGTACGAAATTCAGCTTAGAGAACGGTCTCAGCCTAACTGCTGCCTTATATAATCTTACAGCAGTTGAAGCGACTTACAAAGAAGACCAAGTCGATGAAATCACTGAAACCGAATACAGAGGGCTTGAATTACAAGCTTCTGGAAATATTTTAGACAATTGGTTTATCTCAGCAGGTGCTAGTTTTGTTTCCGATGCTAATATATTAAATGAGGTACCCGCAAAGACTTATTCTCTATGGAACCTCTACAAATTAGATAATAGACTGAGTTTAGGTTTAGGGGTGATCCATAAGGGTGACACCTCTGGTAAAGGTAATGTCAACTTACCTTCTTATACTCGTGTGGATGCAGCCGCTTATTATAAGATAAATAATAATATGCGCATTCAACTGAACATTGAGAATATAGCAGACACACTCTATTTCCCAAACAGTTATGGAGACCACCAAGTAACTGTAGGAGCACCTTTGAATGCAACTCTCAAGATAGTGGGTCACTTCTAAATTATTCCTCTAATTAATTTAAATAAAGCGGGCACTGTTTAAAACATTGCTCGCTTTTTTGTTTATTACATTGTCTTAATCAATAAACATAACCCATTGAACCTCCATGAAAATAATATCGTTCGCTATTCTTGTTTTTATTTTATTTATTTCAAAAATGTCTGCAGAATTTTCTCAAAGTAAAATCAACACGATTGATAAAACACTCCAGTCATGGGTCGATAGTGATAAATATTCAGGCATTGTTAACCTAACTTATAGCGATGGTGAAATCGTTCACTTCAAGGCTTACGGTTATAAAGATTTAGAGACTCAAGCCCCGATGGCAACCGATACCATTTTCCGTATTTATTCGATGACAAAGCCAGTGGTTTCAGTCGCCATTATGCAACTCGTTGAACAAGGAAAAATTCAATTAGACTCCCCTATCACTGATTACATTCCCGAATTCAAACAATTGAAGGTGTATGTCGATGGAAATTACCAAACGCCGAGGGAGCCGATTACCTTAAAACACCTTCTCACCCACACCGCTGGCTTTTCTTACGGATGGACCGATCACCCAGTAGACCTTGCCTACAAAGAAATTAATCTATTGCGAAATAACATAAACGGGTCCGATGACTTTATTAAAAAGGTTTCAAAAGCCCCACTGATTTATCATCCTGGAGAGAAATGGCACTACAGTATCGCTACTGATTTAATCGGAATATTGGTAGAACGAATTTCAGATAGCTCTCTTGAGGAGTATCTAAAGCAAAATATTTTCGATCCACTTAAGATGAAAGATACTGGTTTTTCTTTACCACGCTCAAAGAAAAATCGCTTCTGCACAAACTATCGCAATGTGGAAGATCGACTAGAAGTTGAGGATAGTTTTGAAGATAGCCATTACTACCTTGAAAAACCGTATCATTCAGGCGGAGGCGGACTACTCTCCACTGCAGAGGATTACTTAAAATTTGCCCAAATGCTACTCGATGGAGGCACCTATAAAGGAAAACGAATGCTTAAAAAAGAAACGATTGATCTCATGACCCGAGATCACTTAGTTGATATTTTAGATAACCCCAACGATCCTTGGAGTGAACACTCTTTTGAACTCTCTGACCCTAATTTCGGACTAGGCTTCAAACTGACAGTCGTTAAAGATCCCAATGATGGAAAACCTCTTACTAAGCAATATTCATGGAACGGAGCCGCAGGCACAGAATTCTGGATCGATCCAGTTGAATCCTTAATCAACATTACCTTGATTCAGAAAATGGATAGCGACTGGATGTTACGCGAAAATATGGAAAAACTCATTTATTAAGCCAAGCTTAAGCATTAGAAATCCATACACACCCATAAGGTGGCAATTCAATGTCTTCTTTCACATTTGTGAATTTCTGATCCGTTAATAAATCACGCCAATTATCCGTACTGATTAAATTCAGTTCATTTAAAGAAACCCTTGCCGGCTTATCCGATACATTATGTAGGGCAAATATACTTTGATGACGGTCTAAACTCTCACGCCAAAAAGCAAATAATTGGTCTCCTAGATGCAAAGTTAATTGAGTCGCATTGGGATGAAATGCGGGCTGTGTTTTACGAATATCAATTCTCCGCTTCAGCTCATCAAAAATAATCTTATGGTGATCTTTGGAATCACTTAACTTTTGATTCAATGTTTTCTGCTCCCAACAATATCGGTTGATTGAACGTGCCTGCCCTGTCTCTTTCTGTAAATCATGTGCATTTTTCGTTGCCAATAAACTATGGATATAAAAAGCAGGTATCCCCTCCAAGGCTAAGAGAATACTATGGGCACATATAAAGCGCTGATTCTGCCATTCGTCTTCTCCACTGGCAATTGTGCCCTTCATTGCATCGTAAAGACTGATATTCACCTCATAAGGTACTTCATCACTTCCATTCACCTTGCGATTGGAAATGGTCGCTCCAAAGCCTTCTAAAGTATCCAGTAAATCCTTTTGGTCATTTGCTGAAACTAAGCCCTCTAAAGGACGCACCCCAACCCCATCATGCGAAGCAATGAAATTCAAATAACTTCGCCCTTTGCGAGCAGGTGGCATAGACATCATCCACGTTTTTAAATGGGTGGAATCGCCTTTTAATAAAGAATAAATCAACAAAGGTGGCAGTGAGAAATTGTAGATTAAGTGTGCTTCATTATCATTTCCAAAGTAACTCAGATTCTCACGATTTGGCACATTGGTTTCTGTAATCAAAACAGACTCAGGGTCCAACTGTTCTAAAATCAATCGAATTAACTTAACTGCCTCGTGAGTCTGCTCTAGGTGCACGCACGGCGTTCCTGACTCTTTCCATAAAAAGGCAATCGCATCTAAACGAAATAGCTTAATCTTTTTTGAAATTAAAAATTTGAGTAAGCGAATAAAGGCATAAAGTACTTCGGGGTTTTTAAAATTTAAGTCCACTTGATCATGACTAAAGGTACACCAAACCTGCTTTTTGCCATCGACTGTTTCGACTTCCTTGAGCAAGGGACTTGACCTCGGTCGTATCACTTGACTGACATCAAACGAATCGTCCACCGTGATAAAGAAATCCTTCCCTTCCTCCTTGTTCTTTAAAAAATTCTTAAACCATTCGGATTCTGCTGAGCAATGATTGATCACCAAATCAGACATTAGGTCAAAATCCTCTCCTAACGATTCGATATCAGACCACTCCCCTAATTCTGGATTCACCTTAAAATAATCCACCACAGAAAACCCATCGTCTGAACTATATGGAGTGAATGGTAAAACATGCACGGAACTGATTGTTTGACTCAGATGCTTCCTCAAAAATTTATTCAGTGTTTTGAGAGGTGCTTCCCCTTTCTTTTTGATAGAATCACCATAACTAATCAAAACCACGTCATTCTCACTCCACTTATTATGGGCACGTGCCACATCATTTGTGTTCACATTCGGTAAGCCATCCAATTCACAAAGTGCAACAATCGTATCTGTGATCGAATCCGTATCATCTTTTGGATACATATGCTTCACATGCTGATGGACCAACTCATGGTGACGGGATTTTCGCTTGCGGTTCACTTTAATCGGTTGATACAAAGCCATATCTTCATCCACAGCCTCAATCAATTGGTCATAAATATCTGGTATCGCAGAAACCACACGTTTCCAACTTGGAATAAATGGTGTATCTGTTGGCTGGTTTAAAAACTCATTCCCTGCCCGCATGATACTCTCAGAAAAGACCTCAACGGATTGCATTTCCTTATGGCGATCATAGATCAAGCCATTCATACGAGAATCACTTTCGTAAACGTCAATCAAATCCAAGGCCATGCGATAATAAGTCGCCTTCAAAGTACGAATTTTAGAAGTGGAAAACTCCTCACCGTAAGTTGCCAATTTTCTAAATAAGGATTTTGAAATATCGGCACTCATTTTTGTCAGCCCCTTAAACTGATCATGTGAAGACAAATCTTGGTGCTTATGGTCATACATATCCGAGATATCCACTTGGCAGATTTTATTTTTCTGATGATTACGATAAATCTCGGAAAGCATTCCCATTTCAAGTCCCCAGTCCGAAGGGATTCGAATTTCGGATATAATTTCTTTCTTAAAAGCAAATTCCCCTGATAGCGCATATTTAAAGCTATCCATATAATCTAAATAGTCGGTTTCCCCGCAGACCTTTTTCAAGGCACGAAGCAAAGGGGTGATCAATAAGCGGCAAACACGCCCATTCATTTTATTATCTGCAACTCTCGCATAATAACCCTTACTGTATGAGAAATTAAGACTCGGATTCAGCACAGGATAAATCAATCGCGTTAACATCTCCTTATGATAGGTCAAAATATCGCAATCATGTATCGCAACCACCTTAGAGCGATTACTCGCCAATAAGTACCCAAACATAAACCATACATTACGCCCCTTACCCTCTTGCATCGGCGATAAATTGTAATCCTTTAAAAGCGCATCAATTTTTCTCAAGCGTGGCCCTCCGTTCCATAAGACTTTTACATTCTGAGGAAGCACTTCGAGAAATTTTAAAGCATGCTTATATTCAGAATCAGTCGCTTGATCTAAGCCCACAACAATCTCATCGATATAATCCATCTCCGATAAAATTTCTACAATTCGAGGAAAAGCTGCTCCTTCAAATTCTGAAAACAAAGACGGCAAAATCAGCCCAACTGGATTTTTTCGTGATAACTTAAACACCTCTCGTTCTAAACTTTCGTCCGATCGTGTTTTTAAATTATGAAAATTGGTAATTACACCATTTTGATGAAAGTCACTCATATAAATTGTTGGGTTGATTTTAAAAATTTGAGCACTGAATCATTCCAGCCCTCTGAAGCATAATCGTCAGCAAGAATATAATCCTTACGCTTTAAAGCCATTGTTCCCTTTGCCTTATTAGGAATTACGACTGCAAAATCCGCTTGCTCCAACATCACCGCATCATTTGGACTGTCGCCAAGGGCAATCGTTTTCCAACTAAAGTCGGGATATCGTTTAGCAAAAAGAGAGACCACCGATGCCATACCAATCGATTTATCGTATTTTGAATGCATAATATGGGTGAATTGGCCGCCCCTCAAAGCTTTGAATCCATAGCCTTTAATGATTTGAATAAAGGCATTATAGTCCTCATCACTGCCCTCCCATAAAATTGGCTCCGTAGCCTGTCGAGCTTTGGCCAATTGCACAGCAGTATCCGACAAACCAGTTAATTCAACCAAGGCTTCATCGGTGAAGTCGGAAAATCCCCGAAAAGCAAACTCATTTTTCTGTTTGAGCATATGAATCGTTCTCAAAATATCTGCACGCACTTCGGTATCGAATAGACACAGATACCCATCTATGACCGCATCCGCTCGTAAATAATCACTCCATACAGCCTCGGTAATGTTGTCCCCCTCCGGATCACAAGGAAAAGCCAAAGTCGCACCATTTTCCCCAACCAAAATAGGCTTACGCTTCCATTGCCAATCTTTGGTCATCTCAATCATCTCGTCTAAAGTTTTACTCGAATTCCAAACGACTGGTATATCTTTTGCCTGCAAAGCCTCTAAGGTTTCCGAAGCAGCTTCATAAGAATAGGACTCATCCAATAAAGACGCGTCTAAATCTGTTACCACGATCCACTGTACTTTCTTAGCCATTTTTTATCATCAAATCTTTAAACGAACGATCCTCGTTAAAATCCAAAATCACATCAGCAAAACTCGGCATATCCTTAAGCATCCATCGGGTAAGCCGTTCAAAATGAGCAATAAAATGCCTCAATTCCGCTTCCGACATAAAATGATATTTCGCTCCATCCGCCAAGGCCTCACACTGTAAGCGCAACTTATCCTCCTGCTCCATACGCCATTTTAAAATACAATCAAAACACGGAACCCTCAACATAATTGTATGATCAACCATAGCAAATAAATTTCGGTATTCGCCCTCTAAACAAGTATTCACATAGCGTCTCCAATCACCCTCTGCATCTGACTCTGCTTCAAATGTATTGATTGCTTCCGATAACGAAGCCCCCGACTCCGCTCGAGCAGACACACACCAACCCTCAAAAAAAACAATATCCACTGGTAATCCAACTGAATACCATTCTGATTCTTCCGCCCGATCATCAATCTCCTTACGAAATCTAGGGATATGCACTGCACCCGTTTCTCCACTTGTTAAAGTCTTTATCAAATCCATTCCCAATTGAGTATCATGCGTTCCCGGCACCCCACGAGTGGTAATCAATGGATGCACACGCTCACCCAGCGCAAGACGATCTGCCCGACTCAAATACAAATCATCCAAAGACAGCACACAGGCATTCAGCCCAGCAGTCTCACGAAAAAAATCGGATAAAAAGCGAGAAAATGTCGATTTGCCCGTCCCTTGAGCCCCATTTATCGCCACCACCAGAGGACCTCCCTTCGAAGCCTTCCATGAGAGAATTTTTTCCGCAATTGGCATATAGGCCCGAGAAACAAGCCCACGAAACGAGCCATCTAAGCGCTCATTCGCGATAAATTCATCCAGAAAAAGGTTCATACACAGTACATTAATGCAAGAATCGAGCCAAGTCTCTATAAAGCTCAAGTACAGACGGATTTAAAGACACACATCCTTTTGCAAATGCCTTACCCCATTTATCGCTATCGCTTTCCATTAATCTGTAGTTTTTCTTATTTTTGAATATAATTACAAACAAGATTTATCGCTTTCGATATTTTTACATCCTTATGGAGAATCAAAGGTCACTGCCACTAAAGATTCGCCTTTAATTTACAGCCTTTATTTAAAATCAGACACAAAGAAAGAAAAAATCTCATGCGTTAATTTTTCAGATAGAATTAATTTTGATGAAGCAGGAAGTAAGTTGATTTTAGAAACAATTAAG
>CENJ01065114.1_pt1 | contig 11274 bp, 11 predicted proteins | sample 356161 | NCBI WGS metagenome assembly CENJ01 (sample SAMEA2619531, study PRJEB7988) | marine metagenome | biome: marine biome (ENVO:00000447); feature: surface water layer (ENVO:00002042); material: "saline water (ENVO:00002010), including plankton (ENVO:xxxxxxxx)" | depth 5 m
GACGAGCAGGTCTCCTATGCCGGCATCGCCAATGCCTGCGGGCTGAACGGCGTTGTCGTGCATTCGCAGCAGGAGCTGACCGACGCGCTGAACAAGGCTGTCGATGCGCAGATGAAGGATGGCAAGACAACCTTCATCGAGGTGATGCTGAACCAGGAGCTTGGCGAGCCGTTCCGCCGCGACGCGATGAAGGCGCCGGTGGCCGTCGCCGGGATCAGCGCTGCCGACATGCGCACCCAGCCGCTGGCCTCATAACCGCACGGCGCCAAAACACGTGCTGAAACACGCGCCAAAATAAAACACCATATGAGAATGCCCTGCCTTTCCAGGCGGGGCATTTTTTTAGGAATATTTTTCACTGGTGACCCTCTGGCCATAACGGTCTGTTAACCGGTCTGTGGCTAGACTTGCCTATGGAGAGATGGTCGAAAAGATGCTGGCATGCGCCAGTTGTCGCGGTGGTGCTGATGGCGGTGTGGACCGGCCAGGCCACGGCGCAGGACCCGCTTGATCACCCGCTCAATTCACTTGTCGAATCGCTGGTCGTTCTTGGCGAGAATTACGAGGCCGGAGACTGGGTGCGGCAGAGCGATCTGCTTGCCTATATGTGGTATCTGCTGGCGGCGACGGCCGGGCATGAACCGGCGGATGCGGCGCGGCACCGGATGGCGCGGCGCCTGTCCCCAGCCGAGATCGCCGCCGCGCAGGCGCTGGCCAGACAATGCCACGCCACCAATTACTGGCGCTGCGGCGAGGCCACCACGGCCGAGGATCTGGCCACCATTGCCGACAGCGCGTCCGTTCTGCAGTGATTCGGGCCGTATAAAGTTCGAACTCTACACCGTCAGGACGGTGCAGCCTGTCGTCTGGCGGGCGGCGAGGGCCGTATGCACCTCGGCCACCTCGTCCAGCGGCGCGCGTTTGTTGATGTTGACCTTCAGCGTGCCGTCGGCGACCTTTGCGAACATGTCGGCGCTGGCCGATTCCAGCCAATCGCGCTCGGACGTGAACTGGAACAGCGTCGGCCGCGTGAGATAGAGCGAGCCTATGGCAAGATCCTTGATCTGGAAATCGGCATAGGCGCCGGATGACTGGCCGAAATTGACCACCGTGCCATGCCGGCGGGCGCATTTCAGGCTTTTCGCCATGGTGTCGTTGCCAACCGAATCATAGACAACATCCACCCCCACCCCGTCGGTGAGTTTCATCACCTCTTCTTCGAAATCCTGGCTTTGATAGTCGATCACATGGTCATAGCCATTGGCCCTTGCCAGCGCGCATTTCTCGGCCCCACCAGCGGTGCCGATGACCCTCGCGCCAAGCGATTTCAGCCACTGCCCAGCCAGCAGCCCAACACCGCCGGCCGCGGCATGGAACAGCACCGTATCACCCTTGCCGACGGCATAGCTTCGCGATGTCAGATAGGCCACCGTCAGACCCTTCAGCATGATGGCGGCGGCAATGTCGCTGGCGATGGCGTCGGGAAGCCTGACCACCATATCGGCATTGATCGCCCGGTGCGTGGCATAGGCGCCGTTCGGCAGCGTATAGGCAACCCGGTCGCCAACCGCCAGATGCGTTACCCCATCCCCGACAGCGGCGATGATCCCGGCGCCCTCGCTGCCAAGCACAAGATCCTTGTCAACAGGCCAGGGATAGGCGCCGGTGCGGATATAGATATCGATGAAATTGACGCCGATGGCCTGATGCTCGATCACCACCTCACCGGCGGCCGGGGTGATGTCCCCGATCTCGATCCGGTGAATGACCTCGGCGCCGCCTGGCATCTCTGCCGCCATTGCATATCCCATCTTCATCTCCTTCGCAGTCCCACTGCCCGTCATCATATGCATGGTTGCACGGGCATGTTTTCCACAGGCCCGTTTTCATTATGGCAGGATATGGGGCGCGTGCTACCTGTTGTCCAGCAACATCATCCTGTTCAACAGCCGGCATATGACATCCGCCATCACCCTTGCCATTGATCACGCCCGCGCCCTTGACGCCGCCGACCCGCTTGCCGGTCTGCGCGAGAGCTTCACATTGCCGGCGGATGTGATCTATCTCGACGGCAATTCACTTGGCGCGCTGCCGCGTGCGGTGCCGGAACGAATCGCCGCGACGGTGACAGGTGAATGGGGCGACGGGCTGATCCGAAGCTGGAATGACGCCGGCTGGATCGACGCGCCGCGGCGCGTCGGGGCAAGGATCGCGCCGCTCATCGGTGCCGCCGCTGACAATGTCATCGCCGCCGACAGCACGACGGTGAATTTGTTCAAGACATTGTCGGCCGCGCTGGCGCTGCGCCCGCAGCGGTCGAAAATCATCACCGAGACACGCAATTTCCCGACCGACAACTATATCGCCGAGGGCGTGATCCGGCAGACCGGCGACCGGCATCAGCTTGTCCATGCCGAAGAGCCGGCGGCCATTGCCGGTCTTCTGGACAGCGATGCAGCGGTGCTGATGCTGACGCATGTGAATTACCGCGACGGCAGCGTTCATGACATGGACAGGCTGACAAGAGCCGCGCATGATGTCGGCGCGCTGGTGATCTGGGACCTGGCGCATTCGGCCGGGGTGATGCCACTGGACCTGGCCGGATGTGATGTCGATTTCGCCATTGGCTGCGGCTATAAATTCCTGAATGGCGGCCCCGGCGCACCGGCCTTCCTCTATGTCGCGCCACGCCATCTTGGCGGGTTCGGGCAACCGCTGAGTGGCTGGTTCGGACATGCCGACCCGTTCGGGTTCGACCCGCATTACCGGCCGGCCGAAGACATCAGCCAGTATCTGTGCGGCACGCCGCCGGTCATCAGCATGGTGGCACTGGAGGCGGCGCTTGATCTGTGGGATGGCGTCGCGATGCGGGATGTCAACGCCAAGGCGCAGCAGCTGACAGGCTATTTCATCGACCTTGTCGAGGCGCGATGCGCCGGCCATGGTCTGGAATTGATCTCGCCACGCGATGCGTCGCGGCGCGGCGCGCAGGTCTCCTTCACCCATCCGGCAGCTGGCTATGCCATCATCAGTGCGCTGATCGCCGACGGCGTGATCGGTGATTTCCGCGCACCCGACATTCTGCGATTCGGTTTTGCGCCGCTCTATACACGCTTTGTCGATGTCTGGCATGCCGTTGACAGGCTTGCGGGCATTCTTGACGGGCGGCGCTGGGACAGGCCCGAATTTCACGCCCGCCAGAAGGTTACCTGATGGCAGTGGCAAAATCCGGGCCTGCCGCCCTCGACTGGGGGTTGCTGGTGGCGCTTGGCCTGATCTGGGGCGCCGCATTCCTTGGTGTGGAGGTGGCGCTTGGCAGCCTGCCACCGCTCTGGGTGGCGGCGGGACGGATTTCGCTGGCGGCCCTGCTTCTTGTCACTGTGGCGTATCTGACAGGCGAAGGGCTTCCCGGCTTTCGCACCGCCATCCAGCGCCGGATCTGGCTGCACTGCCTTGGTATGGGGCTGTTCACCAACGCCATCCCGTTCAGCCTGATGTCCTGGGGCCAGCAGCTTGTCACCTCAAGCTTTGCCGGGATCACCATGGCGGCGGTGCCGCTGTTCGTCCTGCCGCTCAGCCATTTCCTGATCCCGGGCGAGCGGCTGAGCCCGGCACGTGTAATCGGCTTTCTGACCGGATTCGGCGGCGTGGCGCTGCTTGTCGGCGGTGACCGGCTGTTCATGCCGTCGCAAGATGGTGGTGACGTGACAATGCTGATGGCGCAGCTGGCCTGCGTCGGGGCAAGCTGCTGCTATGCCTGCGGGTCGATCATCACGCGGCTGTGCCCGCCTGTCGGCACCTTGACCTTCGCCGCCGCCGGACTGCTTTGTGCCAGCATCGCCATCCTGCCGCTGGCATTTTTTGTCCATGGCGTGCCAAGCGAGGTCAGCATTGCCAGCTGGTCCGGCATGGTGTTCCTGGCGCTGCTGCCGACCGGGCTGGCGACAATCCTGCTGACCATCATCATCCGGCGCGCCGGCCCGCCCTTTCTGTCACTTGTCAATTATCAGGTGCCGGTATGGGCGGTGCTGATCGGTGTCAGCATTCTTGGCGAGGCGCTTCCCGGCCATTTTGTGATGGCGCTGGTGACGATCCTGATCGGGCTGGCGATCTCGCAGCGTCTGCACCGGGCGAAAGCCGCCTGATACAGGATATCCGAGACAGGATATCTGACACAGGATATCAGACTGCGTCGAAATCCACCGTGACGCTGTCCGTCTTCGGGCGCGCCTGACAGGACAGGATGAAGCCTGCCTCCATCTCCCACGGTTCAAGCGAGTAATTCGCGTCCATATCGACCTCGCCGGTGACAAGCCGGCAGCGGCAGGTGCAGCACATGCCGGCCTCGCAGGAATAGGGAAGTTCCATCCCAGCGGCCTTGCCGGCGGCAAGAATGGTCTGGCGCGCCGGGTCCATCGCGAAATTGCGGGTGATGCCATCGGCCCGCAATTCCACCTGGCAGTTGCCGTCCGGTATATCATCGTCATGGGACCTACCCGCCGTCACCGGCGGTATCTTCGCACCGGACGGCGGCGGCGCCGGGGTGAAATGTTCGGTGGCGATCCGCCCGCCATCCATACCGGCGGCGACAAGCGCCTGGCGGCAGTCGGTCATCATGCTGTCAGGCCCGCACAGATAGGCCGCCGACAGCTGCGGCGGCGTGATCAGCCCGGCATCGACGAGCGATGCAATCTTGTCAGCATCGACACGGCCATTCAGCAGCGCGGCATCACGCGGCTCACGCGACAGCACATGCACAACGCGGCAGCGGTCAAGATAGCGGTCCTTCAGATCCTCCACCCGGTCGCGAAACATGATCGAGGCGGTGTTGCGATTGCCATAGACAAGCGTCACTCTGGTGCCCGGATGGCCGGTCGCCAGCGCGGTTTCGGCAATCGACAGGATCGGCGTAACCCCCGACCCGGCGGCCAGCAGCAGGATATCGCCTGCCGCATCGTCATTCTGGTCGGCATGGACAAAGCGGCCCTGCGGCGTCATCACATCGATGCTGTCACCGACCGCGAGATTGGCCAGCGCGTGGGTGGAGAAGCGCCCACCCTCGACATGCTTGATGCCGACCCCCAGCCTGCTGCTATGCGGCGTCGTGCAGATCGAATAGGGGCGGCGCACCTCCTCGCCGTCAATATCGGCGCGAAGTGTCAGATACTGTCCGGGAAGAAAGCGGTAGGACTCGACAAGCTCGTCAGGCACGGCAAAGCCGAGCGCCACGGCGAAATCACCAAACCTCTCAAGATGGCGGATCGTCAGCTGATGGAATTTTGGTGTCATGCTCTGGGTATCATGCTCCGGGTATCATGTTGGGGGTGTCATGCTGGGGGTGTCATCTCACAGGCATTTGAAATAGTCGAAAGGCTCTCGGCAGGACAGGCAGCGATATTGCGCCTTGCAGGCGGTGGCGCCAAAGGCCGACAGCTCCGCCGTGTCGAGGCTGTCACAGCGCGGACAGGCCACCTGCGGGCGGGCGAAATAGGCGTCATCATCCGCCTGCGAATCGCCACGTCGCTGCGGCGGCGCAATGCCGGCATCCTTCAGCTTTGCCCGGCCGGCCGGGGTGATCCAGTCGGTTGTCCAGGCCGGCGCCAGGACCCGCCGCACACGCACATCATGCCCAGCCTCGGCAACCGCGGTCTCGATGGCAAGCTCGATAGCCAGCGTCGCCGGACAGGCCGAATAGGTGGGGGTGACATCGATCTCGACAGATGCGCCGTCGCGGCGCACATCGCGGATGATGCCGAGATCGCCGACCGTCACCACGACAAGCTCCGGGTCGGGCACCGATTCGGCGATGCGGCGAATGTCGGCAAGCAGATCGCCGCTGTCGATGCCACTGTTGATGTCGCGGTCGATGTCGTGCGCCACTACCATGTCAGCCCCGGATAGGATCGCTGCATGAACTGCATCTCGGCCAGCAGATGGCCAAGCACCTCGCCATGCCGGCCGGTGCGGCCGCCGGAAATGCCGGACATGACATCGAGTGGCGGCAGCTGCGCCATCACGAATGTGCGGGCAACCGTGCTGTCGAACGCCGCCCTGACGGTTGCCGGATCGGCAAGCAGCCCGGCCGCGACAAGGCGTTCCGTTATCTCGTCGTTCTCGAACATCTCGCCAATATAGGGAGCAAGCTCGTCGAGCGCCGCCCGCATCCGGGTGGCGCTTTCGGCGGTGCCGTCACCAAGCCGGATCACCCATTCGCCGCTGTGCCGGACATGATAGGCCATTTCCTTGACGGCCTTGCCGGCATGGTCGGCAAGCCGCGCATCGGCGGCGTGGGTCAGCCCGTCCCAGACCGGATGCATCCAGGCCGCGAACAGGAACTGGCGCAGGATGGTGAAGGCGAAATCACCATTCGGTCGTTCGACCATCAGCATGTGACGGAAATCCGTGCCGTCGCGAAGGAAGGCGTAATCATCCTCACCGCGGCCATCACCCTCGATCTCGGCAGCGTATCCATAGCACATCCGCGCCGTCCCGATCAGGTCCAGCGCCATGTTCGGCAGTGCCAGATCCTCTTCCAGCATCGGGGCGTGGCCGCACCATTCGCTGAGCCTGTGGCCAAGGATCAGATGGTCATCGCCGATGCGCAGAAGCAGCGCCAGAAGATCACCCGCAGGATCGTTGGCGAGATCGGTGGCGAGATCGTCACGGCCGGCCATCACATATGGCCCACATCATCGGGAATGTCATAGAAGGACGGGTGCCGGTAGACCTTTGAGGCTGACGGCTCGAAATTCTCGTCCCGCTGGTCCGGGTCGGAGGCGGTGATGCTGGCCGACGGCACAACCCAGATCGAGACACCTTCGCCGCGGCGGGTATAGACATCGCGCGCCGCCTGAACCGCCATCACCTCGTCGCTGGCATGGACCGAACCGACATGGCTGTGGGCAAGGCCGGTCCGCGGGCGGATGAACACCTCCCATAATGGCATCAGGTTCTGGGGCATCAGATTTTGGGGCATTGGGTTGTGCGTATCATCACTCATGAGATATCTCCGCCCCTCATTCTGCTGCCTGGGCCTGCCGTTTGGCGGCATGCGCCAGCGCCGCCTCGCGAACCCACGCGCCGTCATCCCAGGCCTTGCGGCGGGCGGCGACGCGCTCGCGGTTCATCGGCCCGTTGCCCTTGACGACGCGCCAGAATTCATCCCAGTTGATCGGGCCGAAATCATAGCTTTGCCGCTCTTCATTCCATTTCAATTCAGGGTCGGGGATGGTCAGCCCAAGATATTCGGCCTGCGGCACGGTGGCATCGACAAATTTCTGACGAAGCTCATCATTGGTGAAGCGCTTGATCTTCCATTTCACCGACTGGTCGGTGTTACGCGATTCGCTGTCCGGCGGGCCAAACATCATCAGCACCGGCTGCCAGAACCGGTTCAACGATTCCTGGGCCATCGCCTTTTGGTCCGGCGACCCCTGCGCCAGCGTCATGACGATTTCATAGCCCTGACGCTGGTGGAAGCTTTCCTCCTTGCAGATGCGGATCATCGCCCGCGCATAGGGGCCGTAGGAACAGCGGCAGAGCGGGATCTGGTTCATAATGGCGGCGCCGTCGACAAGCCAGCCGATGGTGCCGATATCGGCCCAGCTCAGCGTCGGGTAATTGAAGATCGAGGAATATTTCGCCGTCCCGTCGATCAACTCCTCGGTCATCTGTTCGCGGCTGACGCCAAGCGTCTCGGCAGCGGAATAGAGATACAGGCCATGCCCGCCTTCATCCTGGACCTTGGCCAGAAGCGAGGCCTTGCGGCGAAGTGACGGCGCGCGGGTGATCCAGTTGCCCTCGGGAAGCATGCCGACAATCTCGGAATGCGCATGCTGGCCGATCTGCCTGACAAGCGTGCGACGATAGCCTTCCGGCATCTCGTCATTCGGCTCGATCTTCTGCTCATCATCGATCCGGGCCTGAAAACGGGCGAGAAACTCGTCATCCTCGACGGTGCGCCCGTCGGCGCCGATCAGTCCTTGCGAATACATTGCGGTTGGTCCTTTCCGGTCTTGATGGCCACCCCAAATAGCCACACTAGATGGCTACCATTGTCAGCAGCTCATAGCGCGCCACCAGCTCATCCTCATGGTCGCGAAGTTCAACATGCCAGCGCACCTCGCCATATTCATCGGTGCGTCTGGTCTTGCGCTTTACCGTCAGATGGACGGTGATGTCGGTGCCGGGGGTGACCGGCTTCTCGAAGCTCAGCCCGTTCAGCCCGGTATTGGCCAGCACCGGCCCCGGCGCCGGGTCGACAAACATGCCGGCGGCAAAACTGAGAAGAAGATAACCATGCGCGACGATTCCCGGGAAGAACGGGTTCGTCGCCGCCGCCTCGGCATCCGTGTGGGCATAGAAACCGTCACCGGTGAAATCGGCGAAATGCGCGATATCCTCGGCGGTGACCCGGCGCGGCTGGGTGACCAGCGTCTCGCCAAGCGCCAGATCGCCAAACCGGCGGCGGAACGGATGCGCCGGCCCTTCATGCGTCGGGCTGCCGGCAAGCCAGGTTTCACCAGCCGCCGACAACAGGGCTGGCGGGCCCTGCAGGGCGGTACGCTGCATGTAATGCTTGACCGCGCGAATGCCGCCAAGTTCCTCGCTGCCGCCGGCGCGCCCCGGGCCGCCATGCACCATATGCGGCAGTGGCGAGCCATGGCCGGTGGCCTCTGCCATCGAATCGCGGTTGTTGAAATACAGCCTGCCATGATGGCTGGCGCTGGCGGCGACGAACTGATGCGCCAGCGCCGCATCGCGCGTCACCACCGAGGTGACAAGCGCCCCGCCGCCACGATTGGCCAGCAACGCCGCATGATCGGCATCGCGGTAAGGCATCAGGCAGGCGACCGGCCCGAAGGCCTCCTTTTCATGAAGATGGGTTGCGGCATCGGGGTCGGCGCAGTCAAAGATCGTCGGCGCCACCCACGCACCACCGTCAAGGCCCTCGCCGGTCAGACGCGGCGCCTCGCCGCCGATGATGCAGCGCGCCTCATCGGCAAACAGCGCGCATGTGCCAAGGACATCCTGTTTCTGGCCAGCCCCGGCAAGCGCCCCCATACCGACCTCCTGCAGGCGCGGATCGCCAAGCGTCACCTCGGCAAGCCGGGCCGACAGCGCCTCGGCAATCGGACCACGAAGCGGCGCCGGCACCAGGATCCGTCGCACGGCGGTGCATTTCTGGCCTGCCTTGGCGGTGATTTCGGTCACCACCTCTTTCACGAACAGATCGAACTCCGGATCACCGACGGCAACATCACCGCCAAGGATGGTGGCGTTCAGACTGTCCTGTTCGGCGGCAAACCTGACCGAGTTACGAAGCAGATTTTTCGTGCCGCGAAGCGCCAGCGCGGTATCGGCAGAACCGGTGAAACTGACAGCATCCTGCGGGCCAAGCTCGTCAAGAAGCGGGCCGAGCCTGCCGGAGACAAACTGCACCGCGCCGTCCGGAAGACAGCCCGATTCCAGGATCATGCGAAACGCCGCCTCGGCGACATAGCCTGTCACCGTTGCCGGCTTGATGATCGCCGGCATGCCGGCAAGCAAGGTCGGGGCCAGCTTTTCCAGCATGCCCCAGACCGGGAAATTGAAAGCATTGATATGAACCGCGACACCCTGCAGCGGGGTGCAGACATGCTGACCGACGAAGCTGCCACCACGCGACAACATCTCGACATCGCCATCAAGATAGACGCGCGAGTCCGGCATCTCGCGCCGCCCTTTCGAAGCGAAGACAAACATCGTGCCGATGCCGCCATCAATATCGATCCAGCTGTCGGATTTTGTCGCGCCGGTGAGATAGGACAGCTCATAAAGCTCGGCCTTGCGGGCGGACAGATATTGCGCCAGCGCCTTCAGCATGCGGGCCCGGTCATGGAAACTCATCGCGCGAAGTGCCGGCCCGCCATGCGTCAGCGCATGGTGGTACATCGCCATGACGTCGGGCGCACCGGTACCGGCATGGCCGATCACCGCGCCTGTACAGGCGTTGTGAAGCGGCGCCAGACCTGATTCCGGTGTCACCCACTTTCCGGCGACAAATGACTGGACCTGCATCAGGCTCATGCCCTGATCACTCCGTTTTCGGGCTCACACCCTGTTTGGGTTTACACCCTGCTTGGGTTTACACCTTTGGTGACGACGAGGCACGGCATGCCCTGATCGCACCGCGTCGGTGTATGTCCCACCTGCATTACTCTATATTACACCTTATTATTGACCGACCGGTCAGTCTATGTAAAGCCATAACCGAGGTTCCTGCACATTCCGGCCTCATACGCAGCATTTTTCGCTGGTCAGCCTGGGGCCCGCTTGCCTAGGCTTTGGGTTCTGTAGCGGAGACAGCTTATGAGTGACACCATTCTTGTGACGACAGACGGGCCCCTGCGGGTGATCACGCTGAACCGGCCGGACAAGCTCAACGCCTTCACCGAGGAGATGCATATCGCCTTTCGCGCGGCGCTTGAGGCGGCGCGGGATGATGATGCCTGCCGCGCGGTTCTGCTGACCGGTGCCGGCCGCGGCTTCTGCGCCGGGCAGGATCTTGGTGACCGCGACCCGGCGAAAGGTGATGTGCCGGACCTTGGCGAGACACTTCGCAATTTCTTCAACCCGAATATCAGGCTGATCCGCGACATGCCGAAACCGACCATCGCCGCGGTGAATGGCGCGGCGGCCGGCGCCGGCGCCAATATCGCGCTTGCCTGTGACATCGTTCTGGCCGCGCGAGGCGCGAAATTCCTGCAGGCCTTTGCCCGCATCGGGCTGATCCCGGATGCCGGCGGCAGCTGGGCGCTGACCCGTCTTGTCGGGCCGGCGCGGGCGCGGGCGCTGGCGATGCTGGCCGAACCGCTGCCGGCCGAAACGGCCGCCGAATGGGGGCTGATCTGGAAGGCTGTCGATGATGACGATCTGATGGCAGAGGCGCAGGATCTGGCGCGCAAACTTGCCACCGGCCCGACCACCGGCCTCACCCTGACCAAGCAGGCAATCCAGGCGGCGACGGAAAACACGCTTGAGGAACAGCTTGAGCTTGAGGCCGAGTTGCAGTCGCGCGCCGGTGCCACCGATGATTATCGTGAAGGTGTGACCGCCTTTCTTGAAAAGCGCCCACCCCGTTTCACCGGAAGTTGAATCTCACCGCCGTGCCATGATCTTTGACCTGACAAGACTCCCCGATGATTTCATCGACAACCCGCACCCGCATTACGCGGCGCTGCGTGAACGTGACCCGGTCTATGAAATGCCGGGCGGCGGGCTGTTCCTGTCACG
>CENJ01064065.1_pt1 | contig 11269 bp, 9 predicted proteins | sample 356161 | NCBI WGS metagenome assembly CENJ01 (sample SAMEA2619531, study PRJEB7988) | marine metagenome | biome: marine biome (ENVO:00000447); feature: surface water layer (ENVO:00002042); material: "saline water (ENVO:00002010), including plankton (ENVO:xxxxxxxx)" | depth 5 m
GGAGATAAAAATTCTTTAATAGATGTAATTGAAGATGATGGACAGATTGATCCAGATGAACCTTTAATGGCAGAATCTTTAAAGGATGAAATAAGACAGTCCCTTGACACTCTAAAAGATAGAGAAAGACAAGTTATTAAAATGTATTTCGGTATAGATAGAGATTATGCTTTGACATTAAATGAAATTGGTGAAGAATTCAACTTAACGCGAGAAAGAGTCCGACAAATAAAAGAAAAAGCAATCAGACGTTTAAGACATCGCTCGCGTAGCAAATCTTTGAGAACTTACTTAGGATAATTTACAGGAGTGAATTGATGGTAGAAGTAACAATTAGAAATGGTGAACAATTAGAAAGAGCTTTAAGAAGATTTAAAAAGAAGTGGGAAAGAGCTGGTGTTTTACGTGAAGTAAAAAGAAAATCTTTTTACATAAAGCCAAGCGACGAGCAAAGAGCTGCTAAAAAGAAAGCTATTCGTCGACGCTTGCGTTTCGCAAAATTTAATTAATCTTTATCTCAAATTATTTTTGTAAATAGTCTCGATCTAAACCGAGCTATTAATACCAATGTTAATTAGAAGTATATCTGGTGTACGCGGGATTACCCCAACCTATTTAAATGATTTAACTATTAAATCCTACGCTCAAGCTTTTCATTCTATTCTTCCTGATGGAATTATCTATTGCGGAAGAGACTCTAGACCATCTGGAGAAGACTTTTTACACATTTTCTACAGTGAACTTATATTTTTAGGTAGAGATGTAATTGTCTGTGATATTGTTCCAACCCCAACAATACAATTTATGGTAGAAAAAACTGAAGCTGTAGGGGGTGTAATCATTACTGCAAGTCACAATCCTACTGATTGGAATGGAATGAAATTTGTAAATGATAATGGAATATTTTTTGATTCCGATCAGTGCGCTGAATTATTTAATACTGTTGATCAAAATAACCAAATAAAGCCTGCAAAAACTCCCGGGATGTATCTTTCTGATAAAAATGCTAATTTAAAACATGTCCTTAAAATAATGGAATTGCCATGTGTGGATTTAAAATCAATTAGAACTAGAGGATTTAAAATTGCAGTTGACGCTGTCAATGGCGCTGGATCTGAAGCAATTCCTCTCCTACTTGAAAATTTGGGCTGTAATGTAGTAAAAATTAATTGTGATCAAAACGGAGTTTTTAATAGAGGGGCAGAACCTTTGCCTGAAAATTTAGGTGACTTGTCAGGTCTAGTATTAAGAGAGGATTGTGATTTAGGATTTGCTGTTGACCCTGACTCAGATAGATTAGCCATTGTTGACGAAAATGGGAAGCCATTAGGAGAAGAATACACATTAGTATTGGCAGCTGCTGGGTATCTGTCTCAAATAGAAAATAGTGAAATTTTAGTCACTAACTTATCAAGTTCTATTGCGTTGGACAAAATAGCTGATAAATATAATTCCACTGTTTTAAGATCAGCCGTTGGAGAAATCAATGTAGTAAATAAAATGATAGAAAGTAATTCAAACTTTGGAGGCGAGGGCAATGGGGGAGTGATTTTAAAGGATGCACATCTTGGTCGAGATGCCTTAGTTGGAGCAGCTTTAATCTTATCGTATCTATCTCAACAAGACACTACATTAAGTGAAACTCATAAAGCACTACCTCAATATGTCATTGTTAAAGATAAGATTAATATTAAAAATATCGATATAAAGGTTTTTCTGAAAAAAGTAAAAAATCTTTATAAAGATTCAATTGTTGATGAGACTGATGGTATCAAATTTATTTGGAACGATAAGTGGTTACATGTTAGGAAATCAAACACCGAACCAATTGTCAGAATCTATTCAGAAGCCATATCTAAAGAAATAGCTGAAGGTATAATTGAAAATTTAAAATCTATTTTATGATCACTCAGCAAGAAAACCCAACAAGAAAAGGTCAAGAGCTAGAATTAAAGATAGAATCATTAGCATATGGTGGCCTTGGTTTAGCCAAATTAGATGATTTTGTAGTTTTTGTGAAAGGGGGTATCCCTGGACAGACAGTGCTTGGTCATATTTATAAAAAAAAAAGAGGATATTCAGAAGCATATATTGTTGAAGTGCTCAAAGAATCTCCAAAAAAAATAAAAGAGAAATGCAATCATTTCTTCATTTGCAGTAAACTGCAAAATCTAGCATATGATGAACAAATAAAACAAAAAGTCAATCAAGTAAATGATGCATTTGTTCGACTAGGTGATATAAAACATGCTAAGATTGGTAATATTATAAAGGCAAAAAAGAAATACTATTATAGAAATAAAATGGAATTTTCTTTTTCATCAAATCGCTGGGTGTTAGAAAGTGAGCCCGAAGGCGCCGATAGATCATTTGCTCTGGGACTACATATCCCTCGTCGATTTGATAAAATACTTGATATTGATAAATGTCACATACAGCCTAAAATTGGTAATAAAATACTTGATGTTGTAAAGAAAAAATGTAAAGAGAACCCAAATCTTAAACCTTACAACCCAAGAACTCATATAGGTTTTTTAAGACATTTAATGATTAGATATGGATTTAACACTGATCAAATAATGGTGAATGTTGTTACAGCCTATGAAGATATTGAAAAGTTAGAGCCAATTATTAAAGTATTAAAAAATGATACACCAGAGGTAACAACAATAATCAACAATATCAATACTAAAAAAGCTGATGTTTCTTACGGCGAATATGAAATCCTTTTACATGGCAATAGAACTATTGAGGAAAAAATGAATGGTTTAACGTTTGACATCTCTGCAAACTCATTTTTTCAAACTAATACATTGCAAGGTGAGAAGCTTTATGATGAGGTAAAGAAGCTATGCAATCTTAAAGGAAATGAAATTATATATGATTTGTATTGCGGTACTGGCACAATAGGTTTATCCTTATCTCGAACCTCAAAGCATGTTTATGGTTTTGAGATAATTAGATCATCCCTTGAAAATGCCCAAATAAATGCTATTAAAAATAATGTAAAAAATATAACTTTTTTGAAAGCTAATTTAGATACTTATTTTAAAAGTGGACAATTGCCAAGAGAACTGCCAAAGCCAAATATAATCATTGTTGACCCCCCAAGAGCAGGTATGCACAAGGATATGGTCAGCTACCTTCCAAGAATGAAAGCAGATTCGTTAATATACGTTTCTTGTAACCCAACTACTCAGGCAAGAGACTCTAAAATATTAATCGATAGTGGTTATCATTTAAAAAATATAAGCGTAGTGGATATGTTTCCTCATACCCCCCATATTGAAACAGTGGCTCTTTTTACTAAAGAATAGATTAATTCGTTCCACCAGGATCTGTACTTGATCCTCCAGAACTTCCAGGATTTAAATATTTACCAAGATCTTCAAATGATTGATTGAGAGCCATTCCTACAACAAGCAAAACTCCAAGTAAAAGAAAGTTTCTATTTTTTTTCATTCCATATACGCTTCTTGGAATATTTTCAACTAATCTATTTTTAACATTCTTCATATGCATATCAAGATCTTCAATATATGAAAGAATCTCATAATTGAAAATTTCATTTGAAGATAAGTTGTACCGAAAAACTTTTCCTTTAAGCATTGGTCTTTCGTTTTGGGGTGCAATATTTTCAAAAACTGAAACAAAAACGTAATCCAGATTGACGTTAATTGCAATTTCATTAAGCACGGCTTTCAGCTCATTTTCATTGCTGTCAAAAGAAATTGGAGTTAGTTTTGTTTTTTTGTCAATTGTTTGAGAATCATAGAATTCATAATAGTTCTGATTCAATGTGCCAAGAAGTTTTTGACTTAAATAAGATTGATTCTTTTCATTGATGTTTATTAGGCTTTCGCCTAGATACCCAACATTAACTAGCTTTGTATTTGGTTGTGTTTTTTGGGCAAAGATCACATTATTTTGCATAATTATGGATGCAGATAAGAGTAATATGAGCATTTTTGTAAAATAAATTTTTATATTAATATACATAGTATCAAATTATGAATGTGTCAATTCACAAAACAAACGATATTTAGTTTGGAGCGAATATGAAAAATTTAGATCGTAGAGCATTTTTAGGATCGATATCAAAGCCTATAGCGCTAACATCTATTGCAGCGCTAAATCCTTCATTATCTGCAAAAATCCTCAAAAAAATGAATTTGAATGACAAAAAACCATATCAAGTTGCTAAAGATGAGAGCTTTTGGAGAGAGATTCAACAAGGTTATACCGCAGATCGCGGTATGGTCAATTTAAACAATGGAGGAGTTAGCCCATCTCCATCAGTTGTTCAAAATGCAATGAAAAGGCATTTAGATTTTTCAAATACTTCACCTGCGTACTCAATGTGGAGAATTTTAGAACCTCAAAGAGAGCCTGTAAGGAGAAGGCTTGCTAGATTTTTTAAATGCAGCCCAGAGGAAATTGCATTAACTCGCAATGCTTCAGAAAGTCTACAGATATGCCAAAATGGATTAGACTTAAACTCTGGGGATGAGGTTTTAACCACTACTCAGGATTATGGAAGGATGATAAATACTTTTAAGCAAAGAGAATGCCGTGATGGTATTGTTATGAAGCAATTTAAAATTCCCACCCCTAGTGAAAATGAAAATGAAATAGTTGATCTTTTTGAAAAAAACATTTCAAAAAAAACAAAATTAATACTCATGTGTCACATGATAAACTTGACTGGACAAATTCTTCCTGTTAAAAAAGTAGTAAATATGGCTAGAAAATACAATATTCCTGTTATTGTTGATGGAGCTCACTCATTTGCTCACTTTGATTTTAATATAGATGACCTCGAGTGTGATTATTATGCTTCAAGTTTGCATAAATGGTTATGTGCGCCTCATGGAACTGGACTACTCTATGTACGTAAAGAAAAAATAAAAGACTTATGGCCTCTGCAGGCTCCTGGTAAATGCAATTCTGAGGATATTAGAAAGTTTGAGGAGATTGGTACCCACCCAGCAGCAAATTATTTAGCTATCGGAGATGCGTTGACATTTCATCAAGGCATAGGAAGTAAAAATAAAGAAGCTAGATTGATATATTTGCGAGATAGGTGGGCCAAAAGACTAATAAAAAATAAAAGAATCAAACTTCATACAAGTTTGAAACCAGGTCTGGGATGCGCCATTGCCACTGTTCAAATCAAAGGCATCGACACTTCTAATGTGGCTAAGCATTTATGGGATAAATACCGCATTTTCGTCGTTGCGATTAAAAATGATGAGTTTGAAGGCTGCAGGGTTACTCCTCATGTTTACACTACTATCGAAGAAATAGATAGGTTTTCAGATGCAATGGAAGAATTAATTAAAAATGGTGTTGGTTGATTTTAAACTAGAATTATTTAGGTAGTCTGATATCCATATCTGCTACTACAAAGGACATTACTGCAATTGTTGCAACACACTGATTAAATTCTTGAATATTTAATTTGTCCCATGTATCAGCAGCAGTATGATGGTACCAAAAATATTTTTCTGATTCTACTGTTAAGCCCATGCCTGGAACACCTTCTTTCATAATAGGTCCAATGTCTGCACCACCTCCACCCTTAGTAATAACTCCTGATTGAATTGGTTTTAAAAGCGTGCCGATATCTTGTAATATATTTAAAGATTCATCAGGCCCTGTGAATCCAAAACCGCTTGGTTTAAAAACTCCTGCATCAGATTCTATAGCTAGAATGTGATCCTTCAATTTATCTAAATATTTGTTTCTGTAAGAATTTGCACCTCTTAATCCATTTTCTTCATTGGTCCACAAAACTAATCGGATAGTCCTTTTTGGTCTTATGTTTAGGTCTTTTAGAATTCTTAATACGTTCCATGCAGCTACACAACCGCCAGCATCATCCATGGCTCCTTGACCTACATCCCACGAATCAATGTGACCCCCAATCACGATTATCTGATCTGGAAATTCGCTTCCAACAATTTCTCCTATAAGGTTGTGCGATAGAACATCAGGATAGTTTTGTGCTTCCATTTTTAGATTGATTTCAACATCTTGGCCATTTTCTAATATTCTTCCAATCATTGCAGCATCTTCAATTGTGATTGCAGCGTGTGGAATCTTTTTTACTCCATCCTCGTAAGAGCTATTTCCAGTATGAGGAGTATTCATTGAAAATGTTCCCACAGAGCGAACGAGACTTGCAACAGCGCCGTGTTTTGATGCTTCAATTGCTCCGCGTACTCTGTATTTAACTGTATTGCTATAAGTGTCGAACGGAACATTAAATAAAACAATATTTCCTTTGACTTCATTTGATCGAGTAGCCAATTCTTCAAAACTACTTACCGCAATGACTTTTGCTGTTATGCCATTACTTTTGGTCCCTATGCTTCCGCCGAGACCAAGCATTGCTAGATTTTTTGGCCAAGGTTTTAACATTTTAGCTGATTCTTCGCCGCGAACCCATTTAGGAACCATTACTTCTTCAGCTCTAACATTTTCTATGCCATCCTTTTTCATTTCCTGCATGATCCATAGAATCGCTTTTTCTAAATTCTCGCTACCACTCAATCTAGGTCCAAATGTATCACAAAGCTCTGCAACACGATTAAAACCAACAGAGTCATTTAATGTGGCAACTATGATCTTTTTTGATTCTTGTTGATATGATAAAGCAATTTTACCAAGATTAGTTGGATTTCTATTTTCACATCCAATAAATAACAGCAATAATAAAAATATTATTTTTTTTAAAATAATTTTCACTAATTGTCTGTTGGAGAATTGGTAGAGCTGTTGCCTTCACCTTCAGCGCTAATTCCTGCTGCACTAAAAGTAAATAATAAAATTCCTATGATTGCAATTGCTCCGAAGAATAAAGCAGCTTTTAATAGTGATGCAGGCTGGTTAATATTTTTAATCGTATTTAGTTGCGACTCTTTAATTTTTTCAATCTCTAAATCAAATTGGTCGTAATACCTTAGAATATCATGCTTGCTAATGATGTCAGATTTCTTATTATATTTATAAAATGTTCCTTGAATCATAATTCTGCCAGAGCTTGTTGTTGGGTTATTAATTTTTCCTGCAAAAAAATAGTCCGCATCAATTCCTTCAGATAATTTTGCAAATGAATCATTATTGATGTCAGAATAAAATGCATTAACATCAGTCTTATCATTAAAATATTGAGAGTTAATGTATTGTTCTTGCGATAGACTTGAAAAGATTTCTAGCAGTTTTTCTTCTAACTCCTCAGCGAGCCAATCATCGTACCCAGCAATGTTAGTACCTACGTATCCAATTTTCACTGGAGATGGTCCTGTCCTTATCTGACCTGAAATCAAAGCGTTGATAAGTATGAAAATCAGCAATTTGTATAAAATATTCATGCAATAAAATTATAAAAAATCATAGTTTACTGAAAATAAATCTTTTTTTTGAAAATTTTCCTTTTTTTAGAGTCAGAGAGTATAAGAATAACTAAATTTTGAAATGAGGTTGTGGTTCAAAACATTAATTAGTAATCGCTTTTTTCAAGTTAGTGCTGGCATTTTAGTTACTATGATGATCGGAGGGTTGGTCATTCAAGTTCTTGAAACGGGTGAAATTACAGAAGGAGATACCCCATTTTGGTGGGCTATTGTAACAATGACAACTGTTGGCTATGGAGATTATTCTCCATCTTCGCCACAGGGTCGCCTTTTCGCAATAATCATCATGTTTATTGGCATTTCATTGGTGTCTTTACTTACTGCTTCAATATCTTCGATATTTGTTGTTCAAAATATTAGGGAGGGAAAAGGATTGGAAAAGCTAAATTTGAAAAATCATATAATACTTTGCGGTTGGAATCCATCTGCAATTCGAGTATTAGAATCAATATACGATCGCATCATTCAAACCAAGGAAAATGAAGTTGTTTTAGTAAATGATTTGGATGAAAAGGAAATTGCACAGATTAAAAATAAATTTCCAAAAATGACTGTTCACTTTGTAGCAGGTGATTTCACTCATGAAGAGATTTTACTAAAAGCAAACCTTCTTATGTCAAATACGGTAGTTATCTTGCCAAACATTGCCGCTGGAGAGAATGAGCCTCATGATGAAAAGACAGTTTTTGCAACTTTAACTATTAAGAATATGGATTCAAGTTTGAGGGTTATAGCTTATATACACGATAGAGAAAATTTGACTCATATTAAAAGAGCCAATGCTGATGAGGTAGTCGTAGTTGACGATATGAGTACCCATTTGTTAGCTTCTCATGTTATTGAACCTGGGGTGCCTCAAATTGCGAATCAATTAATAAATAGCGGCTCAAGCTATCATTTTAAAAGAAGGCAAATTCCTGACGAATTTGTAGGCAAAACCTATAATACTCTTTTTAATCACTTTAGATCTACGGACGGTTCTATTCTGATTGGCTTATATGCAGAGGATGAAAATTTAGGAATCGGTGAAATATTATCAACCGACACTTCAGCGCTTGATGAATTCATTGAAAGAAAATTGAAAGAAGGTGGTGTTCCGTTGCATGATCAAAGCAAAATACATGTATCGGTTAATCCAAAAAAGAATTATGTGCTTCAAGATGGCGAGCATGCTATTATAATACCATAGAGGATAAAATGAATTTTGATAAATTGAAGAACTTTCAAATTTTTGAAGACTTAACTGAAAGCGATATAAATAAATTTATTAAAGTAATTGAGAAGATTAAGTTCGATGTAGGTGAAAAACTAATAACAGAAGGAGATAAAGGCGATTGTATATACCTTCTTTTAGATGGAGAAGTAGAGGTAAATCAAGCGCTTACACTCTCCATGAACAAAGGTGAATTTGACAAAAGAGAAAAAGCGATAATTAATCTTAAAAGTGACTCTTTTCCCCAATTTGGAGAGATGTCCATTTTTAATGATGGAGATCTTAGAACTGCAAATGTCCGATCATTAAAAAAATGCACGGTTGCACGGTTAAATAAGACAGATTTCTTTAATATTTGTGAGAAAAATTCTGACATTGGCTATAAGGTCATGCGAAATCTAGGCAGGATAGTTTCAGCCAACTTAGCAAAGTCGAATCAAAATGTTTTAAAGTTAACTACAGCATTTAGCCTTATGCTAGATAGATAATTTCTATTATTTTATAGATAAAAATTATGAAAGTCGAATTTGAAAAATCATACGATTGGGCTCAATTAGAAGACCAATGGTATACTAGATGGTTGAAAAAAGACTACTTCACTGCGGACGAAAATTCTTCTAAAGAATCATTTTCTATAGTGATTCCCCCTCCAAATATCACAGGCAAATTGACCATGGGTCATGTACTAAACAATACAATTCAAGATGTCTTGATACGAAAAGCGAGAATGGAAGGCAAGAACACTTGCTGGATACCTGGAATAGATCATGCCTCAATAGCGACAGAGACCAAGGTTGTGAAAATGTTAGAAGAAAGAGGCATAGAAAAAAAACAATTAAGTAGAGAAGAATTTCTTGATCATGCATGGAAATGGAAAAAAAAATATGGTGGAATTATTATAGATCAATTAAAAAAACTTGGCTGTTCCTGCGATTGGAAAAGGCAAAAGTTCACCATGGATGATGATTATTCGAGATCAGTTATAAAAGCATTTGTCCATCTTTATAACAAAGGTTTCATCTATAAAGGTCACAGGCTTGTAAACTGGTGCCCTTCGTCGCGATCTGCCATAAGTGATGAGGAAGTGATTCACAAAGAAATTTCTGGAAAGCTATGGTATTTTAAATATCCTATCGAAAAAGATAAATCCTTCCTCGTTGTTGCAACGACTCGACCAGAGACATTGCTTGGCGATACAGCAATAGCTGTTAACCCCGAAGACGAAAGATATGCACATTTAGTTGGAAGCTATGCGAATATTCCTATTGTTGATAGAAGAGTACCTATCATTGCTGATGAGCATGTTGATCCAAAATTTGGAACAGGTTGTGTGAAGGTCACTCCAGCTCACGATCCCAATGATTTTGAAATTGGAAAAAGACATGGTCTCAAATTTATCAACATTATGAATGATGATGCTTCGCTAAATGAAAATGTTCCACAGGATTTTCAAGGACTATCAAGAGAGGAATCAAGAAAAGAAGTTATCAAAAGAATGAACTTAGAAAATCTTTTAGAAAAAACTGAAGACCATATTAATAATATTGGTTTTTCTGAAAGGGGAAATGTTCCAATAGAATTTTATATGTCAGAACAATGGTATATGAAAATGAATAAGCTCGTTAAACCTGCTTTGGATGCTGTCAATGATGGAAAAATAAAATTCTATCCAAATCATTGGGTAAAGACATACAATCATTGGATGGAGAATATTAATGACTGGTGTATTAGTCGTCAATTAACATGGGGTCATCAAATTCCTGTTTGGTATCATAAAGACGATGTATCCAAATTGCATGTCTCAGAAAACGGGCCTGATGATAAAGAAAATTGGGTTCGAGATAAAGATGTTTTGGATACATGGGCGTCTTCATGGCTTTGGCCATTTGCCGTTCATAATTGGACAGAAAAAGACACTTCTATAAAGAAATATTATCCTACAAACACCTTGGTAACAGGGCCGGATATTATTTTTTTCTGGGTAGCTAGAATGATCATGTCAGGCTATGAATTTTTGGGAAAGGAGCCGTTCAAAAATGTATATTTTACATCTATCTTAAGAGATACTGATGGAAAAAAATTCAGCAAGTCATTAGGTAATTCACCTGATCCAATAACATTATTCAAAGAGTTTGGTACAGATGCAGTTCGTTTTGGAACTTTATTAATGGCTCCACAAGGATTGGATGTTCTTTTTTCAAAAGATAGACTTGAAGTTGGAAAGAATTTCATGAACAAGCTATGGAATGCTGCGAGATTTACTTTTATGAATTTGATAGATGGCATTCCTCCTGAAGTTAATCTACATAATGAGAATTTAGATATATCAGATAAATGGATCATAAGCAGGTTTGAAGAAACCGCTTTTAACGTTAATAGAGAGTTAAGTAATTATCGTTTTAATGAGGCAGCTAAAGCTATTTATGAATTTACATGGAATGATTATTGCGATTGGTACGTTGAAATAGCCAAGATTCGTCTATATGGAGATGATCCAAAAAAGGCAGATCTCGCTAGAGCCGTTTTGATACATGTTCTAAAAGGAGTTTTAACCTTGCTGCATCCATACTCGCCTTTCATTACAGAAGAGCTGTGGTCATATTTTAAAACTAAGAATGATAAGGATCTTATAATATCT
>CENJ01171131.1_pt1 | contig 11267 bp, 10 predicted proteins | sample 356161 | NCBI WGS metagenome assembly CENJ01 (sample SAMEA2619531, study PRJEB7988) | marine metagenome | biome: marine biome (ENVO:00000447); feature: surface water layer (ENVO:00002042); material: "saline water (ENVO:00002010), including plankton (ENVO:xxxxxxxx)" | depth 5 m
TTTTTTTTTTATCTCTTTTTTTTTATCTATAATTATTGGTCTAACTTGAAAGAGTATAATTTGTTTATTCTTGTTTATAGCAAACTCTATATCTAATGATTCTTGTAAAAATAAATCTTCAATTTCTTTAGACGCCTTTATAATTTTCTTTATATATGGATCAGATATTCCATTAACATTTAAGTTATACTTACTAATAATAAAAGTTTTATGATTTTCGCTCTTACCACTAGTAATACTTGAGGTATCGTTTTTTTTAAAATCGAGATTTACAGTATAAGCAGGGAAATTGTTTTCTAATTTATTCGTAAAAACTACTCCATTACAAATTATATTTTTTGCACTTGGCTGGATAAGTACCTGATTTTCTAAATTGTCTGATTTAAACGAGGATATTACTTTCTCTATTTTATTACTAAATTTAGAATCTATTGGTATATTGTTAAATGAAAGAAATTTACCTGCACCAGAAGTTTGAAAATTATCCTCATCAAATGAACTAGATCTTATTATAATATTATTAGAAAATTTTTTAATTTTATCGACTAGATTTGACTTGTCTTTCTTCCAATCTTTGATGGAGAAAGTAAGTTGAGGTAGTACTTTTGATATCTTTAAATATCTTTTAGCAAAAGCAAGACTGTTTGCTTTAGTGCTTAGTATATACTTTCTAAGTTTGTTGTGATTATTATTAATCTCTACCCAATCATTCTTTATATCAATTAGTTTGCAGTCAAAATTATTTTTTAAAAGTATCTTAATAAGATCAGAAATTTGAAGTTTCTCAAAATTTTTTTTATCTTTTTTTATGCTTTCAAAAAAATTTATAGCGTCTTTTTTAATTTTAACTAAACCAATGAATTCAGCATTTACATCATTTTTTTTTAAATTGGATCCAACATTTGAAATTTTTTTTTTTTTTTATATTTAAATACTCCTTACCTTTTTTATATTTTATATTTTTTGAACTTATTACAATTGAAATTTCTTTTTCGGATTTAATTAATTCATTTAAAATATTTTCATTAAAAATGATATCACTGTAAACAATAATTATTTCGTCAGTTTTTTCAAAATCATTACATAATAAACTGTATAAGCTTTTAGTTTTACTCCATTTAGAATTATATACTATTTTTGTTTTTATATTTTTTTTTATCTTTTTGTAATCAAAGCCAGTAACAAGTGTTATATTTTTCGTATATTTTAAAAAAATATTCTTTATCACTTCAAAATTATTAAAAAATTTATTCTGTTTAAAAAATATGGTTGGTGAAAAACCACTAAGTGGTTTACCAGCACCTAAAATAATTACTTTTTTCATTCTGATGATATTTTTATTAACTCTTTTCCTAATCTGGAAACTTTAATCTTTTTATTAATTTTTAAAATTTTTTGTAAATCTTTTATAAAATTTTTTACTTCAAAATCTTGAACACCTGAGAACTTATGAAAAATAATATTTTTTAGATAATATTTTCTTTTAAATAATAGAATTACTAGGGAGACATAATAATTTACAAAATCATAAAAAAATAACTTTAGCCTAATCTTTAAATGATTGTTCGGACTTAAATCATGATAATTTGGTGTCAATTTTTGCCATATTTTTACAATTTTTTCTGATGAAAGAATTTTATCTAAATAAATCATTCTATTATTTACTTTTTTTTGTTTTTTTTTTTCATTAGTCAAATTTTTAGAAAATATCTTACGAAGAACTTCATTTTTTGTTTTTGCAATAATTGCAAATTCTTTTGTAAACTCTCCAAATTTATTTCTTTTATTTCGAATTGGATTGAAATCGATTACTTTTTTTTTAGAAATAAACGCTTCTAATGAACTAGTGCAACCGTTTTGGATTACTACATCGGCATTATTAATCAAAGGTGTCAGAATACCTTTTTCAATAATTTTGACATTTTCAAATCTCTTTAATTTCTCTTTCCAAAATTCAAGGTTCTCTGTTGGGTGGGGTCTAAATATTATATTTCTATCTATTAATTTTTTTGACAGAAATTCAATTAAATCTATAAATTTAAACATTAATTTTTTTTGATATTCATAATAATTTAATTCTTGGTTCTTTAGTTTGGGGCTTCTTTTATAATATCCCTCCTTTTTCTTACGTTTTATAATTTCTGATAATGAGTAGAGGTTATTGCTGAAACTAAAATTTGAAATTATCAATACACTTTTTTTCTCTTTTTTTTTAAACTTCCATAAAGGCTCAAATTTTTTTTTCCACAAGTCTACTCTTGGTGAACCAGTTAAATAAAATTTATTTATTTTAAAAAATTTTTTTAGTTTTTTATGATCATAATTTCCCCAACAAAATAGGGCACTAAAATATTTCAAATCTTTTTGATTTATTCTTGGCTTGATAAATAAATCAATAAAGCTTCCTTTGTCTATTACGCCATGCTCCTCATCAATACTTGTTAAAATGAATTTATTTTCAAATAAATATTTATTAAAATTTGTTTTTTCGTCCCCGTGAGAAATACTTTTAGTATGAAATATACCTGGTGATAATAAATTATTATAAATTAATTTTTTGTAGACTCTATCAGTGCCGATATAAATATTAAAATTTTTTTCTGCTGCAATTAAAGAAACTAAAATATTACTATGAAATTCACGTTTAAAATACTCACTTAAAATATATATATTTTTTTTTATCAATTTTTTATTTTTTAAAATAAGAATTAATTAAATTAATTATTTCAAATTGTTTTTTTCTTTTAAGTGAAAAAAATATTGGAATACTAAGAGCAGTCGAATAATAATTTTCTGAATTTGGAAATTTTTTTGTTTGGAATTTAAAATTTTTTTTATAATAAGGATGTCTGTATACTGGTATGTAATGTAATTGAACATATAAACCCTTCTTTCTTAAAAAATTAAAAAAATTTGTATGAGATTTTTTCTCTACTTTGATTATGAATAAGTGTCTCGAGGAGATAGATTTTGGTTCTTCTTTTTGAAACTTAATTTTTTTAGTTAAGTTTTTAAAATAAATTTTAGCGATAGAATTTCTTTTTTTTACAAATTTATTTAAATGATCAACCTGACTAGAGCCTAATGCTGCGTTTATGTCCGAAAGCCTATAATTAAAGCCTAATGACTGTTGCTCAAAATACCATGGTTTAATCTGTGATTTGAATTTAAAAAATTTTTTCTCTTTAACAATTCCATGTTCTCTCAGCATCTTAATCTTTTGATTCAATTTAAAACTTTTACATGTAACTGCACCCCCCTCCCCACTTGTTGTTGGTTTGACTGGATGAAAACTAAAAACAACTGCATCACTATATTTACAATCACCTATAAAAGATTTTTTGTATCTGGATCCAAAAGCATGAGATGCGTCCTCGATCACTTTAAATTTATATTTTTTTGCTAAAAAACTAATTTTTTCTAAATCACAAGGGTTTCCGCCCAAGTGAACAGGTACCAAAATTTTTGGTAGCTTGTTTTGTTTTTTGGCTATTTGTAATTTTTTCTCAAGATAATTAATATCTATATTAAATGTATCTTTATTAATATCAACAAGGTCTATTTTTGCTCCACAATATCTTCCACAGTTAGCTGAGGCTACAAAAGTTATTGGAACTGTCCAAAGGATATCATTTTTTTTTAATCCAAGAGCTAAACACGCTAAGTGTAAAGCTGAGGTTGCGCTATTAACAACAACCGTATATTTGCTTCTACATTTTTTTGATATTTTTTTTTCAAATTTACTAATTTGTGGTCCCTGTGTAAGATAATTAGATTTTAAAACTTTTGTAACCTCTTTTAAATCTTTTGGGAAAATATGTTGTCTGCTATAAGGTATCATTACATTACTTTAATAAGTTTTTTAATATCTGAAACTTTTAAAAATTTGTCATTAGTTCCACTGTTATAGCTAAAATCTTCTTTAAGTCTTTTACCTTTTTTAATTCGTGCATATTTTTCAATAGAAATTTCTCTAATAGTGGGAAGTATTGCGTAATATTTTCCTAAATCTAAGCTTTGTGAACTTTCACTACTTGTGATTAATTCTTCGTGTATTTTCTCTCCAGGTCTTATGCCTGTATATTTTATTTTGCTATTAGGTGAAATAGCTTGAGCAAGGTCTAAAATTCTATAACTAGGGATTTTAGGAACTATAATTTCCCCACCTAAGCAATTTTTTAATGTCCATAAAACCATTTCTACAGCCTCGTTTAAAGTAATATTAAATCTTGTCATTCTTTTATCTGTTATTGTCAAAAATTTTAAATTTTTTTGACTCATAAACAGTGGAATCACTGAACCCCTACTGTTCATAACATTTCCGTATCTAGCAACCGAAAAAATTGTTTTTTGTGATCCAGTATAACTTTGTGCACCAGTAAACAATTTGTCAGCACATAATTTACTTGCACCATAAAGATTTATTGGTGAAACAGCTTTATCAGTAGATAAAGCTAAAACTTTTTTAACATTATTTTTTATTGCACAACTAATGATATTTTGGGCTCCCATTACATTTGTTTTAATGCATTCAAAAGGATTATATTCCGTTGATGGAACTTGTTTTAGCGCAGCTGCGTGTATAATAATATCAACATTTCTAGTTGCAATTTCTAATCTTTTTTCATCTCTTACATCTCCAATAAAATACCTAATACAATCAAATTTTTGTTTTGAAAAAACTTTAGCCATTTCAGATTGTTTTAATTCGTCTCTACTAAAAACAATCAATCTATTAATTTTTTTATATTTTTTTAAGACCAATTCTACAAATTTTTTTCCAAAACTTCCCGTACCACCTGTAATTAAAATTGATTTATTGTTTAACATTTTCAAACATCTCCTTTGGGGTTGTTATTTTATTTATTGCTCCATCTTTTAGCTCAATGATTTTATCACAATTTTCAATTGTTTTTAAACGATGAGCAATAATTAAAACTGTTTTGTATCCCTTAAGGGATACTATTGTTTTAAGAATTTCATTTTCGGTATTATAATCTAATGAGCTTGTTGCCTCGTCAAAACATAAAATATCTGGATCAAAATAAAGAGCTCTCGCTATGCCTATTCTTTGGATCTGACCACCAGAAAGCTTAGCTCCTCTTTCACCAACATTTGTTTCTATACCATCCTCTAAAGAATTGATAAATTCCCTCAAATTTGCCTTATCTATAGCATTATTGACTGCATTTTCATTAATGGAAGAATCTTGGATGCCTAACGCAATATTGTTTTTTATAGAGTCATCCATGACTGTTACATTTTGCGAGACATAACCGATCTTATTTTGCCAATTAACTGAGTCTAAATTGTTAGTAAGATCTTTATCATCAACAAGAATATTTCCTGAAGTAGGCTCCAATAAACCAAGAAATATATCTATTAATGTAGTTTTTCCTGAGCCAGTTTTACCAATAAAACCGACTATTTGATTTTTATCTATTTTGAATGAAATATCTTTTAAAACATTTTTTTCATATCCTTCGAAATTATAATTAACATTTCTAAATTCTACTAACTTTTCAAATTTAATATCTTCTTTAATTTTAATATTTATATTTGTAGATAATTGTAGAAATTCATAAATTCTTTTTAAAGGTGTTGAGGCAAGTCTTATAGATTGAAAAGAGATGGAAATTCTTATAAAACTTGGAATTAATCTTACTAAAATTGCTCCAAAAAATATTAGTCTTGAATAAAATTCTGAGTCTAATTCATTAGAATTATAATTATAAAAAAAATATATGATAAAGAATACTATTACAAACTGCTCTATAATTATCTTTGGAATAGATCTATAAAATGCTCCATACATTGAAGCTTCATTTGTTATTTCAGTAAAATTTTTAAATCTATTATAAAAAAAATTATTATTTCTAGCTAAAATAATATCTTTGATAATATCAAATGATTGTGAAATAGTTTTGACTCTTTTTCCCTCATATACAAATCTTTTGGTTCCCCATTTTTTTATAAGATTTCTTGAATTATATAAAGCCGTCAAAACAAATGTTATTAATCCAACTAAAATAAATCCAATAATTGATCCATAAAGATTTATTAAAAATAATATCAAACCAAAAAGAATGATAAATTCCATTATAATTATATTAATAGGAATATAAATATTTTTTATAAGAAATGCAGGTTCTCCATTTATATTTCTTATTAGTTCAGATGGTTTTGCATTAAAATAATATTTGTAAGGCTGATTTATATAAACGTTAAATAATGAATTAGATAAATGACAACTTAGTCGTCTGCAAAAATTTTGCTGAAACCAATTATAAAATAATAATAAAATGTTTTTAAGTGTAAAAACTGCAAATAAGAAAGTTAGGGAAAAAAAAATTAAATCTTGGTGACTTTCAAAGTTATAATCAATAAAAGAAATTTTGTTTAGAAAATCATTGATACTTGTAATGTAGTTTGAATTAAATATTGCAGAAAATATTGGCAATAATGATCCTATGCTAAATAACTCAATGAAAGTCACAAAAATCATGAAAAAAAATAACAAAATCATTTTTTTTTTTTGTGATTTTGAAAATGTTTCTAGAAGCTTAATAATTTGCATTATTGGTTATCTAGCTCTTTTTTAAGTTCTTCATATTCTTTGATTTTTATTTTCATAAAATTAATTGTGAGTTTGACTTTTTTTGCTATTCCTTTAGGAGTTAATATGTATATATAATTAACTTTATTTTTGTTGCTTTTAAAATTTTTAATTTTTACTAATCCTTTTAGCCTAAGAGAATTTAAACAGTAGTTTAATTTTCCTAAACTAAAACCTAACTCGCTGGCCAGTTCTCTTTGAGAGAAATTTGGTTTTTTTTTTATTTTTCTTAATAGATCTAAATAATCTTGATTTTCTTTCATTGCGTTCAAATAATGAACATAAATAGTGTTCATTTTATGAACTTTCAATTAAAATAAGAGAAATATTAGGTGTTAATATTTGTATAACCTAAATTTTACGCATATTTTTCTAATTCTCTTATTAACCTTTTACCAGCTTTATTGTCACTATTATGTAAATATCGATTTAACATTTTCTTAATGTTGTAATTCTTTTTAAAAATTTTTTTATTTTTTAAATTTTTATCAAGAACTTCATTTATATTTTTTTCGAAACTCTTTATATTTCTGTCTAAATGAGTAGACTGAAACAAATCAAAAAAATAACCAGAATTTTTCTTAAAGTCTTTAACAAAATTAGGTGTAAAAACTATTTTTCCAGCTGCCAAAGCCTCAAAAATAATTGTAGAATTAAAAGCTATTACGATTTGGTTTTTTTCTAAAAGTCTATGTCCAGCCCCACCACTTACTATATTTAAACCTCTATAAATTTTTTTAAATTTAGCTTGTCTTTGTCCTGTCCTAGTTTTTATTGTTATTTTTATATTTCTTTTTTTAGCGATTTTTTTTAATATTTTTACACAGGCAATTTCAGTGTTTTCAAAAGAGAATGGAAACTTAGAATCAAAAAGTGGATGACTAGGTTTTTTAAAGTGCTTATTTTTAAAATACGGCAGATATTTTTCTTGTGATTGGTAAAGGATAATATTGTTTTTGTATTTTGAGTTGTCAATGTCAAATTTTTTAATTTTGTAAGATTGACTCAATCTGGGCATCCCTACCACTTTAATTTGATGGGGTTTGCAAATATTGCTTTCAACTAACAATTTTTTTTCATATTGATTATACAAAAAAATTTTGTCTCCATAAAAATTGCTTGAGGTATTTTTGTAGATCCATTTCATACATTTTCTTAAAATCGGGGGATGCAATGACTCCTTATGCAATGTAAAAAATTTTATTTTTTGTTTTTTGCAGACCTTTTGAAGCTCAACATCGGCATAATAAAATACATTAAAATTTATTATTCCATTAAATTTTTTAAATTTTTTTAGATAATAAATTACTTTTTCTAAATAGAAAAAATATTTTTTTTTGTTTTCAACTATAACTTTATCAAAATAATTATAATCGTAATCATGCAATTTATTTTTCAAAAATTTATCATAAATAATTTTAATAAATTTTCGATTTAAGTTTAAGTAAGTTATTTTAGAAGTTTTATTTTCATAAGCGCAAATTAAATCGTCAATTCCACCCTCTTTGTGCAAAACAAGAAAAGTTGTTTTATTATTTGAGTCATTTTTGATTTTCTTAATTTTTCTTAATGAAAAATAAACAATTATTGCTGATAATATTGGGAGATTAATTTTACAAGACAAATTCATGAAAAAAAATAAACTATTCAATATTTTATTCCTAAATAAAATCATTTTTTTTTAGTCAATATTTTTTATAATTATTTAATTGTGAGAAAAAATCATTTAATCTTTTTAATCATTTGTGGTTCTCAATTTCAATTAACTCAATTAAAAGATGTATTATATATAGATGACATTCTTGAATTCTAGCAGTGTCTTTGGATTTAATATTGATATTAAATTTGGTTTTTTTTTTTAATGTTCCTCCATCATTACCAGTTAAAGAAATAGTCTTGATATTCATTTTAGAAGCTTGCTCACTTGCCTTGATTAAATTTTTTGATTTTCCAGATGTGCTAAAAAGTATTAAAATATCATTTTTTTTTCCCAACCCTTCTATTTGACGAGAAAAAATTTTTTCAAAACCATAATCATTCCCTATCGCAGTCAATAAAGTCATATCTGATGCAAGTACAAGAGAATTGTAAGGTTTTCTCTCATATTCTTTTTTAAATCTTACAACCAATTCTGTAGAAAAATGTGATGCCTGAGCAGCAGATCCTCCATTGCCACAAACAAGAATTTTATTCTGAGAATTTATATTTAAATTAATTTCTTTAGCCACTTTAAGTAAATTTTTTTGAAAACTCTTTTTCTTAAACTGTTTTAAAGTAGTAAAATAATCAGAAAGAGTTTTATCTATTAATTCAATTTTCATTTATTTGAAAAAGTTATTTAGTTTATCTACAATATAATTTATTTCTCTATAAGTTAATTAATGCGAGATAATTTTATACCAAATTCAGATCTTGCATTTCAAATGTTATAACTTTAGCAAAACCTCCCTGTTTTACTACATCAAAACCATGATAAAATTTATTAGTGTCAGCTGTTTTGTATAGTATACATGAATTCGTTAAATTTTTGGGCACCAAAAGAGGTTTTTCAAAATCTCTATCAGCATAAATGCCGGTTCCTGCAGAATAAGCTGGGTATTCATTGTTACCCTCAATAAAATAAATGAAATTATAATTAGCCTTATTTGCGCTGTTAAATAAACCATCCATGTGCGGTATTAAAAATGAACCCTCTTTTTTAATTGTACAGAGAAATGAGGAAAAGATTTTTTTATCATTATTTTTATCTTTATCAATTAAATTATTAAATAAATTTTCAAAGTTTTGACTAGATAAAGTATCAAATAATTTTTGATATTCAGGGTACTTTTGGATATTTAAAATACGATTATTTTTTTTTTTTTCATATAAAAAACAATAAAAGTAATTCTTTATCACTTTTTTTGTGTGTAAAAAATTATTAAATTTAGGAAAATTTAATTTTAAAGACTCATGAGAATTTTTATCTAAAAAATTATCTATAAAAGTATAGCCTTTGTCTTCAAGTTCATCTAGTCTTATATCTAGCTCTTTATTCTCAGAACTCAAACCTATAATTTCAAAATCTGGATATTTAAAATTTTTTTTATTAATACTTTTAATATCAAAAAATGAATAAATTTTTTGTTTAAGATTAAATAATGACCACTTTAAAAGAAAATATTTTTGAAAAATTATTCTAATTATTTTTTTAATAAAATTATTAGTTTCTAATGGGAAATATTTACTCATCCCATTAATAAAAGCTTTATCTAATTGTTTTTTTGAAAAATCAACGGCCATTATTTATATTAACATTGAAGATAAAAATAGTCTAGAATAGAAAGATATCATAATATAAAAAAGTTTTAAAATGGATGATTATAAGAATTTAGATATCTATAAAAGTTTTATTAAATCAGAATTATTTTGTACAAAAGCAAATATTTATTTTCACGTTTACGAAGAAATTTTTCAAAAATTTAGAAATAAAAAAATTACTTTTGTTGAAATTGGCGTACAAAGAGGTGGGTCTTTGCTTATGTGGAGAGATTGGCTTGGGCCTGATGCAAGAATTATAGGTGTTGACCTTGATCCAAATGCAAAAAAAATGGAAAAGTATGGATTTGAAATTTTTATTGGGGACCAGTCCTCACCTAATTTTTGGAACAACTTTTTTAAAAAGGTTGGAAACGTAGATGTTGTTTTAGATGATGGTGCACATACTAATGAAGCTCAAACTTTAACAACTATTAATTCTATAAACTACATTAACGATGGAGGTCTAATTGTTATTGAGGACGCTTCCTCAAGCTATTTAAAAAAATTTTTTAATCCTCAAAAATATTCATTTATAAATTACTGTAAATTTTTGATTGACGATATTTATGTCAGGAGCTTAAAACAAGATATAAAAGAAAAATTTAAAAAAAAATATTCACTTAATGACAAATTATATTCTATAAAATTTTTCCCAGATTTTGTTATTTTTGAAATTAATAAAGCTAAATGCTTTAACACCAAATACTTCTGGAACAAAGATATTGATAATAAATCTGTTGACGAGATAGCTGAAACTTATAATTATGTAAATCCAAGATGGACAACAAAATCCTATAAAGGGTCACTAAATAATCTTATACTTTTTTTTTCAAAAACTTTATTTTTTTTAAAATATATTCCTTATATGAAATATTTTGTGAAAAAAATTATACTTTTTAAAACAAGATTTTATGATAAAAAAATTTCTTCAAATATAAAGAAATATTTTGAATAACTATTTTATTATGTATTTATAACCAGTAAAATGATGAATTAATTTTAGATTATTTTTTTCTATAAACTCATCTATAGCAATTTTAGCACCTATTAAATTCCAACCTTTTCTCTCTTTTAAATCGTCATCTACTGTATATTCGTCAAAAGTAACTATTCCACCTTTTACAAGTTTAGGAAAAAAAAATTCTAAACAATCTTTGTAAGAGCTATATAAGTCAACATCCAAGTGTAAAAATGAAATTGGCTCATCAAAACCTTTAAAAGAGTTTGGGAAAAATCCCTTTTTAAATATTATTCTTTCATTACAATCATTTTCTGAAATTCCGTTTTTGAGAAGATTTTTTTTTACAAGATCAATATTCATTAATCTGTAATTCCATTTACTGAATTTAAG
>CENJ01096143.1_pt1 | contig 11260 bp, 10 predicted proteins | sample 356161 | NCBI WGS metagenome assembly CENJ01 (sample SAMEA2619531, study PRJEB7988) | marine metagenome | biome: marine biome (ENVO:00000447); feature: surface water layer (ENVO:00002042); material: "saline water (ENVO:00002010), including plankton (ENVO:xxxxxxxx)" | depth 5 m
AAGCGTAAACGTATCTCTTTAATTTTTTTTGAAGGCGTTAGCTGATTCAAGGAAATCTGATTAATCGAAATGGCTTGATGCTTGTCTTTAAGTAAATTCTTTATATTTTGAAAAATTTTTAACTCCATAGAATCAATCGCCTGAGCTCGCTCTTTGATTATGGAAAGAGGTGATTTAAGTTGAGCTTTTAAAAGAGCAATCTTTTGCTTTTCATTGTTGATGGATGTCTGAAAAGATTTTTTGATTTTCTCTTGGAGGTCATTCAAAAGTTCAAGTGACTGATAATAGTATTCAGTAACAATTTCTGCACCTGCCGTGGGCGTGGGCGCCCTCAAGTCAGCAACAAAATCACAAATGGTGAAGTCAATTTCATGACCCACTGCTGAAATAAGTGGAATATCTAAACGATGGATCTTTCGAGCCAAGTCCTCATGGTTAAAGCACCATAAATCTTCAATTGAGCCTCCACCACGACACATAAGAATTAAATCAAACGCGTTGCTTGGATTATTTATGTTAAATGTTTCTATTTGCTCGAGCGCATTGATTAGACTTCTAGGAGCTGTATCACCTTGGACAGTAGCTTCAACGATGGTGAGCTGAGTATTTCTTGCTCTTCGCTCAACGGTAGTCATGACGTCTTGAAACGCTGCTGTAGAGGAGGAGGTCACCACAGCCAGATGGATTGGGTATTTTGGAATTTCGCGTTTCAGAGCATGATCAAATAAACCTTCTTTTTCAAGCTTGGCTTTCAATAACTCAAATTGTTTGGCTAAGTTTCCTTCACCGTAGGGTTCCATTCGACTAACAATGAGTTGATAGTCACCCCTAGGTGCATAAAGACTAACTTGAGCTTCCACCGCACACAAGTCTCCGTTTTCTGGAGCAAAGTTAAGGCGCATATTTTGATTTCTAAACATCGCACACCTTACGGCTCCATCCTCATCTTTAAGGGTAAAATACATATGCCCAGAAGAGGGCTTGGCAAGGTTAGATACTTCCCCAACCACCTGAACTGTTCCTAGCTCAGATTCAAGTAAGTACTTGGCTTTACGGTTCAGTTCACCGACGGAAATAAAATTATTGTTGTCGTCCATATTTGATATTTTCTAAGCTAGTATATCGTGATGCAAATTCAAAAACATTCAGTTGCAGCCTTTTTAATTCTTGCATTAGGTGCCGCACTAATTGGAATTGCACCTATTTTTGTAAGACTCAGCGAGCTGAGCCCAAGCTGGGTTCTTTTTTACAGAATGTTTTTAGCATTACCTTTTTTATTAGTGTTAAATTTCTATCTAGACTCAAAAAATCCTTTCCGACTAAAAGAGCGAAAAACTTATTTGATTGCTGCAATTGCTGGGCTTGCCTTTTGTATTGATATGACCGGCTGGCACTGGAGTCTTGAATTTACATCTATTTCTAATGCTACGATTATGGTCAATACTGCGCCTATATATGTGGCGTTATTTGGCTTTTTTGTACTTAGAGAAGCAATAACTGTTAAGTTAATTCTAGCAATGCTCATTACTTACTTGGGCGTCTTTGGATTGATAGTTGGCTCACCTGATCAAACTCCAAGCTCAGTATTTGGTGACGCCATATCACTGATTGCAGCTTTTTTTTATGCAGCCTATTTGATCTTAATTTCTCGATTAGGTCATGAGAGCCCAACCAAAGTCATTCTGTATACGACTTTTTTCTGTGGGTTATTTTCCTTGCCTGCGGCATTTGCTGAATCCTCTGTGTATATGCCAACTGCAATTAATGGATGGCTTTGCTTAATTGCCCTTGCAGTCCTATGCCAAGTAGGGGGGCAATACTTTATTACTATTGGTATGCCAAAAGTTAAAGCATCCTTTGCCGCAATTGGATTGCTGATGCAGCCTATTACGGCTACCATTTTAGGCGCACTGATCATGATGGAATGGCTTACGATCTTTCAATCGATGTTTGGTGTACTTGCTTTGACTGGAATATACTTGGCTAGATTGGAGTTAACAAATGGAAGCAAAAACTAAAGCACAAGAATTAGGGTTTTTATCAAGAGAATATGCCGTCGGTAAAGACAAAGCTAAGTGGTTAAGTTTATTTGCAGAAAATGCGGTTGTGCAAGATCCTATTGGAGTTAGTCCATTAGATCCTTCCGGAGAGGGACATAAGGGATTGAAAGCAATTGAGGCTTTTTACGATAACGTTATTGCCAGTGGAGATTTAATATTTGAAATCAAAGAATCAATTCCATGCGGTAATGAATGTGCTAACTTTGCGTACATAACCAATAAAATAAATGGTGCTGAGATTAAGACAAAGATGATTGTCATTTACCGTGTTAATTCAAATAATAAAATAGTATCATTACGTGCTTTCTGGGATTATCAAGCAATGGAAAACCAGATGAATGAACTTTTTTCGGGTGATTAGCTCAGTTGGGAGAGCATCTCGTTTACACCGAGAGGGTCGGCAGTTCGAGCCTGTCATCACCCACCAGCCAAAAAAAAGCCCGGTATGAACCGGGCTTTTTTAGTTTTAACTAATCTATTAGTTATTATCGCTAACAGCAGCAGCCCAAATAACAATACCGAATAAGATTTTGTTAATAAAGTCTGCAAGGTTGTATACGAGGTTAAGAGTACCTTCGTTTACACCACCAGCTAAATAACCTAGGAAGTATCCCGCAGGATAAACAACCCAACCAATGATGATGATATACATCATGGTGTTATAGGCGCTTTGAACAGCAGCATTGCCAGACGCGTCTCTAGCAGCAGCTCCTTCTCCACCCCAAAGAACGTAAATCATATAGAACCAAGCTAAACACCCAATAATGAATGCAGGCCAGGCTGCCATGATTCCAGCTTCTCCAAGATATCCAAAGACCAACATAACGATTGAGCCAACAAACAGCTTCCAAAATAGTGAAGCAGCAACGTCAGTAACAGCTCTTAGGATCAAATAGAACTCGACAATTAAAAGAGGTACGGTTAGCAACCAGTCAATGTATCGAAATACTGTTGGTGATGTGCCAGTTTCAACCCACACGCCTCTCATATACAAGTAATGCCATAAAGCAATACCTGTTACCAAACCAGACACTGTTAGAGATGTTCTCCATTTTGCGCTGACGTTATCTCTTTCTAAGAAAAAGAATACAGTAGCAGCTAGCAAAGCAGCTGTTACTAACCAGAAGCTGACACCAACGTAATCGTTAGCATCTAAATCGCCTCCAGCGGCAGCAAATGAAGGAACAGCAATCAGGCCTGCAAGTAGCATAAATAACTTCATACTGATCTCCTTATTTAATTTAAATATTTAAGTTAAAGTAGAAAACTCCCCCTTTAGAAGTTTTTCAACTCTGACAGGATGTCAAATAATTTATAAAAAATCAATTTTTTCAATATTTCATGTAAATATTTACTTGCAGAAAATTTTTAAATAGATATGATTCGAAAACTATCGCGGACCGGTAGTTCAGTCTGGTTAGAATGCCTGCCTGTCACGCAGGAGGTCGCGGGTTCGAGTCCCGTCCGGTCCGCCATTGTGCGCTTTATTTGGTATGGAGATATTAAAACTAACCATCATATTTCAGGCAGGAATTGTGTTAACGCATCTTGCGCTTACCACCCCAATAATTTTTAGTGTGCTGGATGATGAATCATCCTCAAAATTCCTAAGAAAAATCTTCCCAAGGTATTACCTAGGACTATTAATTTTCTCTTTTCCAGTTCTAATTTACGCTTTGTTTAATGAAACAACAGCTTATGTTTGGTACCTATCTATTTTTAATGCTATCCATGCAGCCATTGGGTTTATCGTGATCCCCGCAACCAATGCAGCGAGAGACAGGGATTGGTCTAAAACTTTTAGTTACTTACATGGTTTAAGCGTTTACTGTACAGCAGTTATATTTATTTCATCGATTCTAATTTTCTTTTCCTTGTAAATTAACTTTGCACAAAAAACTTAATATGCCCTCCAAAACTTGTTTGCAATGCAGCAAGCCTTTTAATTGGAGAAAGAAATGGGAAAGAGATTGGGATAATGTACAATTTTGTAGCAAAAAGTGTAGAGGTGAGCATCAAAGAGAATCTAGAAAGAGCAATAAAGTGTTGAACTCGTGATCTCAAGCATTATATAGGTATCAACATAGGGACAATTATGGCAAAACCAAAAACTAAAGCTTTCCAAACTGAGACCAAGCAGTTACTGCAGTTGATGATCCATTCTCTTTATTCCAACAAAGAGATTTTTCTAAGAGAGTTGATTTCAAATGCATCAGATGCACTCGATAAATTAAGATTTAAATCACTCGAGGACTCCTCACTTCAAAGCGATTACGCAATCAACATTAGTCTGGATCCAAAAAACAACATTATCTCCATTTCAGATAACGGCATTGGCATGAATGAAGCTGAGCTCGTAGAAAACATTGGCACCATTGCAAAATCTGGAACAGCAAGTTTTTTAAGTAGTATTACCGGAGATAAACAGAAAGATTCACAATTAATAGGCCAATTTGGGGTGGGTTTCTATTCTGTGTTCATGGTTGCAAAAGAAGTTGAAGTTCATTCGAAATCTGCAGTTGATAAAGAGGATGATGGATATTTATGGAAAAGTTCTGGAGAAGATACTTACGAACTCTCAAAAAAATCTAAAGATGATCATGGAACCACCATCATGATTTATCTAAATGATGAAAATAAAGAGTTTATTGATGAATCCAGAGTTAGTTTCATAATTTCAAAATACTCACAATACATTAATTTCCCAATCTATCTATCGGCTGAAGGTATGGAGAAAAAGAGATTAAATGATAATGAAGCAATTTGGCTAAAATCAAAAAGGTCCATCAAAGAAGACGAGTATAAAGAATTTTATAAGTATCTAAGTCACGACTTTGATGATCCTTTGTTGTGGATTCATAATAAAGTTGAAGGCAAGCAGGAGTATTCAAACCTTCTTTACATTCCAAAGAGATCACCCTTTGATTTATGGAATCGTGATACCCCTAGAGGCTTAAAGCTTTTTATTCAGCGTGTCTTTATTATGGATGATGCAGCGCATTTCCTACCTATTTATTTACGATTTGTTAAGGGGATCATTGACTCAAGCGATTTACCTCTTAATGTTTCCAGGGAAATCTTACAAGAACATCCCTTGGTTGATTCAATCAAAAAAGCTTTAACCAAACGTGTCCTGGATGCTCTAAAAAAACTTAAAAAAGATGACATGAGTGCCTATCAAGCATTTTGGCATGAATTTGGTCTGGCGCTTAAAGAAGGTCCTGCTGAGGATTATGAAAACAAAGATGAAATTGCAAGTTTATTTATCTTTGCTTCAAGTAAGAATGATGATAGTGAAATAAATGTTGATCTAGACAGTTACATTGAGAGAATGGAAAAAGATCAGGATAAGATATATTACTGTCTTGGAGATACCTATGAAGCAGCATTAAATTCACCGCATATTGAAAGTTTAAAAAAGGCTGATACTGAAGTTTTATTGCTTACGGATCGTATCGACGAATGGTTAATGACAACACTTGCTAAATATAACGGTAAAGTGTTGGTGAATGCTGCTAAAGCAGATTTTGATGATGCAGAATCCAAACCCAAAGTATCAAAGGATAACGAGAAGCTTATTGAGAGGATTGCTACCAAGCTTAAAGATGAGGTTGCTGAGGTTGTTGTAAGCAGTAGGTTGGTCGATTCAGCTGCAAGATTGGTTACCGCAAAACATGATCCTGGCATTCAAATGCGTAAAATCCTTGAATCAGCAGGGCAAAAAATTCCAGATTCAAAACCTAGTCTTGAAGTTAACCTTAAGCATAAACTGATAAAAAAACTTGATACGCTCGAGGGCAGAGAATTTACTAACTTCAGTAAATTTTTGTTGGATTATGCAATTATTGCTGAAGGTGGATCCCCCAAAGATCCTTCAAAGTATTTAAGACAGTTGGATAAATTTCTGATCTGATAAGCATGGATAAAAAAATCGCAGTTTTAGGAGGCGGCAGTTTTGGTACCGTACTTGCTAACTTGTCTGCTTCAAATGGCCTTGAAACCTCCCTTTGGGTAAGAGATACAGACCAAGCTCTTAGAATTAATGCTGAAGGCGCAAATACTACTTATCATCCGGAGCTAAAACTTTCTGAGAAAATTATTGCATCCGAAAGCTTGGAGCAATGCATTTCAGGCGCTGATCTGTTATTAGTGGCAACGCCAAGCGCAATCTTTGAAAATATTATTAAACGCTTAAAACCTTTTGTTAAGGACAACATGCATGTTGTTTCATGCACAAAAGCAATAGCTAAAAATCCCATGCGAACCATGACAGAAATTATCTCTTATGAACTCAAGGCAGTCATTGGTGATCAATTTGGGGTCCTGAGTGGACCAAATTTGGCTAAGGAAATTGCTAATGAAAAGGTAGCAGGCTCAGTAATTGCCTCCCTTAATCATGAGCTAAAAGAGTTAATTAAGAAAGCGCTTGAGAGCGAAAAATTTAAGATATATGAGAGTGCTGACGTAAAAGGGGTTGAGTATGCAGGTGCTTTAAAAAATATTTATGCCATTTGTTGTGGTATAGGAGATAAATTAGATGTTGGTGAAAATGCTATAGGTCTAATTATCACTAGAAGCATGACCGAGATGAGTAAGTTTGCTGTTCATAAAGGAGCTAATCCAATAACCTTTTTAGGTTTAGCCGGAATGGGTGACTTGGTTGCTACTTGTACCTCAAAACTCTCAAGGAACTTTTCGCTTGGAAGAAGGCTTGCAAAAGGTGATAGTCTTGAAGAAGCAAAAGCAGCTATTGGGCAGGTCGCTGAAGGCGTAAGAACCCTAGAGGTTGTTTATGAAGAAGCTAAAGATAATAATCTAGCAATGCCACTAGTAAATGCCTTACATAAAATAGTTTTTGAAGATGCAAACCCAAGTATATTAATGGACGATTTAATAAGTCATCCAGGCCATCTTGATGTAGAATTTGCTGGAGGAACTGGAAATGAGTGAGATAAAAAAAGAAGAACTATTAAAACCTAGCAAGTGGATCCGCCTGCTGTTTATGGTTGTTTACTCGTTAATAATAGAAATTATCGCTTTACCTTTAATTCTAATCTTGATTTTCTTACAGTTTTTATTTCATTTAATTGCTGGCTCACCAAATAATCAAATTAAAAACATAACCAACTGGCTAATTGGTTTCCTAACAGAGAGTTTTGAGTACTTAACCTACAAAACTGAACAGAAACCTTTTCCATTTGATCAGGATGATGAAGTAGAAAGGAATGATGATATTGATGAAGTAATTTCTGAATCCACTGATAATTCAACCTCAGAAGAAGAATCAACGACGTCAAATTAATCAGGCTTTTGCCTTAACTTAGGCTTTTAAGTCGTTATAATGATCGCATTATGAGCAAACCAAGTAGAGAAGAAGCAATGCAAGCAGTCAAAACACTCATTGAGTGGGCTGGCGATGACCCGACACGAGAGGGTCTTGTAGAAACACCAAAAAGGGTTGTAGCTGCATATCAAGAGTTTTTTGAGGGTTACACACAAGATCCTGAAGATATCCTAAGAAAAACTTTTGAAGAAGTTGAAGGTTATGATGAGATGGTAATTGTCAAAGATATTCGATTGGAATCCCACTGTGAGCATCATATAGTCCCAATTCTTGGAACCGCACATATTGGCTACATACCTAACAAAAGGGTTGTTGGCATTAGCAAATTAGCGCGTATTGTTGATGTCTTCGGTAAAAGACTTCAAACCCAAGAAACAATGACTTCACAAATTGCCACTACAATTGAAAATGTTTTAAACCCAAAGGGAGTTGCCGTTGTGATTGATGCTGGCCATCAGTGCATGTCAACTCGAGGGGTGCATAAAACAGAATCTTCTACTGTCACCAGTTCTATGAAAGGTGTTTTTAAAGAAAATCAAGTTACAAGGAATGAATTTCTTTCATTTATAAATTTATCAAACAAATAATTGATAAATCATTCACTGGTTTTAGCCTCGACATCAGAAATACGCAGAAAATTAGCATCCAATTTCGATAGCTCAATAATTTTTTCATCACCTTCAGCAGACGAAGATCATTTAAAAAAAACACTCAAAGGATTAGAGCCAGCTCAACTATGTTATGAGTTAGCTAAGGCCAAATCTTTAAGCATCAATCATGATTTTCCCAATCATTTGGTTTTAGGATGTGATCAAATTTGCTTGTTAGAAAATAAAATCTTTTCAAAGCCAAGGACTGCAGAACGTGCGATTGATCAGTTAAAAAAGCTTAGCGGTAAAACACATCATTTAATTGGTCAGTATGTTTTTTCTAAAGACAATGCAGTTATTCATGAGGTTGAAATTGTCTGCACTATGAATATGCGAGAGTTAAGTCTTAATGAAATTCAAAATTATGTTAAATTAGATCAACCTTTTTCTGCATGCGGAGCTTATATGTACGAAGAAAATGGTCATCAGCTTTTTAGTGAGGTCAAAGGAAGCTTAGAGGCTATTAATGGACTGCCATTAAGCGAAATTCTCGAAGGCCTTAATTAAAAAGTTTAAATAAGCATCTTGGAAATTAAATAAATTTTTTTTATTTTATTATTTAAAAAATTTCTTATATGGAAGCTTGGATTTAATACTAATTTTTTGATTAGTAGATTTAACAACTAAATCTGAATTTGAGAATTCTAATTCAGATTCCCCATCAATCACTCCTTCTCCAAATTTATATCTCGCAAGGGGTGGTTTAGACCTTAGTTCATTATCAAAATTTTCTAATTCAATAATTGTATTTTCTTGAATTTTTTTAAATGATTTCCATTTTTTTTCAGTATGTTTTTGCTTAAGAATTTCGATGGTTTTAGATGGTGACATTATCAGGGAGGTGCCATTGTTACCGCCAAAGCCCTTCGCATTTAATATTGCAAAGTCATATTCTGTTTTTTTTATCTCTTGGTTCTTGAGTAAAAAATTTAAGTTTGACTTATAAACATTCTCCGCAAGTTCAGGAGTGGATGTAATTCCTGGGACAATATCCAGTTGCCATGAACCTAGCATGGAGGTTAGTTGATCTCCTCCGGCCGCTGCCAATGAGTGAGCTAAATGAGACTTAATTGCAGTCACTCGCATATCTGCAATACCAAATGCATTGGCTAAACTGGATAGAATATGTGATTCAGTGACCCTGTTTTGAGGAGTACCGGTTCCATGTGCATGCACTAAAACTCTATTCAGGGCATCTGTTCCAAATGCATCACTGACTTCGTTAAGAACTCTTCCAATCGTAATGTAATTACCTGCACCTGGACCAGATATTGATTTTTTATATCCATCGGCATGAATATGAGATGACAAAGCGGCACCGTAAATATTGCAGCCTAATTCGAGCGCTAAATCATCTGCCATTAGGACTACAAATTGCGCAGACTCACCAATAGACATTCCAACATTCTCACCAAAAGGTCGACATGCTTTTCGATAATTTACTTCTTCAGTATCTTCACCCAGCTGTGCCTGTAAGTTGATAAGATTCTTATCTTCTGCCAACCCCTTTGCTGCTGCAAAACCCTCGTATACCTCAGGCACCAAGCCACTTTCAGCAGCGCCCACAAAACATATTTTTGCTTGCCCTGAATTAATTAAATCAATACCCATACTAAGGTTATATTGAAAAGTAGCGCAAGCACCGGTGTGATTTCCAGTGACACCCATGGAGCCAAGGACATATGCATGCACAAAATCTGCACTCATTTCTCCCAGAGACATAGCAAGGTGTTTACTGGTAGTTCTTGCTCCGGACAGCTGTGCTTGGTAAAAACCTCCCATACCAAACTTATCAGCTGTTGAAATTGCGCAACCTGATAAGCACGAAACATTTTCTGGACCCACCTTTACAGAAACTTCATCCCAATTGAGACCAATGCTTTTGAGAGCATCAGAGGCAGCAAAAATTGACATAGCTAAAGATCTTGGATGTTGTCTTGCATTGTATGTTTCGCTTGGGTTAAATCCTGTTGGCATCTGCCCAGCTGCTAAACCAGGTAGGCTTGGATTTCTGTGAGAAACTTCTTCAAAGAAATTTTTTGAAAGTTTTCTGATAAGCGAATTATCTAAATTATATTTTTCACCAGGATTACTCGTTAATTGTGCTAACGATTCGATGGTTTTAATCTTTTCGATGTTGGATAAATTCTCATAAACCATCCGCTTCAGCGCATAATCTCCTGCAGATCTTCCAGCAGCATTAATTCCACCGTAACCTACAATTACTGGGAGGACATTCACTTGACTAATTTTTTTGCTGAAAGGAGAGTTTGATAGATAAGTGTGTTAATGGTCATAGGACCAACACCGCCAGGCACAGGCGTGAAAGCATAGGCTGTAGATTCAATTCCTTCTAAATCAATATCACCACATTTTTCTTGAGGGTGATAGCCCGCATCAACGACGACAGCTCTAGGTTTTATCCAGTCAGGTTTTATGAGTTTTGGAACCCCAACTGCGCCGACTAAAATATCCGCCTCTTTAATAATTGCATGCAAGTTTTTTGTTCTGGAATGACAAATTGTGACAGTAGCATTTTCGTTGAGAAGCATCATTGCCATAGGTTTTCCTAGAATAGGGCTTCTACCAACTACCACTGCATGCTTGCCTTCAATTGGGATATCGTAATGTTCAAGCATTCGCATGATGCCTGCTGGAGTGCACGATCCATAGGCTGGTTCTTGCATCGTCATCGAGCCAAATCCAAGGCAGGTAACACCATCGACATCTTTATCTAATTGGATAGCATCGAAACATTTGCGCTCATCAATATGAGATGGAACCGGGTGTTGTAACAGAATTCCATGAACTGAATCATCTTTATTTAGCTCATCAATTTTATTTAATAATTCATTGGTAGTTGTTTTTTCATCTAGCTCAACAGCAATAGATTTCATGCCTAACCGCTGACAAGTGCTTTGTTTCATTTTCACATAGGTAGCAGATGCTGGGTCTAAACCCACCAAAATGGTAGCTAGAGTGGGAGTAATTCCCTTTGAAATCAGTTGCTCGGTTTCTTTTTTTATTTCAGATTCAAAATCGCTAGCAAGAGATTTACCGTTAAGAATAATTGCTGACATTGGTGATATTTTCTCATCATAAATATAATATGCAATGAAGATTGATTATTTCTTTTATTATCATTAATATCACAATCCTCGGGGTATGGCGCAGTCTGGTAGCGCACTCGCTTTGGGAGCGAGTGG
>CENJ01012104.1_pt1 | contig 11259 bp, 7 predicted proteins | sample 356161 | NCBI WGS metagenome assembly CENJ01 (sample SAMEA2619531, study PRJEB7988) | marine metagenome | biome: marine biome (ENVO:00000447); feature: surface water layer (ENVO:00002042); material: "saline water (ENVO:00002010), including plankton (ENVO:xxxxxxxx)" | depth 5 m
TGGTGTTGAAAATCTGTCAACTAAAAACTTAACATTATCGGATCCAGTAAGTTCGAATGTTTCACAATTTATCATTCTATGATAAATAGCTTCTCTACTAATCCATTTTTAGAAAATTCAAATGATACTTGATTTTTTAGTGGCTTACTAATTCTTTTTCCTAAAATATTATAGTATGATTTCTTAGAATCATTATATCGAGATATCTCTTCATTATAGATGGAAGTAGTGTTATTTGAACATGGTACATCAATCTCAATATCATAATAAAAGTAATAATAGCCTGTAGGATCAGAGCTGGCACTAGATCTTGTAATAGACATTAAACCACCTATGTCGTAGGGATAATTAGCACCACTGTCGTTTCTATATAAGCCGCTATTTTGACCATCAATACCAAGTTGGTGATCATTGCCAACTGGTACATCAAAGTTTAATATTAATCTTTGTTGTCCTGAAGATACATTTAGAGTAGTATCATCAATAACTGTTCCGCTATTGTCTCTAAGTTCAAAAGTTATAGTATTGGCATTATCTGCATAAAACATTGCAGATTTGATTCTAAAACTATCATATGCATCAAAAATTAAATGTTGATTTCCATTAAAATAACCACCAGTTGAGAAAGTGTTATCCAAAGCTCCACCAAAAGCAACAATGGCATTTGCGTTAGGATTATAGTTCTGAGATTTAGGATTGGTACAGCCAACAATATCAAAAGAGGTATCAATAGATAGTGATACATCTAAAATAGTTATAAATCCATTACTTAAGTTGACACTAAATGTATCAGTTATGTAGCCATTCTTACTGAACTCAACATTGTAAAAACCAGAGTTGGGTGTTCCTGTATTATAATTTCCAAGTAGATTAGTTGATGATGAGTTTGCTATTGTATTTAAAATCTTAACATTAGCAGTGTTGATTGGAGAGTTTGTTAAAGCATCTGTTACATTACCCTCTAAGTAACAAGCTTGAGAAAAATCACGACCATAAACAAACAAAACTCCAGAATTATTTATACTATTTATATCAGAAGATATTATGTTTCCTGAAGGAAGAAATGGATAAGTACCCCAACATCCATTAAATCCAGCTCCTGAGCCACTGTATGAATCGTAGTAAGCAACTTGTATTATATTGTAAGGGTGTGTAATATCATGAATAGTTGTACCATCTTGATAATATGATGTAATCAAAAAATTACCGTCCACATGGGTATTGTGAGGTGCAGAGTTTGAACCTGGATTAGATTGAATTCTATCAACTTCTTGAATATTACTTAAGTCAGTTATATCATAAGACCCAAGAAAAGCACCATTAACTTCATCAGTAGTAAAAACATAATCTCCGTTATCAGAAACCCATGCATTGTGAGTAAAATTACTAGGGGTTGATTTAGAGCCAAGAGTTTGTGGATTTAATTTATTACTAACATCAACAATAAAAAGCTCTCCTGCGTAGATGCATCCAGCATACATTGTATCACCTCTAACCATTCCATCATGAATATAATTTTGATCCCACTCTCCTAAGAAGTGAGGATTGATAGGATCGACATTAACATCTAAAAATATAGCTCCATTTGATGGATTACTACCGCTATTTGAAGAAGCTCCAAAAATATAAGCAATTCCGTTTTCGTCTATATATATATTGTGTGCAGCAGTAAATTCCGTAGATTGACCGTTTGGATTAGTGAAATTTGTCTTATGCCAGTAAGTATTTCCACTCATATCACTAAGATCAACTATTAACAAGCCAGCGTCTGCTTCAGTTGTTACATATGCGTAATTACCCCATGTTTTTATATCTCTCCAGGTTGAGTTTAAATCAGGAATATAGAACATTTCATTTAAATTCATTGGATTTGTAACATTAACTACTGAAAAACCATCATTAAGTCCGACTAGTGCAAATTCATTTCCATTACTATCAACCCATCCCCAAATATCACTTCCTTCAGAAAAGGACCACTGGTAGGAGCCTAACAACTGAAGATTAAAATTGCTTTGTGAAATTGAAAACAGTGGTAATAGTAATATAAATAAGATTTTTTTCATAATACAAAATTAATGAATTCTAATTAAAGATTTAAGCTAATTTGATTGTTGAAATTTGACTCATCACTAATTGAGTTTTTGTCAACGGTAAATTTTACTAAATTTTCACTATCAGTTTCTTTGTTTGAAATCTCAATATCAATAATCTTCTTTTTTGAAAGAATTTTTCCTTTTGCATTTTGACTTTTAACTGAAATAAAATCCAGTAGTTCAATGTATAAAAATTGTCTGTCTTTTCCTGCCTCTTTCTTAAAAGTTAATTTTGCAACAGGATTCAGTAAAGTTGTAACATTTTCTAAATAACTATCTTTTATTCCACTAAATAATAAGGTTGGTTTTGAAACAATCTCAGCTTTAAATCTTTTTAAATAAAATAAATTCTTTAAACCATCAAAGTAAATAATACTTATAACTTTTTCGGGGTCATATTTTTCTATTAGTATTAAATCATCACTAAAATGATTGATTAGTTCATATGATTTAAATTCCATAACACCTTTCTGATTAATAGTTATAATTCTATCATCAGATGAAAACTCTCCTATATACTCTCCCCGATTATCTACATTTAGTCTATTTACTGAATTATCATACCATATTTTTCTGGCTTGTAGAGTAGATATTCCTGATTCTTTAAGATCTACTCTTTTCACAGATTTTTTGGTAACTATATTTCCAATAGATGATCTTCCTTTAATAGAAATTTTTGAGAAGTCAATTTCTAGTTTTAAATTTTTTATGTTTTTGATTGCTCTTAAATGAATGTTTACTTTTTCGGCTTCTCCATTAGGGTTAACAGTTAAATACAAGATATTGTCATTACTCTCATTTTTGCATAATTTATATTCTTTGTTTCTCGTTATAGATTTAACCGCAAATCTTTTAATATAAGTATTTACAGATTTACTGTCTTTATAGATCATATTGTATATAGTTCTATCATCATTTTTCTTAAAAACATAGCAATGAATGATATCTTTACCAACAAATACTTTTTTGTCAACTTTAACAATCTTTAAGATTCCATTTTTTCTAATCACAATGATATCATCAATATCAGAGCAATCAGAAACAAATTCATCCTTTCTCATGTTGGTCCCAATAAAACCTTCTGACTTGTTAACATAAAGTTTTTTATTTGACGCAACAACTTTTACTGCATCAATATTTTCAAACGTTTTTATGATAGTTTTTCTTTTTTTGTCAGCACCAAATCTTTTCTTCAAATTTTTGAAATAATCAATACAGAAATCATCTATATTCTTTATGTTATTTTTTATTTCTAGTATTAATGATTCAATGTTTTTAATCTCATCTTGTGCTTTGTTAATATCAAACTTTGTTATTCTTTTTATCTTGATTTCAGTAAGACGTATTAAATCATCACTATTTATATCTTTTTTTAGATGATTAGTAAAGGGCTTTAAGCTAATATTAATAGTGCTTAATACTTTATCCCACTCTTCAATTTCTTCAATATTTCTGTAAAGCCTATTTTCAATAAAAATTCTTTCAAGCGATAAATTGTGCCATTTCTTTTCATTTTCAATCAATCTGTGATTAAGTTCTTTTAGTAGTAATGACTTAGTATTTTTAGTTGATATTTTCAATAGTTCAGATACTCCAAAAAAAACTGGCTTGTTATCCATTATAACACAAGATAATGGTGATATTGATATCTCACAATCTGTAAATCTGTAAAGTGCATCTATTGTTTTTTCTATTGAAACTCCTGGGGGAAGTGTAATTAATATCTCAACATTTTCAGCAGTATTATCATCAACTTTTTTAATTTTAATCTTTCCCTTGTCATTAGCTTTTAAAATACTACTTATCAGATTTCCACTATTAACAGAATACGGTAGTTCAGTGATTATAATTGAATTCTTTTCATGTTTATTAAGTTTCGCTCTTACTCTTACTTTACCTCCTCTTTTACCATCTTTATACTGAGAAAAATCAGCAAAACCTCCAGAATAAAAATCGGGATATACTCTAGTAGACTTTCCTTTAATAATCTTTATTGATGCATCCAATAATTCATTAAAATTATGAGGTAATATTTTTGTAGATAATCCAACAGCAATACCTTCAACTCCTTGATTTAATAAAAGTGGAAACTTAATTGGTAAAATTTCAGGTTCATCAGACCTACCATCATAGGATTTAACCCATGATGTAATATTTCGATTATAGACAGTTGCTAAAGCAAATTCAGTAAGTCGAGTTTCAATATACCTTGGAGCTGCAGCTTTATCACCAGTAGCAACGTTACCCCAATTACCTTGTTTGTCCAATAGTAAATTCTTTTGTCCAATTTGTATAATTGACTCCCCAATTGAAGCATCTCCGTGAGGATGATATTTCATTGTATTTCCAATAACATTTGCAACTTTATGGTATCTTCCATCGTGTAATTCTTTCAGAGAATGAAGTATTCTCCTTTGAACAGGTTTTAAACCATCCAAAATATTAGGAATTGCCCTTTCTAATATTACATATGAGGCATAATCAAGAAACCAATCTTTATATAAGCCAGAAAGCGGTTTTATATTTGAAAAATGATTATCCATAATTTTTATTAATTAGCGAATCTATTTCTTTAATTTTTGATGTACTAAAAAACCTTAATTTAATTCGATAAACATTATTTTTTTTTCTTTGAGATTTTATTCTTAATATAATTGTTGATGGGTTAAATAGATTAACAAAAAAATTAAATCGTTTCACTACATAAATCTCATCAATCATCTCTTTTAGCACCTCAATTTCAGATTTTTTTCTTTTAATAAATATTTTTTTTGAGGTAATTTTTAGATGATTTTTATTGAAATCAATACTTGTAAATCTAATTAAGAAAATCACAGAAAATGAAAATATGGACGTTGTAACTATTAATATTAATTGATAATAATTTTCTATAAAATCGTCAATATCCGTGAACTTAATAATTTTTTCAGAAACAAAAAAAACTAGATTACAAATAAAAATTATGACTGAAATAAGTAATAAAATATTTATTCTATTGTAGTTTGTAATAATCATTAATTTAAACTTTCTTCTATTTTAAGATTATTAATTATAAATTGCTGGCGATCTAACGTGTTTTTTCCCATATAATACTTTAACACATCATCTATACTAGTTTCTTTATTAATAATAACGGGATCAAGTCTCATACCCTTACCAATAAAATTTTTAAATTCATTCGGTGATATTTCACCTAACCCCTTAAATCTAGTTATTTCAAAATTTTTGCCAATTTTTTCAATTGCATTTTGCTTTTCCTGCTCAGAATAACAATATATGGTAGTTTTCTTGTTTCTAACTCTAAAAAGTGGTGTCTGCAAAATAAAGACATGTCCATTTTTAACCAAGTCAGAGAAAAACTGAAGAAAAAAAGTTAAAATTAGAAGTCTGATATGCATTCCGTCTACATCGGCATCTGTTGCAATAACAATTTTATTATATCTAAGCTCATCTATCCCATTTTCAATATTGAGGGCTGATTGAAGCAAATTAAATTCTTCATTTTCATAGACTATTTTCTTGGAAAGTCCAAAAGAATTTAATGGTTTTCCTCTCAAGCTAAATACAGCTTGAGTATTTATGTTTCTTGTTTTGGTGATAGAACCTGATGCAGAATCACCTTCTGTTATGAAAATCGTTGAATCAAGTCTTTCCTCTTTGTTAAGATCGTTATAGTGAACTCTGCAATCACGTAGCTTTTTGTTATGAATACTAGCCTTCTTAGCACGCTCTTTTGCAAGTTTTTTGATACCTGACATAGCTTTTCTTTCATTTTCAGCTTGTAAAATTTTACTTTGTATTGACTTTGCTGTTTCAGAATTCTTGTGCAAAAAATTATCTAAATTGGATTGTATGAAATCATTAATAAAAGAATTTATAGTAATTCCATTTGGTTCAATTTCGGTCGAACCAAGCTTAGTTTTAGTTTGAGATTCAAAAACAGGATCCATAACTTTAATACTGACAGCAGCACTAATTGATTGTCTAATGTCATTTGCATCGTAATTTTTACCAAAAAAATCTCTTATTGTTTTTACAATAGCTTGTCTAAACGAATTTTGATGAGTACCACCTTGAATTGTGTGTTGTCCGTTTACAAAAGAAAAATACTGTTCAGTATATTTATTTTTTATGTGAGTGATTGCTACTTCTATGTCATTTCCTCTTAAATGAATAATTGGGTATAGTGTATCACTATCTATATTATCTTTTAATAAATCTAAAAGACCATTATTTGAAAAGAATTTTTTGCTATTGTAATTAATTGTTAAGCCTGTGTTTAAGTAACAATAATTCAAAACCATCTTTTCAACATACTCATCTAAAAATCTGTAATTACCAAAGATTTGATTATCGGGTACAAAAACAATTTTAGTTCCCTTTCTAGATGAATTACTAATAATTTTTTCATCAACATCTAAACTTCCTCTAGTAAACTCAATTGATTTACTTTTACCATCTCTTATAGATTTGATATTAAAATAAGATGAAAGTGCATTTACTGCTTTGGTGCCTACTCCATTTAATCCAACAGATTTTTTAAAAACTTTTGAATCATATTTAGCTCCAGTATTTATTTTAGAGACACAGTCAATTAATTTTCCAAGTGGGATACCTCTTCCAAAATCCCTTACTATTACTTTATTATCTTTAATTGACACATCAATAGATCTACCATTTCCCATTACATATTCATCAATTGAATTATCAATTACTTCTTTTAGTAAAATGTATATGCCGTCGTCTTGAGATGAGCCATCACCCATTTTTCCAATATACATTCCGGGTCTGAGTCTGATATGCTCTTTCCAATCTAAAGAACGAATACTTTCCTCAGTATATAGATTTTTTGACATAAAGATTATTCATTTACAAATATAAATTTACTAGAGAAAGTAAAAATTATAGTTATTTAGTTTTTTTAACAGATTTATTAACTAAAATTTTAAGATTTAAACATTAAATCTGAAGTGCATTATATCACCGTCTTTTACTACATAATCTTTTCCTTCAACTCTTAACTTTCCATTTTCTTTACATTTTATTTCATTTCCATAAAAAACATAGTCTTTATATGAAATTACTTCAGCTCTAATAAAACCTCTTTCAAAATCTGAATGAATAACTCCAGCTGCTTTTGGAGCTATGGTATTTTTTCTAACAGTCCAAGATCTAACTTCCGTTTTACCAGCAGTGAAAAAAGTTTCTAATTTAAGAAGTTCATAGCATGTTGAAATTAGTTTATTGAGACCAGATTCACTTAATCCCATTTCTTTAAGAAAAACTAGTTGATCTTCTGTTGATAAATCAATAATCTCAGATTCAATGGAAGCAGCAATAAGAATAATTTTGTCATTTTGGTTTAAGTATTTTCTGACCGAATCTACATAATGATTACCATTTACTACTGAATTTTCATCGACATTGCAAACATATAATATAGGTTTTTCCGTTAATAGATTATATGAGCTAATTAATTCAATTTCATCATGACTTAAGTCTAAATTTATAATCAAATTACCTGAACTTAGGTCATCATAAATTCTGGATAACTTATCTTTTTTAATCATTGCATCCTTGTTGCCAATTTTTATTAGCTTATTATTTTTCTCAATCGCTTTTTCAATTGTTTCCATGTCTTTAAAAATAAGTTCAGTGTTAATGATTTCTAAATCTCTAACTGGATCTGTATTTCCTTCGACATGAGTTATATTGTCATTATCAAAACATCTTAAAACATGGATGATTGCATTAGTTTCTCTAATATTTGATAAAAATTTATTACCTAAACCTTCGCCTTTACTTGCTCCTTTGACAAGACCTGCAATATCATAAATCTCAATATTTGTATTTATTTTTTTTTCGGGTTGGATTAAATCATTTAATTTATCTAATCTTTTGTCAGGGACTGGAATAATACCCAAATTTGGTTCAATTGTGCAGAAGGGATAATTTTCAGATTGAGCTTTCTTAGATGATAAACAATTAAAAAGTGTTGACTTTCCAACATTAGGAAGGCCAACTATGCCACATTTTAATCCCATTTTTTTTAGCAAAGATATGACGTAATAATATAACTTGTCAATAAAACGTTAATAAATGCTCTTTTTTTTTTTTTCAAATAATGAATAATAACATCGTAATTATAAATTTGTTTAAATGGAGTTAGAAAAATTAAATAACATATGTAGTCAAGTCAGAAGAGATATTCTTAGAATGGTTCATGCTAATAATTCTGGACATCCTGGCGGTTCTTTGGGATGCGTAGAATATTTTGTTTCTCTTTATTTTGTTCTTTTGAAAACAAAATCTCAATTTGATATGAATGCGATAGATGAAGACGTGTTTATACTTTCAAATGGTCACATATCTCCTGTCTATTACTCAGTTATGGCGAGAAAAGGATTATTTGACTTAAAAGAACTTTCAACATTTAGATCAATTGATAGTAGACTTCAGGGACACCCAACACCTCATGAGGGACTAGAAGGAGTAAGAATAGCATCTGGTTCATTAGGTCAGGGAATGTCTGTAGCTATAGGTTCTGCAATTACTAAAAAATTAAACAACGAAAAAAATATAATTTATTCATTACATGGTGACGGTGAATTACAAGAGGGACAAAATTGGGAAGCAATAATGTATGCCTCTGCAAATAAAGTGGATAACATAATTGCAACAATAGACTACAACAAAAAGCAAATTGATGGTTCAACTGATGATGTTTTACCACTGGGGAATCTCAAATCTAAATTTGAATCTTTTGGATGGAAGGTATTGGAGGAAGAAAATGGCAACAATATTGAATCAGTTATTTCAGTACTTAATAAAGCTAAAACTCATTTATTTAAAAACATACCTATTGTAATACTTTTGCATACTGAAATGGGTAATGGTGTTGATTTTATGGTGGGTACTCACAAATGGCATGGTTCTGCACCAAACGACGAGCAATTAGCTTTAGCTCTATCTCAAAATAAAGAAACTCTAGGTGACTATTAAAAAAGTCCTACTCATAATTATTTTTACTTTTTCAAGTATACTCTCCTTTTCTAATAACTATGAAATTGGAAATGAAAGAAGTAGAATTCTTTTCATTGTTGACGCTTCACAGTCTATGCTTGGTAGATGGCAAAGTGGCAGAAAAATTGATATTGCAAGAAATCTTCTAAATGTAATGCTTGATAGTTTGAAAAATATAAAAAATCTTGAAATTGGTTTAAGAGTATATGGTCATCAGAAGGGTTTCCCACCTCAGGACTGTGACGATTCTAAACTTGAAGTTAACTTTTTACCAGCTTCAATATCATCTGATAGAATAATAAACAAATTGAAAATGGTTAGAGCAAGAGGCACAACACCAATAGCAAAATCACTTGAGGAAGGTGCGCTAGATTTTCCTGATAAAAAAGCAAGAAATATTGTAATATTAATTACTGATGGCAAAGAGGAGTGTAATATGAATCCGTGCGCTGTTTCTGAAATGTATCAAAGAAAAGATGTTATTTTAAAGCCTTTTGTTATTGGAATTGGCTTGGATAATGATTGGAAAAATGAATTTGATTGTATTGGTAAATTTTTTGATGCCTCTAATGAAAATGAATTTTCCAATATTTTAAATATTGTAATTAGTCACATTGTAGATAATACTACTCTACAAGTAAATCTTTTAGATAATGATAATAACAACATAGAAACCAACATTAGCATGACTTTTTATGATTCCTACACTGACTTGCAGAAATATAATTATGTTCATACAATGAACCAATTTGGAAATCCCGATACAATGTATGTAGATCCAATTATGGACTACTACATAGTTGCTCATACAATTCCTAAAGTCAAATCAAATGTTTTTGAAGTAATACCAGGTAAACACAACGTAATAACCTTAAAAACACCTCAAGGTGAATTAGAATTTAAAATGAATTCAAAAATTGATTATCAATATATTGTTAGAAAACAAAATAATGACTCAACACTTTTTGTAAACAATATCAATAACGTAAAAAAATTTCTTACTGGAGCTTATGACGTTGAGCTACTAACTTTACCAAGAATGTATTTTGAAGATGTAAAAATCGAACAAAACACAAAAACAACTTATACAATTCCAACTCCTGGTATTGCGAATATTATACTACCATCAAAAGGATATGGAGGTCTTTACTTAAAAAAAGCTGATAAAATTGAATTGATTTATCCAATAGATGCGAAAAAAACTCAGCACAAATTAACACTTCTTCCAGGGGACTATAAAGTTATTTTTAAATCTAAAAATGCTAAACAATATATTTATACTAAGCAGGAGGATTTTAAAGTTAAGTCAGGTAGTTCACAAATAATTAAAATTAACTAATATGGAATATATTGATACTAGATCAGGATTTGGTGATGGACTTTTAGAACTTGGAAGAAAAAACCCAGACATACTTGCTTTATGTGCTGATCTAACAGGTTCTTTAAAAATGGATAAATTCAAAAATGAATTTCCAGATCGGTTTTTTCAAGTTGGTATTGCAGAAGCTAATATGATGGGAATTGCTGCTGGAATGACAATTGGAGGAAAAATACCGTTTACCGGTACTTTTGCTAATTTTTCTACATCAAGAGTTTATGATCAAATAAGACAATCAATTGCTTATTCAGGAAAAAATGTAAAAATATGTGCATCTCACTCAGGATTAACTCTTGGTGAAGATGGAGCAACCCATCAAGTATTAGAAGATATAGGAATGATGAAGATGCTTCCTGGGATGACAGTAATAAATACTTGCGACTACAACCAAACTAAGCTCGCAACTATTGCAATTGCAGAAATATTTGGACCTGTATATTTAAGGTTTGGTAGACCTAAAGTTCCAAACTTTACTGATCCAAATTTGCCTTTCCATATTGGAAAAGGAATTAAATTAAACGATGGAAATGATGTTACAATAATATGCACTGGACATCTTGTCTGGGAATCAGTAGAGGCTGCAAAAGAGCTTCATGAAAAAAATATAAGTTGTGATGTAATAAACATACATACAATCAAACCTTTAGATAATCAAATAATTTTAGATTCTATCAAAAAAACCAAGTGTATTGTTACCGCCGAGGAACACATGATTAACGGAGGATTAGGTGATAGTGTTGCTCAACTTTGTGCAAGAAATTTTCC
>CENJ01017051.1_pt1 | contig 11258 bp, 9 predicted proteins | sample 356161 | NCBI WGS metagenome assembly CENJ01 (sample SAMEA2619531, study PRJEB7988) | marine metagenome | biome: marine biome (ENVO:00000447); feature: surface water layer (ENVO:00002042); material: "saline water (ENVO:00002010), including plankton (ENVO:xxxxxxxx)" | depth 5 m
CGGCCACTGCCGAGGCTGAACCACCGGAAGAGCCTCCCGGCACCAGATCGACACCGTCGGCGCCCTGCCACGGGTTGATGGCCGGGCCGAAGGCGCTTGTCTCGTTGCCGGACCCCATGGCGAATTCATCACAGTTCAGCTTGCCAAGCATCACCCCGCCCTCGCGCCACAGATTGGCGGTGACGGTACTTTCATAGGTCGGTGTGAACCCTTCCAGAATGCGTGAGCAGGCGGTGCTGGCGACACCGGCGGTGCAGAACAGGTCCTTCACCCCGACCGGAATGCCCTCGATCAGCCCGGCCTCGCCGGACTTGATCCTGGCCTGCGAAGCCGCGGCCATCTCCAGCGCCCGGTCGGCGGTGACAGCCACGTAATTGTTCAGCGGTGCCGTCTCCTCGACAGCGCCAAGATAGGCCGTGGTCAGTTCGGGCGCAGAAATCTCGCCAGCGTCGAGTGCGGCGCGCGCCGCAACGGCGCTCAATGACAGCAGATCGGACATCACTCGACCACCTTTGGAACGACAAAAAAACCACCGGCCGTCTCCGGCACATTGGCCAGCACCTCATCCACCCTGTTGCCGTCGCTGACGACATCCTCGCGGCGCGGCAGCGAATGGCCGGTCACGCTGGCGATGGGTTCGACATTGTCGGTGTCGACCTCGTTCAACTCCTCGATCCAGTCGAGGATGCCATTCAGCTCCGAGGACAGCTTTTCCTGCCGTTCCTCGGGTACATGGATGCGGGCCAGCCGTGCGATGCGTGCAACGGTACTCTTGTCAACCGACATGGTGCTGTGCTTTGTCCTGTTGCAGTAAAAACAAGGATGCATCTATCACCGCATATGGCGATCTGCAAGCTCAACAATATGCCGGCGGCGCTTTCGCCTGGCCAGCGACTGCTTGGACTCGATGTCGGCAAGAAGACAATCGGGCTGGCCATTTCCGATTCCATGCTCAGCGTGGCAAGCCCGCTGAAAATCCTGTGGCGGAAGAAATTCACCCCCGATGCCGAGGCGATGTTCGCGCTGTGCGATGATGAAGGCGTCGGCGGGCTTGTTATCGGCTGGCCGGTCAATATGGATGGCAGCGAGGGGCCACGATGCGACGCGACGCGTGATTTCGCCCACGCCCTGCTGCGCATGCGCGACCTGCCGATCACCTTTCAGGATGAAAGACTGTCAACGCAGGCAGTGGAATCGGCGATGCTGGAGGCCGACATGACGCGGGCACGCCGCGCGGTCAGGCGCGACGCGCTGGCGGCGGGCTGGATCCTGCAGTCCGCCCTCGACCGGATTCACGGCTCTGCTCCCGAAACAGGCTGATTTCTGCTGGACGTTGGCGGGCAACCGTGACTATAAGCTGGCTTTCATGACAGACAAGCTCGCACGCGAAACCGCCTCGTCCGGCAGCATGCCGGCCACAACGTCCCCGCCAGCCGGGCTGAGATCCCGTCATCTTCTGGGAATCGAGGGGCTGAACCCTCTCGAGATCACCGGTCTCATCGATCGCGGCAATAGTTTTGCCGACATCATCCAGAATGACGGCAGGTTCGAACCACCATTGTCGGAAGTGCTTCGCGGTCGTACCGTCCTCAACCTGTTTTTCGAGAATTCGACGCGGACGCGCGTGTCGTTCGAGCTGGCAGCAAAGAATCTTGGCGGATCGGTCCTGAATATCAATGTCGCCGGATCGTCGGTCAAGAAGGGCGAGACTCTTCTTGATACCGCCACCACGCTGAACGCGATGCACCCGCATATACTGGTGGTACGGCATAACTGCTCAGGCGCGGCGCAGCTGCTGAGCCAGCATGTCGATGCGGCGGTGATCAATGCCGGTGACGGGCGTCATGAACACCCCACGCAGGCGCTTCTCGACGCGCTGACAATCAAACGCCGGATCGGCCGGATCGAGGGGCTCAGGATCGCCATCTGCGGGGATATCGCCAACAGCCGTGTGGCAAGATCGAATATTCACCTGCTGTCGACACTTGGCGCCGAGATCAGGCTGGTCTGTCCGGCGACACTGCTGCCGGCCGCCATCGACAGCATGGGTGTCGAAATCTTCACCGACCTCGAGGCCGGGATCGAAGATGTCGATATCGTGATGATGCTGCGGCTTCAGACCGAACGTATGGAAGGTACCGAAACACCGTCACAGCGGGAATATTTCAACCTGTTCGGGCTTGACCGCAACAAGCTGATGCGGGCCGCGCCACAGGCGCTGATCATGCATCCCGGGCCGATGAACCGCGGGGTGGAGATCGACTCGGCCACCGCCGACGATGTCGAGAAGAGCCTGATCCGCACACAGGTGGAAATCGGTGTGGCGGCGCGAATGGCCTGCCTTGAGGCGCTTGCCGGCGGGGATGCGTCATGACCAACCTGTTGCTCCATAACGCGCGGATCCTCGATCCTGCGCAGGCGCGTGACGAAACTGGCTTTGTTGCCATCACCGGCGACGCCATTTCCGCTTCCGGCGCCGGCACACCGCCGGCCGAACTGGTCGCCGCCGCGGCCAAGACGCATGATTGCGCCGGTGCCTGCCTTGCGCCCGGCCTGATCGACATGCGCGTGCAATCGGCCGACCCCGGGGCCGAGCATCTGGAGGATCTGTCGACATTGCTGCGGGCCGCCGCATCAGGCGGCATCACAAGCGTCATAGCCCTGCCCGATGCGAGGCCGGTGATCGATGATGCCAGCATGATCGATTCCCTCAGCCTTCGCGCGAACCGCATCGAGGGCGCGCGCCTGTTCCTGTACGGGGCCGCCACCCGCAGGTTGAAGGGTAAGGCCATGGCCGAACTTGGCCTGATGGCAGAGGCCGGCGCCGTCGGGTTCGCGAATGGCACGCGGACCATCATGGACAGCCTGGTGATGCGGCGGGTGCTATCCTATTGCGGCATGCTTGACCGGCCCTACATCCAGCATTGCGAAGATCACAATCTGACCGCCGGAAGCGAGATGAATGAAAGCGAGACATCGACCCGTCTTGGCCTGATCGGCGCACCGCCCGAGGCCGAGGCGATGATCATCGACCGCGACATGCACCTTGTCAGGATCAGCGGCGCCCGCTATCACGCGGCGCATATTTCGACCCGCGCCGCCATCGACTCGATTCGCCGCGCCAAGGATGAGGGCCTGCCGGTCACGGCCGATACCGCACCGCCCTATTTCATGCTGAACGAGCTGTCGGTAAGCACCTATGACACGGCCTTCAAGCTTGCCCCACCGCTGCGCGCCGAGGATGATCGCCAGGCCATCATCGAGGCGCTTGCCGACGGCACCATCGATGCCATTGCCTCGGACCATATACCTGTTGATGGCGATGCCAAGGCGCAGCCTTTCGGCCCGGCCCAGCCCGGTGCCTCGGGCCTCGACACGCTTCTTGCGATGACGCTGTCGCTGGTTCATCGCGAGCATCTGTCGCTGCTTCGTGCGATGGAACTTCTGAGCCTCGCCCCAGCCTCGATCCTCGACCTTGACGGCGGCTCACTGAACGAGGGCGCGGCGGCCGATCTCGTGCTGTTCGACCCGCAGGCAAGCTGGGTGGTCCGCGCCGCCGCATTCACCTCCAACTCGCGGGTGACGCCATTTGAAGGACTGCCCGTTCAGGGCCGTGTGCTGGCAAGCTGGGTTGGTGGCACATCTGTCTTCTCGCGAGGCTGATTGATCATGGCCGGCCCACAAATCCTCCTCATAGCGGTGATGGCCTATCTGGCCGGGTCGGTGCCGTTCGGCCTGATTTTCACCCGCCTGGCCGGCAGGGGCGACATCCGCGCCGTCGGCAGCGGCAATATCGGCGCAACGAATGTGCTTCGCACCGGCAGCAAGGTGCTGGCGCTGCTGACGCTGATCTCTGATGGTGGCAAGGGTGCGGTGATTGCGCTTGGTGTGGCGCATGTGACATCGGATCCGCTGATGACCGGTGTTGCCGGCCTGATGGCGGTGGTCGGGCATTGCTTTCCGGTCTGGCTGAAATTCCGTGGCGGCAAGGGCGTTGCCACCTGTGTTGCCACCTTTACCGCCTTCGATCCGTGGCTTGGCCTTGTCTTTGTGGCGCTCTGGCTAGGCACCGCCGCGCTGACACGCTATTCGTCGCTGGCAGCACTTGTCGCCACACTTGGATGCAGCGTTGCCGCGGTAATGCTGAAGCTGCCACCACCGATCATTGTCGCGGTGATCGCCATGAGCGCGCTTAGCTGGGCCCGCCACCATGCCAATATCGGCCGGCTTCTGACTGGTGCGGAAAGCCGCATCGGCAAGAAATAAACCTTTCCGACAATACTCTTTGTGTTAATCCAAAAGCGTTAATCATTCCTTCAGATTAATGGCGTATACCGGCGATATGGACCGCGAGGAACAAATCGCCCATCTGCGGTTGATCCGCACGCCGAATATCGGCCCGATGACCTTCAGCCTGCTTCTGCAACGCTATGGCAGTGCTGCGGCGGCGCTCCGCGCCGTGCCGGATCTTGCCAAGCGTGGTGGCCGGACACTGAAGCCGGCCGCACGGTCGGAGGCCGAGGCCGAGCTCGAGGCCAATGAGGCTGTCGGCGCAAGGCTGCTGTTCAAGGGCGGGGATGATTATCCAGACCGGCTGGCGCAGTTTGATGACGCCCCGGCGGTGCTGTCGACACGGGGCGCGGTGCATCTCCTCAATCGGCCCTGCGTCGGCATAGTTGGCGCCCGCAATGCCTCGATCAACGCGCAGCGACTTGCGCAGAGCCTTGCCGATGAGCTGGCAGCCGAGGGTCATGTGGTGGTCTCCGGCCTGGCCCGCGGCATTGATGCTGCCGCGCATAATGGCGCGCTGGCCGGCGGCACGATTGCCGTCATCGCGGGCGGGATCGACATCCGCTATCCGCCGGAAAACGCAGAACTGCAGGAGGCGATTGGCGAGACCGGCCTTGTCATCGCCGAGATGCCGCCCGGCACACAGCCGACACCGCGGCATTTTCCGATCCGCAACCGGATCATCGGCAGCCTTGCGCTTGGCACCGTTGTTGTCGAGGCGGCGGAACGATCCGGGTCGCTGATCACAGCGCGCGAGACGGCCGAGCGTGGCGGCGAGGTCATGGCCGTTCCGGGATCGCCGCTCGACCCCCGTTCGGCCGGCTGCAACCATCTGATCCGCGAGGGGGCGACGCTGGTGCGTGGCACCGCCGATATTCTGGAATGCCTGTCCCGCCCCGCCAGCGCCGACGCACCCGACCCACAGGACTGGCGGCAGGCCCGTCTTGCCCCCGGTCCGCAAGAGTCAATTGACCGCTGTCGCACCGCCATTCTGGGCGCGCTGGGACCGGAAGGCACCGACATCGACGAGGTCATCAGATGGTGCGATGCCCCCACCGCAACGGTGCTGGCAGCCATTCTGGAACTGGAACTTGCCGGGTGGATTACACGCCATCATGGCAACCGGGTCTGTCTGGTGCTCGGCACCTGAAACCATGGCCTGCTGTTCTGTCGGGCTTTGACAAAACACGAATTAGGTACTATCTGCGGGTTTCAGACAACAGGGCTGCTCATGAAACTCGTCATCGTCGAATCCCCCGCAAAAGCCAAAACCATCAACCGCTACCTTGGTGATGACTACCATGTTCTGGCGTCCTACGGGCATGTCTGCGACCTGCCAAGCAAGGATGGCTCGGTGCTTCCGGATGAGGATTTTGCCATGAAGTGGCAGGTCTCGAGCGGTTCTGAACGGCATATCAGCGACATCACCAAGGCGCTTCGCGGTGCGGACAGGCTGATCCTGGCAACCGACCCCGACCGCGAGGGTGAGGCGATCAGCTGGCATGTGCTGGAATTGCTTCAGGACCGCAAGCTGATCAAGGACAAGCCGGTTGAGCGCGTGGTCTTCAACGAGGTGACCAAGACCGCCATTCTCGCCGCCATGGCGCAGCCACGCGCCCTCGACACCGAGCTGATCGACGCCTACCGCGCCCGGCGCGCGCTTGACTATCTTGTCGGTTTTTCGATTTCGCCGGTGTTGTGGCGCAAGCTGCCGGGCGCGCGCTCGGCAGGCCGCGTGCAATCGGTGGCGCTGCGCCTGATCTGCGAGCGTGAAGCCGCCATCGAAGCTTTCATCGCGCAGGAATACTGGACTGTCGAGGCCGAGCTTGGGAAGGCTGACGGCCGGAATTTCAAGGCACGGCTGACGCATCTCAACGGCAAGAAGCTTGGCAAGCTCGATATCGGCACCGAGACCGAGGCCATCGCCGCCGCCGCCACCATCGAGGCCGAGGCGCTGCAGGTATCGGACATCCAGACCCGCCGCATCCGCGAAAACCCCAAGCCGCCCTTCACCACCTCGACGCTGCAGCAGGAAGCCTCGCGCAAGCTCGGCTTTTCGGCCAGCCGGACCATGCAGATCGCGCAGCGCCTGTATGAAGGTATCAATATCGGCAGCGAGACCACCGGTCTGATCACTTACATGCGGACAGACGGTGTGCAGCTTGGCAGCGAGGCCATTGCCGGCGTCCGCGCCGAAATCGGCCAGCGGTTCGGCAACCGCTACCTTCCCGACGCACCGCGAGTCTATCGCACCGCCGCCGCAAACGCTCAGGAGGCGCACGAGGCCATCCGACCGACCGACGCGGCGCGCGCACCGGATTCCATCCGTAACTTCCTCGATTACGATCAGGCGCGGCTCTATGACCTGATCTGGAAGCGCACCATCGCCAGCCAGATGCAGTCCGCCGAACTTGACCAGACCGCCATCGACATCACCAACCGCTCGCAGAGCGTGATCATGCGGGCCAGCGGCCGGGTCGTTGTTTTCGACGGATACCGGTCAGTCTATCAGGAGGGACAGGATTCGGCCTCCGATCAGGTCGAGACCGACAAGACCGATGACAGCGCCATCCTGCCGGCCGTCGACAAGGGTGAACCGCTGGCAACGCGCAAGGTGATGCCGGAACAGCATTTCACCCAGCCACCACCACGTTTCACCGATGCCAGCCTTGTGAAGGCGATGGAGGAGCTGGGGATTGGCCGGCCATCGACCTATGCCTCGATCATCCAGGTGCTTCAGGATCGCGACTATGTGGTCAAGGATCGTGGCAAGTTCATCCCCGAGGATCGCGGCCGCCTGGTCGTGACCTTCCTGAACAGCTTCTTCAGCCGCTATGTCGAATATGACTTCACAGCCAAGCTTGAAGGCCAGCTCGACGCGGTATCGGATGGCAAGCTCGACTGGAAACAGCTGCTGGCGCAATTCTGGCGTGATTTCAAGACCGCCATCGACAGCACCAGCGAGCTGACGATCACCAATGTGATCGATGTCCTTGATGAGGATCTGGGTCCGCATTTCTTCAAGAAGGATGATTCGGGCGAATTGATGCGAAGCTGCCCGAATTGCTCGGGTGGCAGGCTCGGCCTGCGGCTTGGCAAGTTCGGCGCCTTCATCGGCTGCTCGAACTACCCGGAATGCAAATTCACCCGCCAGCTTGTTACCAATGGCGAGGATGAAGAGGCCGAGGCCGGCGTTGTCGGTGACCGCCATCTTGGCGATGACGCCGACAGCGGCCTGCCGGTCTATGTTCGCAACGGCCCCTATGGCCCCTATGTGCAGCTTGGCGATCCGGAGACGAAGAAGCCGAAACGATCCTCCTTTCCGAAAGGCATGTCGGCCGGCAGCATCGATCTTGAGAACGCGCTGAAACTGTTGTCGCTACCGCGCGATGTCGGGGAACATCCCGAGAGCGGTGAGATGATTCAGGCCGGCCTTGGCCGCTATGGCCCCTATCTGAAATATCAGGGAAGCTTTACCAGCCTGAAGGATGGTGATGACCTTCTCGAGATCGGCCTGAACCGGGCCGTTGACCTGCTGGCGGAATCGGCAAAGAAGCGTGGCCGTCCACTTGGCGAGCACCCCAGCGGCGGCGAGGTGCATCTGAAGGCCGGGCGTTTCGGCCCCTATGTCGAGCATAACAAGCTTCGCGCCACCCTGCCCCGCGGCACCGACATGACCGAGGTCGATCTGGCACAGGCCATCACCCTGCTGGCCGAAAAGGCCGCACGGCCGACAACCAAGAAGAAGGCCGCGCGTGGCGGCGGCGCCCGCAAGAAAGGCGCTGCGAAGAAAGCTTCGGCCAAAAAAGCAGCCGCAAAGAAAGCCGCTTCGTGACCGGCGATCCACCGGCCGACGGACTGCCCTCGGACAGTGCCATTCTTGAATTCATTGACGGGTGCGATACCCCGCCTTCGGTAAAGGAGGTCGCGCGCGCCTTCAGCCTGCCACAGGAATCCCGTTCACCGCTCAGACGCCGCCTGCGCCAACTTGCCGAACAGGGCCGGATCGCCAAACAACCCGGACGCCGTATTGCCGCCCCGGACCAGCTTCCCGAAGTGACGGTGCTGATTGTCCGCAAGATCGACCGTGACGGCACCCTGCTGGCCGTGCCGGCGAGCGAGACATCGGGCCCGGCACCGTCTGTCAGGCTGACAGCCGACAGGCGCGGTGGCCGCGCCGCGCGGGTCGGGCAACAGGTTCTGGCCCGTCTGAAGCGGATCAGCGGCGCACGGTATGAGGGGCGGATCATCCGGGTTCTGGATTCGACGCCGCGCCGGCTGTTCGGAACGGTCGTCGCCGGGCGTGGCGGTCTCATCCTGCAGCAGGCGGAACGCGGCGGGCGCGACACCATCACGCTGGAGCGCAATGTCGATATGCCGGCCACCGAAGGCGATCTTGTCGAGGCCGAATTGCTGCCACGGCGCGGCTATCTCGGCAAGACAGCGCGAATCATCGACAATCTCGGTCCAGCCGATGCGCCGGGGGCCTACGGCGCGCTTGCCCTTGTCGAATTCGATATCCCGCATGTCTTTCCCGACGACGCCATTGCCGGGACCGACGGTATGAAGGTGCCGGACCTGCGCGGGCGGACCGATCTTCGCGACCGGCCTTTTGTGACCATCGACGGCGCCGATGCCCGTGATTTCGACGATGCCGTCCATGCCGAACCGCGCGCCGATGGCGGCTGGCAGGTCAGTGTGGCGATTGCCGATGTGGCGCATTACGTACGCCCGAATTCGGCGCTCGACACAGAGGCGCGTCGTCGCGGCAATTCGGTTTATCTTCCCGACCGCGTGGTGCCGATGCTGCCCGAGGCGCTGTCAAACGATCTGTGCTCGCTGCGCCCGCATGAGCCGCGTGCCGCCATGGTCGTCGAGATGGATTTTGATGCCGCCGGACAGATGACGGACTCCCGCTTCATGCGGGCCCTGATCCGATCTGCGGCGCGGCTGACCTATGACCAGGTACAGGCCTGGCATGAAGGACAGACAGGCGCTGATGACATCGGCGCCAGCGATGAATGGCTGACCAACCTGTTTGGCGCCTGGCAGGCACTGGACACGGCACGGCAGGCACGCGAGCCACTGGCGCTGAACCTGAAGGAGCGGCGCGTGCTGCTCGATGATGACGGGCTGCCGGCAGAGATCGTCCAGCGCGCGCAGAGCCAGTCACAGCGCCTGATCGAGGATTACATGATCGCCGCCAATGTCGCGGCGGCGCAGACGCTGATCCGCGCCAAACAACCTTGTGTGTTCCGGGTTCATGACCAGCCCGATCCCGACCGGGCCAACGGGCTTCACGATCTGGCGGCGGCTGTCGGCGCGCGGCTGGCACGTGGACAGGTGCTTCGTCCGCATCATTTCAACACCATCCTGGGCCATGTCGCCGGTACCCCGGATGAGAAAATGATCAATGAGGCCGTGCTACGAAGCCAGGCAAAGGCTATCTATAGCACTGACAATATTGGCCATTTTGGGCTCTCACTCCGCGACTACGCGCATTTCACCTCGCCGATCAGGCGCTATTCGGATCTTCTTGTCCATCGCGCCCTGATCGACATGCTGGCCACCGGAAGCGCGCCACGTGACGGGCTTGGCGGCGTTGCCGCCCCCGATCTGATTGATGTCTGCGAACATATCTCGGAAACGGAAAGCCGCGCCGCCGCCGCCGAGCGCCGCACGATCGACCGCTTTGCCGCGGCGCTGTTTGTCAGCCGGGCGGGGACCATTGTCGAGGGGATTGTCGCCGGCGTCACCAAATCGGGTGCCTTCATCAGCCTGGAAGATGGCGCGGCGGACGGGTTTTTGCCGATGCGCTCGCTGCCTGATGATTATTATGTCATCGATGATGCCGGGATGCGGATGCGGGGCCGGCATAACGGACTGAGCGTCGCCGTGGGTGACAAGATGGATGTGCTGGTGGTTGAGGTCACACCCGTCAGCGGCGGCATCCTTCTGGCCTATGTTGGTGGCGGTGCCGATGGTGGCGGCGCCCACCGGCCACGAAAATCGTCCGACAAACCCGGCGGCAAACCCGGCGGCAAGCACAAGTCCAAGGGTGGGTCCAAGGCCGGGTCCAAGGGCGGGGCAAAGAAAGGCCGCAAGAAGGGAGCGGGGAAAAACCGCACCGCAAAAGGACAGGGCCGAAATCGTCGCACAGACTGATCATGCTTGACAAAATGCGGAGTCTCCCTCAATTTGCGCGCAGTTTTCAGACATCTCGACAGCACGCTGTCGCCAGATAAGGAGCCAGAGCCATGGCCAAGCCAGCCACCCTGCAGATCAAACTGGTCAGCACCGCCGACACCGGCTATTTCTATGTCACCAAGAAGAACCCGCGCACCAAGCCGGAAAAGCTTGAGATACGGAAATATGACCCGAAGGCACGCAAGCACGTGCTGTTCCGCGAAGCGAAAATCAAATAGCCTGCGCCGTCCCCCGACAACTGATTGGCCGATGACTGGCCCATGATCGGACTTGCGATAGACGACCGGAAATTCAGCGCCGCCATCCTTGCCGATGGCGGCGATTTCATTTCGTGCGCCGAATGCCCGACGCCGGCCGGTGGATACCGTGACTGGCTTGTCGCCATCCGTGACCTTGTCGCCGGGCTTGACGGGGCCTCACCGCAGATGGCTGTCGCCGTCGCGGTGCCGGCCATCATCCTTGCCGACAGGGTGGAGATCACGCCGCTGGTGCATCTTACCGGATCCGATCTGCGCCGCGACCTGCAATCAACGCTGTCCCGCGAGGTATCACTGGCAGGATTCGGCGATGCGCTGGCGGCATTTCATGCCCGCGACGGCGAATATGGAAAGAAAGATCCGCTTGTCGCCCTGTGGATTGGGAACAGCTGCCATGGCGGGGTGGCGGCGAATGGCGGGCTTGTCACCGGCGCGCATGGCGCCGCCGGCAACTGGGCGCATCTGCAGCTGCCAGCTCCGGTACCGCATGAACTCGACGGCAGG
>CENJ01075667.1_pt1 | contig 11254 bp, 11 predicted proteins | sample 356161 | NCBI WGS metagenome assembly CENJ01 (sample SAMEA2619531, study PRJEB7988) | marine metagenome | biome: marine biome (ENVO:00000447); feature: surface water layer (ENVO:00002042); material: "saline water (ENVO:00002010), including plankton (ENVO:xxxxxxxx)" | depth 5 m
AAAATTTAGCTTTCGAAATTAATAATAAAGACTTAGCCTTTGAGACACATTTAACGATAAGCGTTAGATGCGCCAGTTTCTGTTGTCTTGGGCTTGGCAATTGCTGCGACCATATCGTTAAGCGAGACTTGCCCAATAGATTTACCCTCTTTCATAACCGTAACCAAGTTATGATCTGACACAATCATCTCTTGCATAGCCTCCTCTATTGAAAGGTCACTATCCAATGGTAAACCCTTTTTTGCACCAGAGTCATGGGATAGGGTGCTGAGAGTCAAAACTCGAGCCCTATTCACATCTTTTGTAAAATCAGCGACGTAATCGTTCGCCGGTTCTAAAACGATGCTCTGAGGAGTACCTTTCTGGATCAATTCCCCGTCACGCAAGATTGCTATAGCATCTCCTATTCTGAGAGCTTCGTCCAAATCATGTGTGATAAACACAATAGTCTTTTGCAATTCATTCTGAAGATCTAATAATATACCCTGCATATCGGCTCGGATAAGTGGGTCGAGAGCTGAAAAGGCCTCATCCATGAGTAAAATATCAGCGTCTGTCGCAAGTGCTCTCGCCAGGCCAACACGCTGCTGCATTCCCCCTGAAAGCTGTGCGGGGAAACGATCCTCAAAGCCAGACAAGCCAACGCGGTTTAGCCAATGCTTAGCTCGTTTTCCCGCTTCAGCACTTTCAACACCCTGAATGTTTAGACCGTACATGCAATTTTCCAAAACTGTACGATGTGGCATCAAACCAAATTTTTGAAAGACCATTGACGCACCAAAACGTCGAAAATCTCTTATTCTATCAGGGTCCATCGCGAGTACGTCATCACCATCAACTATAATTTCGCCAACAGTCGGCTCGATGAGTCTGTTGATGTGACGGATTAAAGTTGATTTTCCGGACCCAGAAAGCCCCATTATAACGTTGATTGAGTTCGCGGAAATGCCAATGTTGACATCTCTAAGACCTAAAACATGTTTGTGCTGGTCCAAAAGCTCCTGTTTGCCCATTCCGTTGGCTACAAGTTCAACCATGCTTTTATCATTTGGGCCGAAGATTTTATAGAGATTTTTTATCTCGATTTTAAAATCAGTCATTGTTTCCGCCTTCCCGGTGACGCTGCAAGCGTTTGCCATACTGCTGAGAAACTCGATCAAAAATAATCGCAAGAGCAACGATTGCGAGACCATTCATTAAACCAAGTGCCAAATATTGATTTTGAATGGACTGAAGAACTGGAACTCCAAGACCTTTGACACCGATCATTGAGGCAATAACCACCATAGCTAGAGCCATCATAATCGTCTGGTTTACTCCGGCGAAAATATTAGGTAGGGCTAACGGAAGTTGTACACTAAAAAGCCGCTGTCGATAATTTGACCCAAATGCGTCTGCCGCCTCAAGGATCTCTTTATCCACCAGACGCAGGCCAAGATTGGTCAGACGTACGATTGGGGGCATTGCATATACACAGACTGCGATAAGGCCAGGCACTTTCCCAATTCCAAGCAACATCACAACAGGTAATAGATACACGAAAATTGGAATGGTCTGCATGATGTCTAACACTGGTGTAATCATCGCCTGAAGTCTATCAGATCTAGACATCGCAATGCCGATTGGAATACCCAACGCAATGCAGATTAATGTTGCGACTGAAATCAGGGCAACGGTTGACATGGTATTCTTCCACATGCCGAGATAACCGATTAACATGAATGAAATTGCGGCTCCCAGAGCTAGTTTCCAGCTGCGGGAACCGATATAACTTAGAGCAGCAATGATTAGGATAATGATCGGCCATGGCGTAGCTAAAAGTAGTTTCTCGAAATTAACCAAAAAGTAGAAGAGTGGGTCAAAAAAAGCTTCGATGCTTTCCCCCCAAGACCTTGAAAATTCTTTAAAAGAAGAGTCTATCCCTTTTTTCAAGTCTCTTAAATCTGCGCGTTCCATCGCCGGAAATTCAGTGAAAAAGCTCATAATGCAACTCCATTATGTCCAGTAAAAAAGCCTGCTAGCTCTATGGCCGACAGGCTTTCTAGTTTTATTTAGTTTAAAGTGATGCTTTTACTTTAGCTGCAACATCAGCAGGAACCCAACTCTTCCACAGATCTTCGTGGCGAGACATGAATTCAGCGGCAGCATCAACGCCGTCAGCTTGCTCTTCTTCCATGAAGACTAGCATCGAGCCCATTACTGAACCTGGAAAAATACGCTTTGCAAAGTAATCCATTGCGGGACCAGCTTTATTTTTAAAGCTGTCTGTTACAACTGTGTGTACTTCGGATTCAGTCCATGCGGAGGGTTTTGGATCAGCGCAATCCTGCTCTGCTTTCGCAATACAGCCGTCCCAGTTTTCTGCTCCAGCAAAAGGAACGCCAAAAGGCACTAATTTCATACCATATTTACCTATGATAGACGTTGGTGACCAGTAGTAGCCAAACCAGTTTTCTTCTCGCTCATTGGCTTTGATCAATGAACCGTCAAGTCCAGCTTGTGAACCCGGATCAATCAATACCCAGCCTTTTTTCTCCATTTCAAAAGCGCGGAATAAGTTGATGTTTGACAATTGGCAACCCCAGCCTGCAGGACATCCTATGAAGGCGCCTTTCGATGGGTCTTCTTTGTCTGGGAAAAGCTGAGGGTTGTCTAGGATATCAAGAACTGTCTTCAATTCTGGATGCTTTGCAGCAGTATATGGCGGTATCCACCAGCCCTCACCCAACTCAGTGATTGGCCCATTCAAAGCTGAATGTAGGCGGCCTTCGTCCATTGCAGCATTTAAAGGCTCTCGTACAGCATTAATCCAAAGCTCACCTGCAACATCAGGTTCGCCTTTTTCATTCATAGATGCGAATGTTGTTGTTGTAGCCCCAACTACCATTTCCACTGAGCAGCCATATCCAGCTTCAAGAATGATTTTATCGACATTAGCCATAAGCGTTGCTGACGGCCAGTTCATATCTGCCATTGTGATATCGCCGCAGTCGGCGAAAGCAGAGGAACCAAAAAACGTCATAGCAGACGCAATTGAAATTCCTGTAAGTTTTTTTAGTTTCATAATAACTCCCTATTTTTTTAAGCTCAAAGCTTAGTCATGATTTTAACACTGATTTTCTGATTTATACAAATACATAAATTTAATTTGTTTCAAAAAAAGCTATTTGCCGCAGTTTTACGTATTGTAAGCAGTACCTCGCACTCCATGAATGAGATAGTTTATCTTGAGAATTCTAGTATCATTCTTAAAGGCTTTACACCCTGATTAAGGCTGCGTTATAAATGGCCTCGCGTGATCGAAATCTTGTTCCAACCCAATTAAGGATTAGTTGATGGCCGACGCACACTTAAATTCAATGATGGAAAATTTATATTGGTGGGGTATTCCCACAATGTTTAGATGTCCCCATCAAGAAGCGACGAATCAAGATGTAGCTTTAGTAGGTGTACCCCACTCCACGGGTAATGGAACAACTGAGCGCGACCAGCATTTAGGACCAAGGGCTCTTCGTAATGTTTCTTCTGTGGGTCGACGAATGCATGGCGAATTCCAACTTAATCCATGGGAGGCTGCCAAAATTGTCGATGTGGGCGATGTTCCATTTCCTCGTGCTAATGATAATGAGGATTGCATTGAACAAATTACACGGTTTTATACCGACTTAGACAAAACTGGAGCAAGGCCCGTTTCTGTTGGTGGCGATCATTCCATTACTGGTGGAATTGTGCAGGCCCTTGGATGTGGTAAGATTACAGGGGGTGCCCCAGTTTGCTTTTTGCATTTGGATGCCCATACCGATGTATTTACCAAAGTGGATCACTTCCTGGGCGCAAAAAAATCAGCTGCCCATTGGGGTGCATATCTTGTCGATCAAGGGAAGGTTGACCCTAAACATTCCATGCAGATAGGGCTGCGAGGCCATGCCCGGACCCTGGATTGGCTCGAGCCGTCTTATCAATATGGATATAATGTTGTCACTATGAAAGAGTTCCGGAAGCGCGGGTTAGCAGATGTGGTGGATCAAATAAAAAATGTTCTCTCGGGGCGCCCAATATATATAACCTTTGATCTCGATTGTCTTGATCCCACCATAGCGCCAGGTGTGGCGAATATAGAAGCTGGTGCAAAGGGCTTCGATATTGATGAAGCTGTGGGTTTGCTTCAGGCGGTTAGAGGGATGAATATCGTTGGTGGTGATGTTGTTTGCATGATGCCGACTAAAGATGCTCCAAATCAGATTACTGCGTTGACTGCAACTTCAATTATGTTTGAAATGATTTCTATGATTGCCGAAAATGTTAAAAGAAAAACGGAAGCTAATCTCTGAAATCAGAGCTGCTGAGAAATTGTGAGTGTAGAAAATTAAGCTATTAATTCTAATTTTTAACACCTGCGGGATTTTCTACGTCGCGCCCCATAGCCGCTAGGTCTGAATAACGATCTCCAATACGGTGATGAGGACGACCACGAGTTGCAGCACCTAGCGCGACAACCAATTCATCAACTGCAGGGGCATCATAAATCGAAAATTGAACCGTAAGATAATGAGAGCGGCGTCCAGTGTCATGTTTATCCATTAATGGAATTTGAATTTGAGTATTTGCCGGACCGCGTGTGTTTGTAAAACCCAAGTAACTTTTTGCTCCGACAGCTTCTCTGTAGAAATTTCCAAATTGCAGAGTGTGTATCAAAGCAGACGCATGTTCGACCTCGCAACTAGTACCTGCTATGCAAGCTTTTCCATATGCCTCTATGGCATCACCAGAACCTGCTAAAAAAATAAGCTTGTCTGTTATCAATTTCCCTAAATACGGTGCCATTCGCTTGATCTCGGGTGATAGGTCTTCAATAAACCCCTGGTCATACCAGGGATTTTTTACAACAGCAGCTACGCCAATCATACGCAGTGGAGGATCGGATGCGCGCCCACCCTCAGTGTAAATATTCTCGTCAAAGGTTACAACTTTTCGTAATTCAGGAAGCACTGCTGTTCTCCAAATAAATAGTATATTAGTGTTTGCTTTTAAGCCAGTCCAGACATTATCGCTTAAGTCTTTACTGCTATATCGAAGAAAATTTTTATCTGTATTTATTTTTATTCAATACTCTCCCAATTAAGGCTTTCTAAGTTCATTTGAATAAATCTAAACCATCCAGAAAGTTCCTTATTGGATGGTTTACTGCTTTGGGAGACTCAGCCAATGCCATGTGCCGAAGAGTGGGCAGTATTAGAGCTTTGGCGCCCGGTATCTCGGCAGCAATTGCGAAGGCCATTTCTGGTCCATTTCCAAAATCTTGATCACCGGTAATGACTAGCGTTGGACACATTAAAGCAGGGCTTGGTTTCACAATTTCGTCGATACCAGTCGCCAACACTTTATAAATGGTATGATAAACTTCTTTACGGTTGGCCAGTACCCAGTGTCTGATTTTATTCATTAGATTTGGGTTGGCTTTACGAAAAGGATCTGTAAACCAGCGCTCTAGAGCTGCCTCAACTGTTGATTGAGGTCCCATAGTTCGGGCTTGATCGACACGTTGTAGAATTGCCGACTGGGCAGTGTCGCTTCGTTTGTGCGGAGAATGCAGAATTACCATTCCTTGTGACATCTGTGGAGCATCTTGGACAAAGCGGCGGGCGATCATACCTCCAAGCGAAAAGCCAATTATCACAGCTTTTTGAATTTTGCAGTAATCAAGCAGATCTTTTAGTTGTTTTGAAAAAAGTGACAAATTGGGTTCAGTGATTGGGTCACTAGTTTCACCGTGGCCATATAAATCGTAACTTAGTACGCGATAAGCATCTGTAAGATCCGGTATCATCCATTGCCAGCAGTCTTTATTTAATCCAAGACCGTGAATTAGAACGACGACTGGCGCTTTATTGGGGCCGTTGAAAGTAAAAGTTGTGCCATCTGGTGCGAGTGATGTCACGCACTATCTCCCAACGGACGATACGCCACCACTTCAACTTCCACTCTAACGTCTACTAATAGGTCACTCACAATCGCCGAACGCGTTGGAGGCTCAACTGGAAAATATTCACCATATATTTCATTAAATCCTGGGAAATCTGCACGCTCGCGTAGCCATACCATTGCTTTAACTACATTTTCGCGCGTGCAATCTGCCGTCGCCAACGTTTCAGTGATATCGTCCAGAATAGCGCGCGTTTGCTCCTGGATTGAGCCGTCTGTCATTGGAATCCCGTCTCGCATTGGGATCTGTCCGGTCAAAAAAACAAAATCACCTGCACGGATGGCTCGAGACAACGATAGGACTCGTCCGTTGATTTCAAGTGGTCCACCGATGACTTCTTTTTTTTGTGCCATTGCCGTTCCTCCTTCTAAAAATACCGTGCCCTGATCGCAAGTCGTAAATTTCAGATTTTTCGCCACGATGTGTCGTTTTTTCCCGAGCAGTAGTATTCAAAGAGTCTTTGAATAAGAATCAGCCAAAGAAGGATTTCCGAGATGGGGGACATTAAAAATTACCAAATGCTTATCAACGGCGATTGGGTGGATGCATCTGACGGGGGTGTCTTTGATAGTGTGAACCCAAGCACAGATAATGTTTGGAGCCGGGTCCCAGATGCAACTGAAGCAGACGTTAATCGAGCTGTTTCTTCTGCCTACAATGCATTCAGTGGAGGCCCATGGTCAAAGTTTACGCCAACAGAGCGTGGAAAGTGCCTTCGAAAGCTCGGAGATTTACTCGCTGACCATTCTGAAAACTTGGGCCGCATTGAAACGATTGATACCGGTAAAATGCTAAAAGAAACTCGCTGGCAAGCTAAGTATATTGCAGAATTTTTCCATTTTTTTGCCGGCTGTGCTGATAAAGTGAGTGGCGAAACTTTACCAATTGATAAGCCGGACATGTTTGTGTTCACGAAACGGGAACCCCTGGGCGTCGTCGCCGCTGTGGTGCCATGGAACTCTCAATTATTCTTGGTAGCAGTCAAAATTGGCCCTGCTTTAGCCGCTGGCAATACTGTGGTACTCAAAGCCTCTGAACATGCCAGTGCTGCTATGTTAGAATTTGGCAAATTAGTTGAGCAAGCGGGTATTCCACCAGGTGTTGTAAATATCGTTACTGGCCATGGAGAGCCTTGTGGACGAGTCCTAACGTCGCATCCACTCGTTGCCCGTGTTTCTTTCACTGGTGGCCCGAGCGCCGCCCGCCACGTATTAGAAAACGTTAAACGTAATTTTGCAGAAGTATCTCTTGAATTGGGTGGTAAGTCACCCTTTATCGTGTTTGATGATGCAAATATTGAGAGTGCTGTTAATGCCTCGATTGCTGGTATTTTTGGGGCGACTGGACAAAGCTGCGTCGCCGGTTCGCGCCTTTACCTGCATGAGGATATTGCAGATGAGTTCCTTGAAAAGATGATCGCCTTGACTCGTAAGATTATAATTGGTGACCCCTTAGCAGAAGATACCCAAATGGGTCCGCTATGTACGCTGGGGCAGTTAGAAAATATTGAGATTGAGGTTGAAAATGCCAAACAGGAGGGTGCCAGGGTATTGATTGGAGGCAAGCAGCCAGAGGGTAAATCAGGTCTATTTTATGAGCCTACAATTATTGAGTGCCCAAACCAAGGTTTGAAAATTGTAGATACGGAACTGTTTGGACCTGTTTTATGCGTTCAGCGTTTTAAAACAGAGGATGAAGTTCTCTCTCTAGCTAATGATACGGAACATGGACTAGCTGCAGGAATATTCACTCAGAATTCAGCGCGTTCCTTGCGTATGGCGGGAGCTGTTAGAGCGGGCATAGTATGGGTTAATACTTATCGGGTCGTCTCTCCCATTGCTGAGTTTGGCGGCGTGAAAGGATCTGGTTATGGTCGCGAAAGTGGGTTCCAAGCGATATATGATTATACTAGGCCGAAGACCATATGGATGAACACGTCAGATGATCCGATGGCAAACCCTTTCGTGATGCGATAGTAAATGAGATTTAGCCTTAATCTATAGTTGGATGACTGGGCTGAAAGAGATTCAAAAAGAGGAAACTAATATGAAATTTCAACTGGCTGTAAATCTTGAACGTTTGGACGACAGTCTCGCTATGGATGAAGTTGCCCGGCATACGCTTGAGATGGTACAAATGGCAGAGGATGGAGGCTTCAATATAGTCTGGGCTGCCGAACATCATGCGTTGGAAATGACGATTGCGCCTAATCCTTTTCAGATACTTACTTGGTGGGCTAGTGAAACAAGTAAGGTGCGTCTGGGAACAGCCGTTGTAAATGCCGCTTATTGGCATCCTATAAGGCTAGCTGGAGAGGCTGCTTTTCTCGATTTGATTAGTGGTGGTCGCTTGGAGTTTGGGCTTGGATCGGGCGCTTATCAACGAGAGTTCGACCGAATGCATCCAGGGTTACTGCAGACGGATGGTTATAAGTATATGCAAGAAATGTTGCCAGCTGTGCTGGCTTTATGGAAGGGTGATTATGCTCATGACGGAGAATACTGGAAGTTCCCAACTTCCACCTCTGTGCCAAAGCCAATTCAGACAGAACCACGCATTTGGGTGGCAGCTAGATCACCTGTCACATACGAGTACGCTGTTGCCAATAACGCTAATATAATGTGTTGGCCATTCACTCGTCCACATGCTGAAGCTGAGCTATACAAACGGCAATTAGATGAAGCTATTGCAAAACATGGTGGCAGAGCAGATCCAATTTTTGCATTAATGCGTCACACCGCCGTTTATGAAAATCAAACAGATCGCGATGAAGCCATAGACGCAATTACTCGTGTTTTAGGGCAATTCGAAAATTTATACCGTAACTTGGATGACGTGAAAAATGGCTTTCCTAAAGAAATTCCATTGCAGGAGCTTGAGGGGCGTGAGCAATATGAGCCATCAATGTTAGAACAGAACCTAATGTTTGGGTCTCCTGAAACTGTAATCGACAAAATTAAGATCTACGAACAACTTGGAGTTGATGAGTTCATTTACTATGCTTCAATGGGTCTCAGTCATGCTGCACAGAAGCGTTCACTTAAATTATTTTGTGACGAAGTCATTCCCGAATTTCAACAAGGAGGCCTTTAATGTCGGATGGAGTAACAACTCGTCGTGATGGGCATATATTGGAGGTTACACTAGATCGGGGGAAGGTAAACGCCATTGATGTGCCAACATCCCAGGCACTAGCAGCAGCTTTCAAACAACTCCACGAGGACAAGGATTTGCGTTGTGCAATACTCACTGGTGGTGGAGAAAAGATTTTTTCTGCAGGTTGGGACCTTAAGGCTTTAAATGATGGCGACATGCAGCTCGATAACTGGTGGGAAGCTGATGAGTATGGGTTTGGTGGCTTTACCGGGCTAACTGAAAATTGGGCATTGAATAAGCCCGTCATTGCAGCTGTAAATGGCCTTGCAATAGGAGGTGGGTTTGAGATGGCCATGGGATGTGATTTAATAATCGCTTCAAGTCACGTGGAATTTGGACTTCCTGAAATGCCCTTGGGAATTGTACCTGATGCAGGAGCTCTTCAGCGCTTACCACGTCGTATTCCTCACAATATCGCTATGGAAATGTTTTTACTAGGGCGTCGGATGACAGCCACAGAAGCTGCTCATTATGGTTTAGTTAACAAAGTTGTTCCTAAAGAGCAGCTTATGGACGCAGCGCGCGAATGGGCAGCCTCAATCGCTTGGTCCGCGCCTTTAGCAATGCAGTCTGTCAAGGAAGTGCAACGTGAAATTGAATGTGTGCCGTTGGAAAAGGCATTTCATAAAATGCGTACTGACCCAATGCCAACATATCGAAAAATGCTTAAGTCGGAAGATGCTAAAGAAGGCGTTGCCGCATTTGTAGAAAAACGCAATCCAAATTTTAAAGGCGAGTGATGTTTTCCGATCCTAAGTCAGTAACGCGTATTTCAAGTCTTGGGGCAGGTCCAATCGGTGGAGGTTGGACGGCGCATTTCCTGGCGAGAGGGTATGATGTCACCGCGTATTTGCATGATAAGAATGAAACAAATTCGTTTATGGCTATTTTAAAAACAGCTTGGGTTAGCCTTGAAGAGTTGGGACTTGCGCCCGGTGCATCGATGGATAGGTTGCGCATTGTGACTGATTTGGAAGAAGCGCTTGAGGGTGCTGATTTCGTACAGGAAAGTGGTCCAGAGCGGCTCGAAGTTAAGCAAGAATTATATTCAGAAATGGGAAGAATTTTACCTCCATCTATAGTTATTGGATCTTCAACTTCTGGCTTGATGATGAGTGATATTCAGTCTGATTGTTCAACTCCGGAGAGAACAGTTATTGGTCACCCTTTTAACCCGCCTTATCTTTTGCCTCTGGTAGAAATTGTGGGTGGAAAGAGGACTGCGCCAGAAGCGGTTGCCTGGGCTGGAGAATTCTATAGGGCTGCGGGCAAGGCTCCATTAATGATGAAAAAAGAAATTCCGGGATTTGTTGCTACTCGCCTTCAGGAAGCTTTATGGCGTGAAGCTTTACATATGGTTGCCAACGACGAGGCTACACCAGAGGATATCGATAATGCTCTAATGAATGGACCAGCACCTCGCATGGCAGCCCAAGGCCAATGCATGGCTTTTCATGTGGCATGTGGCCCAGGAGGAATGGCCACAAATTTAGATCAGTTCGGGCCAGCACTTAAACTACCTTGGACAAGACTGGAGGCTCCTGAACTCACTAAAGAGTTGAGGGATCGTATGGTTGATGGCTGCAATGCAGTGGCTAAAGATCAAGCATTTGAGGATATGGTCGCTCAGCGTGACCGCGAAATAGTTGGAGTTTTAAATGCCTTACGTCAGGCTCGTCTGATGTGATCTTTTGGTGGTTTACCATTTAAGGTATCAAGGAAATCTGAGAGGGAACCTGGCCAAGTGGGTGCAGGTTCGTCTTTAGGCCAAGCTTCCCGATAATCTGAGGGTCGTCGTCCAAAAAACTTTCCAAAAGAGAAAGCGAAATGTGACATTGTATTAAACCCAGAAGCCGTGGCTATTTGCCGAATGCTCATATCTGTAGAGATTAATAGCAAGCGTGCATTTTGCAAACGCTTTAACAAACCAAACTGAACTACTGTGCATCCAACATTTTTCTTGAATTGCCTCTCTAATTGGCGTTGCGAAACACCTAAGAAATTTGCAATCTGTGGTACTGTCAGTGGTTCTTCTATATTATTTTCGATTAATGTCATGGCTTCGCGCAGTAAAGGTCGCATCGTTTCGGTACTCCGTCCCATTGTGCTGCGCTG
>CENJ01330757.1_pt1 | contig 11252 bp, 10 predicted proteins | sample 356161 | NCBI WGS metagenome assembly CENJ01 (sample SAMEA2619531, study PRJEB7988) | marine metagenome | biome: marine biome (ENVO:00000447); feature: surface water layer (ENVO:00002042); material: "saline water (ENVO:00002010), including plankton (ENVO:xxxxxxxx)" | depth 5 m
TGTGTTGCTCTTTTGAATCAGATTTGTCAGAAAACAAATATCCTTAGCCCTAAAGATGTATCAGCTTTCTCTTCTCTATTACAAATCACTCCTGAAAACAAAGACGAAATTCGCGGAAATTTATTATATTTCAATAATCTGGATGACGATAATGAACAATTAAGGAATCATTTGTCAGAGTCACTCACTACAAATGATGCGCTTGACAGCATTACTCGTGACATTAAAAATGCAATCATCGATTTCCTCATTACTCGATGGACAGATTCAATTAATACTTATAGTGGCAATCAAACACCGAGCTTTTAAATAATTGATTAGTCTTTTCCTTTTTTCTTTCTAGATGAACGAAATGATTCAACAGATAAACTTTGACGTGTTGCTTTGATTGCTGAATTGATTTTTTCATGATACTTCAAAATCCACTCTAACATCAGATTGATTTTCTGTGGGCTCATCACAACTAGTGCGATCAATACAATAACCGCTAATTCAGCAAGGCTCATTTTTTTCTCTTATTCTGCTTCGATAATTTTTTTTGAAATATTAAAAAAGTATCTAACAGGTCTTTAGAAGCTGTTTTTAAATGTTTTGTCCCGAACAGTATTACAACAATCATTAAAATGATCAGTAGTGACCATGGACTAATATTTGAAAATCCCATTTGTATTCCTCCTATATTCATTAAAGACTATATTGATGATTTTGGCAATTGTGTACGTATACATCTTGATAAGATTAAACCTAGTTCAAAAAGTAAATACATTGGTATTCCAATCATAAGTTGTGAGATCACATCTGGCGGTGTAATGAGCATGCCAAATGTCAAACATATTACAAGCGCAATGGATCTATTGTTTGCAAAACGTTCATATGAAATCAGATTTAGTGATGTCAGAACAATAATGATAATCGGTGTCTCAAATGCAATCCCAAAAGAAAATAAACTCGTGATCATAAAGTTTAAATAATGTTGAATATCTGGCATGTAGACCACATCTGCTGGTGTAACCTGCACAAATAGATAAAAGGCCATTGGGAATACTAAATAATAAGCAAATAATATACCAATATAAAAAAGACATATTGAAGGAATAATGATATAAAAAATTAATTTTTTTTCATTAATGTCTAAGCCTGGGCGTACAAAGTACCAAATTTCACATAACACGTAGGGTACACTGATCAATAGACTCCAATAGAAACAAAACATTAAAGGGGTGAGTAAAGGGGAGACCAGTCCTGTTGCGATTAATTGGTGATGTGAACTGAGCTGATTTAATAATGGTTGTGCAAAAAGACTAAATATCTGAGTTTGAAAAAATAAACTGACTATAAATAGACTAACCATGACTATAGCACATCGTATAATGACAATTCTGAGCACATTTAAATGATGAATAAACGTAGAGGGTTTTGAGTTCATATTAATAGCTAATGACTTCAGGAATTCCGGAATTCTCTTTAATGATTTCCTTCACACGATCCCAATTTATGAAAAATACTTTTCCGCCACCCATTTGATAAATTTCCTCCTCAACATCAACAAAATTGAGCGGGGTTGTTGGGTTATTGGTTTTTACTTTGGGTTGCGCTTCAAGATAAAGCTGATTGTCTTTAACACCCACTTTGATTCGATGGTTAATGATAGTCACCGGATCACCTGGTTTTACAAACATGAATAATTGCTCAACATCCTGATTATACATTCTAATACAACCCGAGCTGACATATTGACCAATAGAACTGGGTGCATTTGTTCCATGAATTAAATATTTAGGGAGACCAAGATAAATAGCCCGCGTACCTAAAGGATTATCTGGCCCTGGTGGAATACTTTCAGGGAGTTCATTGCCTGTTTTTTCCAAATGATGTGCAGCAATTGATTCAGGCACATGCCATGTTGGATACTCTTTCATTTTGACAATGGTAGTCGATGCACTGGGTGTACGCCATCCAATACGACCCATTGAGACAGGATATGTAAATATAAATTGCCCATTAGGGGAGAAATAATATAATCTGAGTTCAGCCATATTTAACACAATCCCTTTTCGAAATTCTTGTGGTGGTAGGATGAATTGTTTTGGGATAATGACCACATCGCCGACTTTAAGTCGACTAATAGTTGGGTTTGCTCTTTTTAATTCAATAATACCAACATCATGTTTTAGAGCAAGTACACTTAATGTATCTCCAGGTGATGCAACAACAGTATAATTCTGACCTATAATATCCGAACCATTAAATCTGTAGGTGGATGCAAATACACTGGAACATAACACTAAAATTAGTAGAAAATATTTCATAATGACCTATCCTTAACTATGATTATAGGATAATTGTGAGATTTTATGGCAATAGATCAATTTCAAAAGTGGAGAAGGGCTTTTCAAAGCATTCAATATCAAAATAAAACAATCAAACTGAATGGGATTCAAGTTGGATATGCTGCTGTTTTAGGTCAAAATAAGCCAACCATTTTATTGGTGCATGGGTTTTCCGCGCATAAACATTGGTGGGATTTTTGTTTACCATGGTTATATGATGCGTTTAACATTGTTGCTATTGATTTATGTGGGATGGGTTATAGTGAACATTTAGATCATTATGATACAGCAACAACAGTGGATTTAATGTTGGCCTTGATGGATCATTTAAAGATTCCTCGTTTCCATCTCGTTGCACATAGTTTTGGGGCCTATCTATCGTCTTATTGTATATCTGTACACTCACAAAGAATTTTATCTTTTACGTGTATTGATTTGGATTTGAAAATATATAATCCCTATGTGGATCATCCTAATCCAAAGATTCAAACACCACCTAGAAGATGGTATCCCGATCAGGAGTCGGCAATTTCGCGTTTTCGACTCATTCCTGAGGGTTTTGCTCAAAAGGACACTCGATGGTTAGAATATATGGCTAGTCAGAGTATTTGTCCGTATCTAGATGGTTGGAGTTGGCGATTTGATCCTAATATCTTTAACTTTGACAAAGTATATTGCCAAGATACATTTTGTCAATCTATTAAAAAGAAAAAGATACGTTGTTTATTTATTGTCGGTGAGAAAACAAAAATTATGAATGTTGAACAAGGTTTGAAAAATTGGTATTCATTAGTCACCAGTGAATTTGGTTCACATGTGATTATTCATGATGCCTATCATCATATTATGCTTGATCAACCAGAAGATTTATCCCTTAAGATTATTAATTTTATACAAGCGCTTTCTCAGTGACCAGTTGAAGTTCTGATTGCATTTTTTGATATCCCTCTTGAATATTCAGGAATTGATGTTGAAAACCAGCTCTTCGAAGCGCTCTTAAATCTGCACAGGTATAATCTTGATAGGCACCTTTTAAATGTTCAGGAAAGGGGATTGTTTCAACATTGGGTGAGATGAGGTTAGCGACATCCATAAAACTAGCCGTTTGCCCAGTACCAACATTGAAAATTCCTGATTTTCGATGTTGCCACATCCATATAATGACCTTGACTACATCATATACAGAGACAAAGTCTCTTAAGAAATGATCTGACCCCTCAAACACCTTAACAGTTTGTTGTTGTTGATATTGCTTGGTGAATTGAGTGAAAGGAGAGGCCTGGCCTCCTTTGTGATCTTCTCTGGGTCCGTAAACATTAAAGTACCTTAACCCAACTAATGGACATTTAAATGGCTCATGTGCCTGTACAAAACGATCAAATTGCCACTTAGAAAAGGCATAGGGGTTTAAGGGGTGTTCATTTTCTGGTGAGATTGAAAATATTTTTGAATTGCCATAGACACTGGCTGAACTAGCATAAATCATGGGTGTATCAAATTGATTACAACACTCTAAAATTTGTTTAGATGTTGAGTAATTTTGTAACATAACGGCTTGACCGTTCCATTCCGTTGTGCTTGAATTTGCGCCTTGATGAAACACAACCTCGGCCTGTTGAACCATTTGGGCTAAGCGCATGGGTTGATAAAATTCAGAACAGTCTAAATAGTCACTAAATTTTAGATCAGAAAGATTATGTATTTTCTTTCCATCGGTTAAGTCATCAACTACACAGATGTGATCATAGCCGATTTTATTTAGTGCTTGAATTAAATGGCTACCTATAAAACCTGCACCACCTGTTACAATGATCATCTTTTTCTCCGTTTAAAACAAAATACTCATATGTTATAATAGCAAAATGGCTAGTAATTGATATAGTCAAGTGATAAAAATTGTTTATGAGAATTCAAAAATTAATTGCGGAATGTAGTCATTACTCACGAAGATCGGCAGAAAAATTGATCTTAGAGGGGCGTGTTACAGTAGATGCTTTGCCTGCAACAATCGGTCAGATAGTCAGTTTGGATAGTGAGGTGTGTATCGATCTTCAGCGACTAGATACCCGACATCGTCTACGCAACAAAAAGGAAAGAGAAGTATTTGTATTAGATAAGAGAATAGGAGAAGTATGTACCCGATCAGATGAGAAAAAAAGACCAACTGTCTTCGAGCGCTTACCTCCTGTAAAGAGTGGTCGTTGGATTATGGTGGGGCGTTTGGATATTAATACCTCCGGTCTTTTGATTTTCACAAATGATGGTGAGTATGCAAACTATTTAATGCACCCCAAATCAAATATTAGACGTACTTACCATGTGACCTTGAGGGGTATCTTGACAGAGAAAAAAATAAAATCTCTTATTGAAGGTGTTCAGCTAGAAGATGGGGTGTCAAGCTTTGAACAAATACATGTAAAAACACAAAAAGAAAAAGGGTGTATTGCACAAGTTACAACAACTAGTGGTAGAAATAGAATCGTAAGGAGACTCTTTCAATCCCAAAATCTTACAGTAGTCAGACTAAGAAGAATCTCCTATGGCAGCATCAAGTTGGGCTAAATAATCCCTCTAACCCATAACTAACACCATGATCATTCTCATTATGCTCGGACACGCTATCTTTTTTGAACATACCAAAATCACTACCACGTCTAGTAGTAACGTTGCTAGCATTATCGTTTTGGTTTTCTTTATCCGAATGAGTAACTTCATCAACACATACATCATTCTTAAATTCTGGCTTAAGGTCGGTTTCAATAATTGTGTTAATAAGAGACAATATGTGTTTTATATCTTGATTTAAATCTATGCTTTGTAATTGTCCACTTAATTTTAGTTCTAATTGTTCGGCAAAGATTTGAGATGGCTTGGTATCAAATAGTTCAAAAAACTTTTTAACACTTTGTGGTGTTAATTCAATCGAACTAAAAGATTCTAAAAAACGTTTAAGATCTTCTATAAGATTGGAAACACTCTGTTCTATTTCAATTTCAACACTTCTCATATCACGAATTAATCTTAAAAATTCAACTAAATTCTCTCCTGGATTTAGGCAAGAAACAAAAGTACTTAAGATAAAAAAGGCATGGTCCTTAAAAAATAAAATAAATTCATTTGGAAAATCTAGTGAAATTGTTGCATTTGTTCTGCAATTTTGGACTAAATTTGCGAATTGTTTTCCATATTCCACAATTGGTCGTTGCTTAGCATCTATCACTCTTTTTGATACAGATGCAAATTGGACATATCTTATTTGATCCATAGCACCGGCTAATGCTTTAAAGTCGTATTGGCCTTTTAAATATAGATCATCGATGAGTTTAAAATGCTTCTGTTCTTTATTATCCATTTTTAATAATCTACTAAATAAGAATAGTCTTATTTCCTTCATTAAATATTTTGGGAAATTTGATTCTTGAGTTAATTCGTATGTTGAAATGATATTTCTATCATCAAAACCTTCCTTCAATGATTCAAGATATGGCCGATAAACATCTTTTTTATTTGCTAAATTCTTGTTATGTTCAGTGTCGAAAAGTAACTTAGAATAAAATGCTAGTTGATAAATTGTCTCTTTAGGTAAACTGTTAAGAAATGTGGAGTATTTATTCCATAGTGTAATTATTTCTTTTTCTGAAACAAAATTAGGACAAGATTTTTCAAATTCTTGCAGAGTGTTAAAACTTTTTGCATCTTCCAGGATCGATTTAAAAGTCATTAATGCTTTCACTTCATCTCTTTCTTCAAATTCTACGTAATTAAGTACAGAAAGTGCTTGTTGAGTGTCAGTATCTTGTGTTACTAATGCCAAGAAATCTTCAGCGGATGGAATATGCTGCGCAAGTACTTGTGATATTCCATCATTTTCATCAACTGAAACTTGTTCATTTTCGACATCATTACCTGATTCACAAACAGTTATCTCATCCAAAAAATTGTGTTGTTTCTGAAGGAAGAAGGGAAGATAACCTTTAGCAATTGAATTTGAGATTGGATATTGATCTTTTCCAAAATGTTTAAACACTTCATACTGAAGTGAAAATAATGCAGATTTAAGCCCATCTGGTTGGTAAGCATCGCTTTCTATATTAAATGTTGCTAATGATTGGTATTGTTGTTCTAAGTCCATGCATTGAGATAATAGTTCTAATTGTTGCAATGTATTTACATGAATTTCTTCATTTTTTATAAATTGAAAATGAATTGCATGTAGCAGTAGAAAATGTGCTAGTTTTGCAGTGATTGGGGTGATTGGGTCTGTTGGATCAGTGAAATTTATTTCTTGTGATATAGTATTATTTTTTTCTTGAATATAAGTTACATCTGAATGCCTATGAACGTCTGAAAATTCAAAAAATTGATCACTCCTATCAATTAATATGTCATATGCTTTTTGCAATAGTCTAAATTTATTTGGGTCAAATTCTTCTATCGTTCCTGCGTATTGCCCTAAAAGCTGATTTACGTAAAACAATATTAAATTAGTATCGAGTAAGTTGTAGTCTAATAGTTGAGAAAAGTGAAATGAATCATTGTCTTTATAAACATAAAATAAAATTGACAAACTTACGCCTTCCACTTGACTTAAAAAAGATAGATCTATTTCATTCTTTGTACTGAAAAAATGTAACCAAAAATGAGAACACATTTCAAGTAATGTTCTTGTATTATTAGTATCTTTCCATTCAGGTAAAGATAGAAAAAACTCAATATAAAATTTAATGACTTTTGGATCAATTTCATTTTTGGTAATTTCTAAAAAATACTCCGGTGAAGTAAATTGAAAAATGAAATTTTTTAATGGTTCATGTTTATCTGAAACTGCCACTTCTTTATTATTAGATTCATTGTAATGTTTTAATAATAAAATTTGTGTAGTAGTAGTATCAAAAATATGAGATGAATCGATATTTAGTTCTGTTAATAGATTATCAAAATTAATCATTTTTGACTGTTCTAATTGATGATCTTCGAAAGTGTTTAAAAAAATATCACGGATGATCTTTTCACATTGATCTTGATGATCATTAATAAACTGTTTAATTGTTTTAAGAGTAAGATCTTTTGTGGCATCTAATATATCACTAGCCTTATCATTTAAAAAATGCGTAACATAGCTTTGAACTAGTTGTTGTCTTTCGTATGTACTTTCATTGAATGAGAACAACCATGACAGCAAATTTTTGAAAAAATCATAAATTTTGCCATACCAGGAGTCATAAAACGCCTGTTCGTGAGTAGCTAGATTAACTTGATTAGTTGTTGCTGCCATGATGATCTCCCTGACTTAAAAATCATTTGCTGTATATGCTGTAGAGGATTGGTTCATTTGATCTGGGGTACTGTTTTCATCAGTAGTCTGTGCAGAAACGAAAAAACCGCTTTTGTTTGTATTGTCCATTCTTTGCCTTTTCATTCTTGATAAATCGTCATTTTCAAGTTTTAATTTTTTATTTTCGATTGTAAGTGCCTCATTTTCTTTTGCCATGTCCCCAAGCATTTGACCAACAAAATCTGCCATTTGTATCAATGAAGTTTCATTTGATGGAGCAAGTTTAGTAATTGAAAAATGGACTTTACCGTTAAATAAACTTGGATTCCTATATTGAAATTCTGTATCTCGTTGGTTCAGGGCTAATAGTGAATTCAGAAAAGTTCGCACTTGCAACCTAAAGTCAAAATGAGATTCTGAATCATCGGAGTATTGTGAACAAAGCCATTTAAACGCATGTGTATATCTTTCATTGTTTGAAACATTTGCAGGGTCAGTCACAGTGGCTGTAATATTCTGTCTCAATCCACGGAATGCGTCATTAAGGCACTGTGTATTTACGTGTTGTAAAATTTCTTTCAAAGATGCATTTAATGTTATTTTGTCAAACAATGATGAAAATGTTTCTTTCTGAATTTCATCTTTTAATATTGAAAAGATGTTCACATCTACATGCTCTAGTGAGTTTTCTTTAAGCAAAATTAATTTCAATGAATCTAGGGCTGGATTTTTATCATTAATAACAGCATTTGCCAATAAATTTGCTCGTCCCCATCGATCTTGATTTACCCATGCACTTAATTCATTCAGCGCATTTTCTTTATTTTCCTTTATATTCCGGATTAGGAGATGTATACCAACATCCGATTGCAGACCAGCCGAGAATACCGATACAACTTGACTGTCTGAGTTTTGGGGGTTCCTAAAAATTGTTAGTGGTGCTAATCTCTGATCCATAATCATACCTCATTTATAATTGTTTTCTAATATAATAGATATGATATATCAATTGCAAGCTTTTTATTCCTTTTTGTAATATATATCCTAATAATATGTAAGAAATATACTACACTTTGTTATGCAGATATGTGTCTTCATGTTTGAAAACAGATTGATTTGATTGATTTGGTGAATCAAAAAATGTTTTTAACCCTTCATTGGAATGACCACGAGATAATCTACATTCAGTTGCATAATAATTAAATACGAAAATATTTACCGAGCGAATCAATGCATCCAATAATTCATTATCTCCAGAAATAATTTTAAATTGGCTAATGGCATCTAAAAAGCGTTTGTTAAATATAGTTTCATATAGGCCTTTATAGCTATCCAATATGATTTGATCGATTTCTTTGAAAAAAGCATCGTTATGATTTAATGCTTGCAGTTCACATGTGTTTTGATCAACATATCTCGTCACTGATTCAATAGTTGCATTGTCAGGGCATATTGAATGTAGATAATGTTCAAATTTTAGTTTAATAATGTGCTTTTTTAGTTCCTGATAATCATAGAGTTTTTTTAATTTTTCTATTTGATTCTCAACTTTTGAAATTTTTTCTATCCCATCTGTGTAGTTGAGATCCTCTAGTTGAGTTCTGATTTTGATTATTCGAGCGGCTGCTTCGATTTGTTTTAATTGTTGCTCTTGCTCTTTCATTTGAATTAATGTGTCTATGAATTTGTTATATTGCTTTTTTTCACTTTCGTTCATTAAGTGTTCGTATTGTTTGCAACCATCTCTTATAAACTTCAGTTCATGTTTGCACATGATGTTGCGTTGAGTCTCTTCATTGAAAAAATCATTGATACGAGAAATATAGTAACTGACTTTTTCTCTTTGAAAATATACACCTTTCCAAAAGTCAGCATTAAAAATTAATGATGGATTTCTCCATAACGCAATAAAAGTATGCCAATGTGTCCATTGGCCATTTTCTTCTAACTGACAAAAATCTAAATTCATTGATCATCACCTATTTTCGAATTATAGTTATAAATGTAATTATTTACATTTTTTTTCATATTTTTATTTAATTGCAGTTTAGGCTATGGACAATCATTCTCACATTAAAGAGCACTTTGAAGATTATAACGATGTGTTATTTGATGCAACTCCACCATCATGGGCATCACGGGTTACTCAGGATTTAGAGCTCCTTCTGATTGACCATGCACATTGTGAGCGAAAAGCAGCTCAAACTGCGATGACTCTGATTTATCGTTTTCCTGAACAGCCATTTGTGTCTTCGCTTTCTAAATTAGTGAGGGAAGAAATGGTTCATTTCGAACAGGTGATTAAGCACTTAAAGCGTAGAAAAAAGACTTATCGCTCCTTAAAACCAAGTGAATACGGTGCGTTCATGGGGAAGATGATTAATAAAGATCCTAAACATTTCTTGATCGATACACTGATTATAGCAGCTATCATTGAAGCGCGAAGTTGTGAGCGAATGGCAATGATATCTGATTATCTAGATGGCGATCTTAAACGTTTTTATCAACGTCTTCATGATGCTGAAAAAAGACATTGTATTCAATATCTTCATTTTGCTCAACAATGTTCAATTGAGTCAATACAATCAAAAATTAATGAGTTCTCTCAACAAGAATCACATTGGTTAAATCAAAAAAGTCATCTAGTACGATTCCATAGTCCTCATGGATCAGACTGAGGTTTGGAAATAGCACTTGTATAAACACAATGCATCATGAATAATATGTGTTGTGAATCATAATCGTTTGGCAATCATAATACTTGATGGATGGGGTGTGCGAAGGGAAACACGCTATAATGCAATTGCATCTGCTCAAACGCCATTTTGGGATTATTTAAAGGGTCAGTACCCCAAAAGCTTACTATCTGCATGTGGAGAAACGGTTGGGTTACCTAGGGGCCAAATGGGTAATTCTGAAGTAGGTCATATGCACATCGGCACGGGGCAGATTATCCCTCAGTCATTACTTCAGATTAATCAAGCGATCGCGGATGGTGAGTTTTCCAAAAGAATGTCCAGCACGGTCAAGAAACATGCACCTATTGGTGTCATTCATTGTGTTGGACTGATTTCATCAGGTGGGGTACATGCGCACATTGACCACTGGTTTGAAACCCTCAGAACATTAAGTGACTATGATGTACGATTGCACTTGATTTTGGATGGACGTGATACGATTCCTAATGTGGCTTTGAGAGAACTGCAGCCGTTTATCAATCAACTATTACCCCATCATCAAGTGGCTAGTATTAGTGGACGTTTTTATGCGATGGATAGAGATCAACGATGGGATCGAACTGATCATGCTGTAAAAGCCATTTCTGGTCATCTCTATGATCCATTAAACCATGAGGATGTGCTTCAATATGTAGAATCATCATACCAGAATGATTTGTCAGATGAGTTTATATTACCAAAATCATTTTCAAATATACCAGTTCAGGATAATGATTTGATGTTAATGATGAATTTTAGACCTGATCGAATGGTGCAGTTAACACAGCGTTTTAAAGACCAGTTGCCAGTGGTCACTTTAACTGATTATCATCTTAAAACAGATATTTTATTTCCGAAACAACCAGTGAATGTTTGTCTTGGCTCAATCATTGCTAATGCAGGTTTAAGCCAATCTAGAATTGCAGAAAC
>CENJ01021719.1_pt1 | contig 11245 bp, 8 predicted proteins | sample 356161 | NCBI WGS metagenome assembly CENJ01 (sample SAMEA2619531, study PRJEB7988) | marine metagenome | biome: marine biome (ENVO:00000447); feature: surface water layer (ENVO:00002042); material: "saline water (ENVO:00002010), including plankton (ENVO:xxxxxxxx)" | depth 5 m
AAAAAATGAATAAGATTAAACCATCACTTGCAAAAGGTACAAGAGATTTTGGACCTGAAGAAATGGAAATAAGAGAATATGTCATTAATATATTTAAAAATATTTTTGATCTCTACGGGTTTAGATCTATTCAAACACCGTCTATTGAAAATGTTGATACAATAACTGGGAATTATGGTGATGAAGGAGATAAATTAATCTTTAGGATACTGAATTCTGGTGATTTTCTTAAAAAATCTGATGAAAATGATTTAAAAAATTCGGTAAAATTAAAATCCAAAATATCGAATAGAGCACTTCGATATGATCTTACAGTCCCACTAGCAAGATACGTCTCAATGAATCAAGATAAATTATCAATACCATTCAAGAGGTATCAGATACAACCAGTATGGAGGGCTGACAGACCCCAAAAGGGCAGATTCCGTGAATTTTATCAGTGTGATGTAGATTATATTGGAACTAACTCTATAGTTTGTGAAGCTGAGATAATCGATCTAGTTTACTCCTTATTTAATAAACTAAAGATTGATGATATCGATTTTAAATTGAATAATAGAAAAATCCTTCAGGGTATTGCCGAAGTAAATGGTTTATCTGATAATTTCAATGAATTATGTATTTTAATTGATAAAATAGATAAAATAGGTCAAGAGAAGTTTAGGGATGAATTAATAAAAAAAGGATACAGTTCGAAATCAGTAAAATGTATCACTGAAATACTCAATTACAGTGGTACTAATTTAGATAAAATCAATTTTATTGAAAAAATAATTAATGATTCGCAAATTGGTATGCAAGGTATTAAAGAGGTAAAAAATTTATTAAAATTAAGTAATGACTTTACATTAGATTTTAGCCTTGCTAGAGGTCTATCGTACTACACGTCTTCAATATTTGAAGTTAAATCAAATGTAAGTGATATGGGTAGCCTTTGTGGAGGTGGAAGATATGATAATTTAACTGAGAATTTTGGGTTAAGAGATATGCCTGGAATTGGAATCTCTTTCGGTATAGAAAGAATATTTGAGTTATTAAAAAAGAAAAAGAATCCTGTAGTTCAAATTAAAAAAAACGTATTATTATTATCCTATTTAGATTTAAAATATCTACCAAATTGTCTTAAAATTGCAAAAAAAATCAGAAATGAAGGTATTAGTGTAGATTTAATATCTGATGATATAAAACTAAAAAAACAATTAAAATATGCAAATAAAAATAATATTCCATTCGTTATGATTGTCGGTGAAGATGAAATTAAATCTGATATTTTTACTTTTAAAAACATGGAAAACGGAAAGCAGGTAAAAAATTCTTTGAATGAAATTATAACTAAAATGAAGTCATTGAGCTTAAATGAATAAATTTTATTTTTTAATTATACTTTATATTTTTTTTCCGTTAATCCTATTATCTCAGAAAAGTAATCTTGGAAGGTTTGAGATAAATGTAACTCAAGGTTGCTCTCCATTATTTATCGAAATTATTAGTGAAGATGTTGATTCAACTGCCACCGTTATTCAATACGATTTCGATTATGATATTAATAACCCATCATTTAACCCGTCATTATCTTCTGAAAACTCATACATTACCCCTGGAAAATATACTATAGCGCAGGCAATTAATGTTGATAACACAGAAAAAATTGACATAATAGAAGTTGAAGTATTTGAGTCAAGAGAAATTAATTTAATTATTAATAATTGTCTTGAAGATAAATTGGAATTTATAATATCTGATGATTATTATGATGGGTATAATCTATATATCGACAATAATTTTATTAAAGAACTCAATGCAGGAAAAAATAATTTAGAATACGGTCAATTTTTAGATTCTGAAAATAAATTTAATGGTATTATTAAAGGTAAATTTAATGGTAATGATGAAAGTTGTTTTGAGAATGGTTTCTCTATATCTTCTATAACATCAAACTCTAAAAGCTTTATCGACTCTATAATAGTTTCCGATGACAGGACATCTTTTAGTCTATATTACAAACCAGAGAAAAGCACTAATTACACTCTATATGTTGATGGAAAAATTGACTCTAGTTATTTCTCACCATCATATATTTACTTCAGTGATTCAGAAATTAAAATTTCAAATAAAACATTTTCAGATAAATATGTTAGCATAGAGAAAAATTATATATGTCAAAATGAGCAAATTGAAGATAAAATATATTTATTGTACCTGAATACATACGAAGTTGAAGAAGGAGTTAGAATAGATTTAGATTACGATAATGAATTTGATTCCGTGAATATTTACAAAAACCAAAAAATTTTTACATCATCTAAAGGAAATATTATTGATAATTATAATTTAATAAAAGGTGAGGAATATTGTTATAGAGCAATAGGCTTTAAAGAGGGAAAAAAATCTATATCCAATACAAATTGTATAATTATTAAAGAAAATTACAATCCGTTACCAATACCCAATACCTTTTCACCAAACGGAGATGGTCTTAATGATGAATTTAAACCTTTTCCTAAAAGTGTAAAAAATTATAATTTATTAGTATATAATATGAATGGTGCTCAGGTTTTTGAGAGTGATGATATAAATATTGGCTGGAATGGATATTATGATGGAAAAATAACTCAAGGTTCATATATTTACATTTTAAAATTTACCATAGATGGTAAAGATGTTGATCAAGAAGGTAAGTTTTTGTTAATTAAATAATATAGTATGTTTGACATGATGAAAATGATGGGCAAAGTGAAAGAAGCTCAAGATAAAATGAAAGAAATAAAAAATCAGTTAGATACGATCAAAGTTGAATCTGAATCTGGAGCAGGATTAGTAAAAGTTGAAGTAAATGGAAAAAAAGAGGTAATATCTATCAAGATTGATAAAAGCATAATTAATGAAATTGAAATGGTGGAAGATTTGACAGTCGCAGCTGTAAATAAGGCAATGAAGGAAGTTGAAATTAAATCAAGTGAATTCATAAAAGAAAAAACTGGAAACTTAATGCCTAATATTCCAGGCTTTGATATTGGTAATTTATTTAAATAATGCTATCAGATAAGAGAATTGCTGTGGCAATTTTAAATTATAATGGACTAAATCTCCTAAAAAAATTCTTACCGTCAGTTGTTAAATACTCAGACAAAAAATTATCAAATATTTATATAATAGATAACGGTTCAGATGACAAATCTATTACTTATGTTAAAAATAAATTTTCAGAAGTAAAAATAATTCAAAATGATAATAATTATGGATATGCTGGCGGCTATAACAAAGGTTTATCTAAAATTGATTATGATTATTATGTATTATTAAATAATGATGTAGAAGTAAGTAAAGGTTGGTTAAATCCACTTTTTGAACTTCTTGAATCGGATGAAAATTTCGCAACTTGTCAACCTAAAATAAAATCATATTATAACAAAAGTAAATTTGACTATGCTGGAGGATCAGGTGGATATTTAGATTTTCTTGGATATCCATTCTGTAGAGGAAGAATATTTGATTCAATGGAAGAGGATTTTGGTCAGTACGATGATAAAAAAGAAATATTTTGGTCATCTGGTGCGTGCTTTATGATAAAATCAAAAGTATTTAAAAAATTAAATGGTTTTGATTTCGATTTTTTTGCTCACATGGAAGAAATAGATCTATGTTGGAGACTTAAAAATCTAAAATATAAAAATTATTGTCAACCAAAAAGTATAGTTTATCATGCTGGAGGTGAAACATTAAGTGACAACAATCCAAGAAAAACTTATCTAAACTTCAGAAATAATCTTATAATGATTTTAAAAAATGATAATTTTTTTTATGCATTTCCTAAAATTTTTATCAGACTAATATTTGATACTTTTGCATCAATTCTAATTAGTATAAAGAAAAAAAATATTTTTCATCTAGTATCAATATTAAAAGCATACATAATATTTTTTTTAAAAATTCCAAAAATCATATTCAGTAAAAGAGTTGGTTTATCCAATAATGGAAAATTAAAAAAAAATATTTTACCATTTCAATACTTTATAATGGGTAAAAAAAGGTTCAGCGATTTATAAATATTTATTCAATAAATAGATAAAAATATGTATTTTTGAGCTTGATAAGTAATTACTTTAATAAAACAAATTATGAAAAATTTTAATATTTTAAATATAATCATCTTCTCGTTTGTGATGTTTACTGCTTGTAACCCACTTAAAAAGATGATTGAATTATCTAAACAGCAAGAAATAAATGTTAACCCCAATCCTATAACATTAGCAGGATCAACTGTATCCTTTGATGTTCAGACTACCCTTCCAAAAGGAATGTTACCAAAAGGAACAAGTTACACATTAAACTTTGAGTTTGATGGAAATGATGTGGGTTCAGTTGAATTCAAGGCTACTGATTACCCTAATAGCTCTTCTTCAACATCATCCTCAACTAAAACTATTTCTGTACCTTATAACAGTGAAACAATGGGAGGATCTCCTGCTAAGGTAACGGTTGTTGGTACTGCAAAAGTTGTAGCAACTGGTAAAAGCTTAGATACAGATGGATCTGATGTAGCTGATGGTGTAAATAATACAATTACTTTTACAAGAGCAACAGATATTCCTACTCCTAAAGCATATCCAGGATATACAGATGCAGAAGAAACTGAAATAACGTCTGTAGATTTTTACTTCAATCAGGGTAGCGCTTATCTAAGAGGCTCTGAGAAAAAAAGTGATAGAGGTGAAAAATTTTCTGCCTTTTTAGCTGAAAAAAATATTACTAAAGGTGTTAATATAGTTGGTGCACATTCACCAGAAGGCTCTACTAAAGTTAATGAATCATTAGCTTCTCGAAGGTCTGCTGCAATAGAGAAATTTTACAGGGCAGAAATGGATAAATATGATTACAAAGATGAAGCAGATCAAGTAGGCTTTAGCCTTGTCCCTGTTGTTGAGAATTGGGATGCACTAAGAAGTGGCCTAAAAAGCTCTAACGTGATTTCTAGTACCGACAAAACTCAAATACTAGCTATTGTAAATGGTGGTGGATCATTTGTCGATAAAGAAAAGTCATTATCTAAATTATCATCATATAAAACCTTAATGAAAGAAGTTTATCCTGATTTAAGAAATGCAAGTACTGAAGTTGTAACAGTTATTGAAAAAAAACCAAATAACGAGATTCTTGCTATAGCCCAGAATATTGTTTCAGGTGAGGCATCATCTGATGCTCTTTCTCATGGTGAGTTATTATTTGCTGGTACCCTTACTCCCGATCTTGCTGAAAAAGCTTCAATTTATGGCTCTGCTGTGAAGTGGGGAGGAACATGGCAGGCTCACAATGACTTTGGGTCAGTTCATATTGAACTTGCAAAACAAGAAGAAGAGGGGTCTGAAGCACAGAATAAGTTATTAGAAGCTGGAAAAACTCAATTAGATATTTCTAATACTAAAAATGAGAATGCCGAAGCTCACCTTAACTTAGCTTCAATAGCTGCAATGCAATACGATTGGAATCTTGCTAATGAACACATTAATAAAGCTGCTGATTTAGATCTTACTTATGCTGAAGGAAGATATAATATGGCAAAGGGAACAATTTCAATACCACTTGGTGATTATGAAAATGCTATAAATCATCTAAATAAAGTTGGACAAAGAGGTTGGGCAAAGTGGAGAAAAGGTATTGTTCAATTAATGTCTGGAAATATTGATGAAGCCAAAAAAGAGATGGCTGCCTTAAGAAAACAATTTGAAGAAAGTGGGTGGAAAGAGAATGGAGGAATTGACTATATTCATGCAATCATATCAGCAAGAGAAGGTGATTCAAATGCTGTAGCTGAAAACCTTAAAACTGCTTTATCAAAAGACGAAGATGGTTGGTTAAAGGAAAGACTTGTCAATGATGTTGAATTCTTAAACTACTCTGACGCAGTTCAGTCTGCAATGAATTAATTTTTAAGAAATTATTTATCTAAAAGGCCTTGATAATCAAGGCCTTTTTTTATTTTTGCCGGGTATGAGAGAAATACAATTTAGAGAAGCTTTAAGAGAGGCAATGGTTGAGGAGATGAGGTTAGACGAAGACGTATATTTAATAGGAGAAGAAGTAGCAGAATATAACGGAGCTTATAAGGTTAGTTTAGGTATGCTAGATGAATTCGGAGCAGAAAGAGTTATAGATACTCCTATTGCTGAAACTGGATTTACCGGCATTGGTATTGGCTCAGCTATGAATGGCCTAAGACCAATTGTAGAGTTTATGACATTTAACTTCTCTTTAGTTGCAATAGATCAAATTATAAATGGTGCAGCAAAAATGTATCAAATGTCTGGTGGACAGTTTAATATACCAGCAGTCTTTCGAGGTCCTACAGGTAATGCAGGTCAACTCGGTGCACAGCATTCTCAAAATTTTGAGAACTGGTATGCAAACACACCCGGACTTAAGGTTGTTGTTCCATCAAATCCATACGATGCAAAAGGTCTACTTAAGACTTCTATAAGAGATGACGACCCAGTAATATTCATGGAATCAGAGTTGATGTATGGTGATAAAGGAAATGTTCCAGAGCAAGAATACCTTATACCGATTGGTAAATCAAATGTTATTCATGAAGGAAACGACGTAACTCTAGTGTCATTTGGAAAGATGATGAAAGTTGCTGAAGAAACCTTCATCGAAGCTAAAAAAGAAAATATTAGTGTAGAAGTAATAGATCTAAGGTCTGTAAGACCAATTGACTACAAGAGTATAGTTCAATCTGTTAAAAAGACAAACAGACTGGTTATTATTGAGGAGGCATGGCCCCTTGCTTCGATATCTTCCGAAATAAGTCACCACATCCAAAGATTTGCATTTGATTATTTAGATGCTCCTGTACACAGGATAACATGTGAAGATGTGCCATTCCATTATGCTCCTACTCTCATAAAAGAAATTCTCCCTAATGTTGAGAAAGCAATGAAAGCTATAAAAAAAGTTACCTACAAGAACTAGTTTTATTTATCTGACAAACCTAGAGCAGACATCATACCTGATGGACCAGATTTTTTCATCATTTTCATCATCTTACGCATCTGATTAAATTGTTTTAGCAGCTGGTTAACTTCTTGTACCGATGTACCACTACCCATGGCAATTCTTTTCTTTCTATTACCGTTTAGAATATCAGGATTTTTCCTCTCTACAGGAGTCATTGAAAATATTATTGACTCTATTGGCTTAAATGATTCATCATCTATATCTGCGTCTTTAATTTTTGAGGATACACCAGGCATCATCCCTATGAGGTCTTTGATATTACCCATTTTTTTTATTTTTTGGATTTGAGATAGGAAATCATCTAAACCAAATGTGTTCTCAAACATTTTTTTCTGAAGCTTCCTTGCCTCCTCCTCATCAAAATTTTGTTGAGCTCTCTCAACTAGGCTAATAACGTCACCCATTCCAAGAATCCTTTTCGCCATCCTATCAGGATGAAATACATCTAGTGCATCCATCTTCTCTCCTGTACTTATAAATTTAATTGGTTTATTAACAACTTTTCTAATTGAAAGGGCAGATCCACCCCTAGAATCACCATCTAATTTAGTTAAGACGACACCATCGTAATCAATTGCCTCATTGAAAGTCTTTGCAGTTAAAACTGCGTCTTGACCTATCATAGAGTCAACAACAAAAAGTGTTTCTTGAGGTTTTAAATTAGACTTTAGTCCCTTGATTTCTTTCATCATTTCCTCATCAATTGCCAACCTTCCTGCAGTGTCAATTATAACTGATTTAAACCCTTTACTTTTTGCATGTTGAATAGCCTTTTTCGCAATATTTAGGGGTGATTTAGATTTTTTATCTGAAAAGACTTCAATCTTTAAATCATCACCAATTACATGAAGTTGTTCAATAGCAGCAGGCCTGTACACATCACAGGCAACCATTAGAGTTTTCTTTCCTTTATTTGTTAGGTATCTTCCAAGTTTACCACAAAATGTTGTCTTACCAGAGCCTTGAAGGCCAGAAAGGAGGATCAGATTAGGATTTCCATCTAGGGATAATTCAGCAGACTCACCGCCCATTAAATCAGTAAGTTCATCTGCAACAATTTTTGTTAATAGTTGGCCAGGAGAGACAGAAATTAATACATTCTGACCCATTGCCTTATCTTTTATATTTGAGGTAATCTCCTTTGCTACCTTGTAGCTAACATCAGCATCTATAAGAGCTCTTCTAATCTCTTTAATAGTAGAAGCTATATTGATCTCTGTTATTCTACCTTGACCCTTTAAAACTTTAAAGGCCCTATCTAGTTTATTACTTAAATTTTCAAACATTCTCAGCAAAAATAATAATTAAAGGAAATAATGATTCATTTATTTCATTAATAGTATTTATATTTCAAAAAAAAAATATTGAATTCAAAGTATTTCAAACATTTACTATCAATTCTCCTATTCGTAGGATTAAATATTTACATCTTTAATCCTGTCATATTTTCTAATAAAAAAATTAAGCAACATGACATTGAACAATGGAGCTACTCTGCAAGGGAATCATCAGAGTTTAGAAAGGTTAATGGTGAAGAAGCTCTTTGGTCAAATTCTATGTTCTCAGGTATGCCAAGCTACCTTATTGATGTGAAGTGGTCAAATAACATCATGGAATATATTCACAAATTCTATAGTTTTTTCTTTCCCCACCCAACAAATATATTACTCATATCATTTTTAAGTTTTTATTTTATGCTTATTGCATTCAACGTCAGACAGGAAATTGCTGTTTTTGGAAGTATAGCATTTACCTTGTCATCATATATGATTGTTGGGATTGGAGCTGGTCATAACGCAAGAATAGGTGCGATAGCCTACATGCCATTAATTGTTGCAGGAGTCCATACCTGTATTCACAAAAACAGAAACATAGGTTTCATAGTAACTGCTTTAGCTCTAGCACTTCAATTAAGGCTAAATCATCTTCAAATAACATATTACACTCTATTTATTTTAATTTTTTATGGTATATCACAACTTATCTACTTTTATAAAGAAAAGAGAATAATCTATTTTATAAAGAGGATATCAGTACTTGTAGTTGCTGCTTTAATTTCAGTAGGAACTTTTTTTGGAGAAATTTGGGCCATCCTTGAATACTCCGATGAATCAATAAGAGGTAAATCTGATCTAGATATTGGTAGAAGTGGATTAGATAAACAGTACGCCTTCCAATACAGCAATGGGGTCTTTGAACCATTAACATTATTCTTTCCACATATTCTTGGGGGATCAAGTCAAGAGACGTTAGGAAAGGATTCTTATTTAGGAAAAGCACTTAGAAAAAATAATGTTGCAACAAATCAGATTAATAACCAGCTAAGAAGAGTTCCTACTTATTGGGGAGATCAGCCACTAACTGCACCTTATTATGCTGGTTCGATCTGCATTTTCTTGCTAATTTTTGGACTTATAATTTTAAAATCTCACGAAAAAAACTGGTTAGCATATTTGCTTGCAATGAGTGTTTTACTCAGTATGGGTAGTAATCTAGAGTTTATTAATAATATATTTTTTGAGTATCTACCTGGTTATAACAAATTTAGATCAGTTACATTTATAATAATAATATCCATTTTTTCTGTTGTCTTACTCTCCTGTCTAACACTTCAAAAATTTATTAAGAGCCCAAAAACATATAAAAACGAATTTATTAAATCTATCTATTTAACAGTAGGAATATATGTGTTGATATCTTTATCTTATTTTATATTAAGTTTTTCTGGGAAGGTAGATTCAAACTTTGCAAGTTATCCCGAATGGTTTATTAAATCCTTGATAGATGATAGAAAGAATCTCTTCGTGAATGATTTAATTAGGGGTGGAATTTTTATAATTATATTGATAATACTATCTTTTGGAATAATATACAGTAAAATTTCAAAAACTCTATTTGGAATATGTCTTGTAAGTACTATGCTAGTCGACCACTTTATAAATAATTCTTCAATATTAAAAAATGATTCAGTTTGTGAGGTATTTGGAGACTGTTCTTTTAAAAGAGTTAAAGATTTAGAAATTACAATGTCTGAGGCTGATCAATTCATACTTGAGAATAATACAGAGAGGAAAAGAGTATATAACCTTCAAAATACATTTAATGACGCAAGAACGTCATACTACCATTCATCTATAGGAGGATATCATGGTGCAAAAATGAGAAGATATCAGGACGTAATTGAAAATATCTTTCCGGAGGAAAGAAATAATTTAGTTAGTGAATTAAGAGAAAATAGTACAAATTTTTCAGAAAATCACTTATTAAATATGCTAAATGTAGGATTTATTCAATTTGGAGATAAAAAAAATAATGTAGTCAAAAATAATTATTCTAATGGCAACGCGTGGTTTATTAATAAAATTTTAGAGGTTAATTCAGCAGAAGAAGAAATGGAATTAATGAGTAGTATTAATTCAAAGAGAGAAGCAATAGTAGATATATCTAGATTTGAATTAGGAAACAATAGGGAATATAATATTGATGGAAAAATAAGTTTGGTAGAACACTCACCTAAAAGGTTATTATATAAGTCATCTAATTCTTTTGATGGGTTTATTGTTTTCTCTGAAATATATTATCCAGATGGGTGGAAAGTTTATGTTAATGATGTGGAAAAAAAATTAGTTAGAACTAATTATATTTTAAGAGGAATTGAAGTTGATAAAGGGGAAAATACCATTGAGATGGTTTTCAATCCTAATTCATATATAATTGGAGATAAAATAATAAAAGCTTCAAATTATATTCTTCTCTTATTAATTATTATTTGTTGTATAATTGAGTTCAGAAAAAAAAATGATAAATAAATACTTTACTATAATTTCTGTAATTTTCATTTTTTCAGGATGTATAGTAAATAAAAGCAATGACAGTACATATAACTTTAACTCAGAATACGAAGTAAAACAAAGGTCTAATGTAAGTTTAATTAATAGAATTAGATCAAATCCTGGAATATATGTAGAGGGGTATGGAGATAATGCTAAAGTGTTTTTAAAAGGAGTGTCTAGTATTAACTTCCCAAAAGAAATACTATTCGTACTTGATGGGATTCAAGTTGGTAACTACTCAAAGTTATCTACTATACTTGACCCACTAAAAATAAAAAATATTAAAATACTAAAAAGCCCAGTTGACCTCTCATTGTATGGATTTATTGGTTCAGGAGGTGTAATAGAAATTAAAACAAAGTGATTATGAAAAAAATATTCTATTTAATAATAATAAT
>CENJ01142070.1_pt1 | contig 11245 bp, 10 predicted proteins | sample 356161 | NCBI WGS metagenome assembly CENJ01 (sample SAMEA2619531, study PRJEB7988) | marine metagenome | biome: marine biome (ENVO:00000447); feature: surface water layer (ENVO:00002042); material: "saline water (ENVO:00002010), including plankton (ENVO:xxxxxxxx)" | depth 5 m
CCGGTTGATCCGGTTGGCCAAAAAGCCCGCCCCAAATCCGTTATCGATATTAACAACGCTGACCCCTGACGCGCAGCTGGTGAGCATGCCCAGCAGGGCGGCAACGCCCTCGAAGGCAGCGCCATAGCCCACGCTGGTGGGGACAGCGATAACGGGTTTATCCACCAGCCCTCCCACCACGCTGGGCAGGGCGCCCTCCATGCCTGCGACCACCACCAGTACGCGGGCCGAACGCAGGTCGTCAATCCGGGCCAGCAGACGATGTAGACCCGCCACACCAACGTCGAAAATGCGTGTCACCGAGGTGCCATAAAACTCCGCCGTCAGGGCGGCCTCCTCGGCCACCGCTAAATCTGACGTGCCGGCGGTGACAACGGCAATATGGCTTGGGGTTGGGGTGGGGACCTGAGCGTGGTGCCACCAAAGTTGGGTTTGTACATCATAGTGATCTGCGGCGGTCAGGCCGGATAGTTGGGCATGGGTCTCTGGCGCAAGGCGCGTGACCAGGATATTGCTGCCTCGATCGCGCATGGCGGCAATGATATCGGAGAGCTGTTCGGCGGTCTTGCCAGCTCCGAAAATTACCTCCGGTGCACCATTGCGCTGGTCGCGGTGGGTATCCAGAACCGTATGTCCCAGGTCCTGAAGAAACAAATCCTGCATGGCCTTTGACGATGTAGCAAGGTCAAGGTTGCCTGCCTTGAAGGCGTTGAGGAGCTCTTGGATACGCTCCTCTATGGCGTTGCCCTCTTCAGCTGCCACCGACGATGCCCGCGTCTCGCAAAGTCTGGATTTCAGATGGGTCCAGGCCCGCGCTGGTCAGAATGTCCTGAGTATGCTCACCGATCTTAGGCGCCGGCCCCTGGGGCCTGACCTCAGCGGTGCTAAATCGCATGGGGATGTTCACCGTGGTGTATTCACCCAGGTCGGGATGCTCAATTTGGGGAAATAGGCCAATGGCCTGGGCTTGTTCGTCCGCGGGGACCTCATGTAGGCCCATGGCAGGTCCCCAAATGAGTCCCGCCTCATCAAATAGTCTTCCCCATTCATCTCGAGACTTTGCTGCCAGGGTGGCGTCGAAGAGGTCGACCAGCTCGGCCATGTTTCGGTAACGAGCCTTGGTGTCCGCGAACCGCTCGTCCTCTATCAGGTCCGGGCGGCCGATGCAGGTGCAGATGCGTGACCAGTAGGCTGCATCCGGCAGCATGTTGAAGATGATCCAATTACCGTCTCCACACGGGAACCGATTGCCGCTGATCCGAATCTCCTCATGGCGTGCCCGGCGGCGCACGGGTGCGTGGTCCATGGCCGTGACCGCATAGTCAGAGGCCTGGGTCCAAACCGCAGCTTCGTATAGGGAGGTTTCCACGACTTGTCCCTTGCCGCTTTTTTCCGCCAGCCTTAGGGCCCCTAATATGGCACCGACCATGGCGAGGCCCGTTGTATGGTCTCCCTGGGCCGGTCGCGCCATGGGGACGATGCCGGCATCACCGTTGCGCATGGCGTCATAAAGGCCAGATCTGCCGAAGAACGCAGTGACATCGTATCCGGGTCGCCAGGCGTCCGGACCCTCGGTGCCGTAGCCGGTTAGGGTGGCGTGTACCAGCTTTGGATTTAGGGTGTGCAGCGTTTCCGGATCTAGGCCAAATTTCTCCTGTCTGCCGGTCAGCAGGTTGCACATGAAGATATCGGCTTGCTTGATCAGGGTGTGCACGATGCCAGCGCCCTCAGGTTGGTCAAGAGCAATGGCGATGGACTGCTTGCCGCGATTGTCTACATCGAACTGGAAGTCATAGTCTTTGAAGGCATTGGCAACCCGGTCGCCCTTTGGCGGTCGGCTCAGGCCACGAATGGGGTCTCCGGTAAGGGGTTCCACCTTAATGACGCGGGCCCCCATGTCCGCCAAAACGGCACCCGCACTGGGCGCCGCCATATAGCTGTCGATTTCTAGAACGGTGATGTCCTCAAGGGGTGCTGACATGAGTTGAACCTTGTAATGGGCAAGGCGCGATTACAACCAAGCCCGAGCCAGGGTGCAAGCCCCGGCACGGCTCGTATCTAAGGCAGATTCACGTTAACTTGCGCGTTAAGGAACGGGAGGGCATCGGATGGCTGGCTATATTCCCCCAAGCATTGGCTGGGTGCGACGGCAGGTTGAAGAGTATGAAAGCAGCGGCGGCACGCGCGGCACCACGCTTTTGGATACCGGTATCCCCTGCGTTTTGGTGATACACCGAGGTAATAGAACCGGCGCTATCCGTAAAATTCCGTTGATCCGGGTAAAGGTGGGCGAGGCCTATGTGCTGATCGGCTCCATGGGTGGGCAGCCTAAGGATCCGGTTTGGGTCCATAACCTAAGAGCGCATCCAGAGGTGAAAATTCGTGATGCGACCGAGCGATATACAATGCGCGTTCGAGAAGTGACGGAGCCCGTGGAGCGGGAGGCGTTATGGCAAGCGGGGTTGGCGGTTTTTGCACCCTACGCAGACTACAAAGCGAAGACCGAGCGAACAATACCGGTGTTTTTGGCTGAGCCGGTCTAGTGGTCAAGACGCAGCCTGCAGCCAAATCCTAGCGCCCTCGTGATAACATGCTTGGCCTCCTAATCGAGCGATAACAGTGCTTCAGACCTCCTCTCAGAGTCCATGGCGCTTCATGGGCTGGAGAATGGTGCTGGTCGCATTCTGCGTTGACTTTGTGGCGGTCGGATTTTTCTTCTACTCCTATGGCGTTTTTTTTAAGTCCATTGCCGCTGACTTTGGCGGCTCCCGGCTGGGAGTTTCTGTTGGTCTGAGCATTACTCAGGCGGTGGGTGCCTTTGTTGCGCCCGTGGTCGGTCGCGCCCTGGATCGCTATCCCCTGCGCAACGTGATGGGTGCCGGTGCCATGTTGATGGGCACCGGGTTCCTCGCGCTTTCCCAAGTTCAGACCCAGGCGCAGTTTTACCTGGTGCTTGGCGTCTTCATTGGCCTTGGTGCCAGCAGCATGGGGAGTCTGGCCACCAGTAAGCTGGTGACTAACTGGTTTGATCGTCGCCGTGGCACCGCGCTCGGCATCGCCGCAGCGGGGGTTTCGCTGTCTGGCGTAGTCATGCCCTACATCAGTGCCGAGTTGATTGGCAGCTTCGGATGGCGAGCAGGCTTCCTCTTTTACGGCGGATTTACTCTACTGGTGGTGGTGCCTCTGGTTTTTCGCTTCGTGGTTTCGCGTCCGGAAGACATGGGTTTGAGGCCGGACGGTGCGCTGCCCTTGGTCTCCGCTGCCGGCGATGACAGTCCGGCGAAGCCGCGCCTCTCCCTTCGCGATGTTGCACGAAATCATAACTTTTGGACTATCGTCCTTACCTTTGCCCTGCTCTTCTGCTGCATGAGCGCTACCTTGACGCATATGATTCCGCGCCTTACCGATAGCGGCTACAGCCTGGTTCAGGCTTCGCTGGTGATGTCACTGTGCGCGGGGGCCGCGGTTTTCGGGAAATTGACCTTTGGCTGGCTGGGGGATCGTATGCCCCTGAGGCGGTTATTGTTGGTGGTCATCGCCATGCAGTTTTCCGGGCAGCTGATCATGTTTGTGGCTTCAGGGTACTGGATGACGGTTCTAGGGGCTGCGCTCTTCGGCTATGGGCTTGGCGGGGTGGTTCCTACTCAGGGCACGATTGTGGGGAAGACGTTTGGTCGAGAACGTTTTGGATCCGTGCTGGGGTTAATGCGGCCGGCCATGTTCCCCGTCCAGATTCTCGGCGTGCCCTTTGCCGGCTGGATATTCGATGTGACCGGGGCCTATACCCTGGCCTTCCAGATTTTTCTCGGCATCTATTTTTTGGCGGCGCTGACGATTGCCGCCTACCGACCCCCCTCTCCTGAGGTCAATAAAATAGACCCTTGATCAGCTGTATTTGGGTGCTTGACGTGGTGTCGCACCGCAGGGAGACGGCTTCCTGCAAGACATGTTCGGCGACATAGGGTTCGAAGCTGACGCTGTTAAAGGGGCTGATTGAGTTGACCTCAAGCTCCACCGAGAAGCCCTCGACGACGGGCAGGATGGTCAGCGCGTCGATGCTGGGCAGCATGTCACGCAGTTCAAGATCCAGGGCCCGTTGGGCGTCGCGATTGGCGCTCACGCCCCGCACCAAGTATTTCAAAACGCAGCCTTTTTGCATGCAGGGGCGTGTTCCGGTACCGAAAGAGATCACGATTAAAGCAGGTACGCTGCCTGAGGCCAACGGAATAGTGCGTTAGGCTGGTCTCAGAGGGGTTGAGGCCCAACCCTAGGCATTGCGCCAGCGGGGTTCTCTTTTTTCTAGGAAGGCCCTGACGCCCTCTCGCTGATCATCAGTCGTGAATAACGCTACAAAGCGCTCTCGTTCCTGGGGTAGGGCGGGCGTCATAGCGCTATCCCGTGCACGATGGATCAGGGCCTTGCAGGCAGCCACCGCCAGCGGGCTTTGTTCCGCCACCTGGGCCGCCAAGGCCAGGGCTCTGGCCCGAGACTCACCCCGGCCGACTCGCTCTTGCACGAGGCCAATCTGTAGGGCTTTTTCAGCATCCACCCGCTCACCGCAGAGGATCATCTGTTTGGCCCAACCCTCGCCCACCAACCAAGCGAGACGCTGAGTGCCTCCAGCGCAGGGCAGGAGGCCGACGCGGGGCTCAGGTAGCGCCATCTGAGCATGGGATTCTGCTACCCGAATGTCGCAGGCGAGACAGGCTTCGAGACCTCCGCCCATGGCGTAGCCGTTAATGGCAGCAACGGATACTCCGCGAAAGTTGGCGAGGCACTCAAAGCCCTGGCCAAAAAATTCGGCCATCCTGCGCGCCTGGTCAGGGTCGCCGTCAGCAAATAGGTTCAGGTCCGCGCCGGCGGAGAAGAACTTGTCGCCCTCGCCGGTCAGCACCAGCGCATAAATGCGCTTGTTATCGTTAAGTTCTCTGATGAGTTCGGCCAAGGCAGGGAGGCTTTCTGTGTCCCAGGTATTTGCCCCGGGATTGTCCAGGGTGAGGAGCGCCGTATGCTCGATGATCTCGACCTAAAGTTTGTCGCTCGTTGATTTCACTGAATCACCTCCAAGGCACCGGCCATGAGCATGCGACGTGAAATAATGACGCGCATAACCTGGTTGGTGCCTTCCAAAATTTGATGGACACGCGTATCGCGTACATAGCGCTCCATGGAATATTCCTGGAGGTAGCCATAGCCGCCCAGCGGCTGTAGCGCTTGGTTGCAGATATCGAAGCCTGCGTCAGTGGCGAACCGTTTTGCCATAGCGCAGTACGTGGTGGCCTGAGCATGGCCCTGATCCAGGTAGCTGGCCGCAAGGCGGACCATCTGGCGGGCCGCAATCAGCCCAGTCAGCATATCCGCCAGGGCAAATTGAGTGGCTTGAAAGTCCACGATGGCCTTGCCAAATTGCTGGCGCTGTTGGACATACTCTGTTGCTTCGTCCAGAGCTCGTTGAGCGGTACCAATGCTGCAGGTGGCGATATTGATGCGCCCACCGTCAAGGCCTTGCATCGCGATGGAGAACCCCTGGTCCTCCGCGCCCAGGCGATTCCTAACGGGGACACGAACGTTCTCAAAAGACACGGTTCGGGTTGGCTGGGCATGCCAGCCCATCTTTTTTTCATTTTTCCCGTAGCTGATGCCTGGGCTATCCGCGGGGACCAGCAGGGCGGTTATCCCTCCTGAACCGCAGTTGCCGGTGCGCACCATGACCACCAGCACATCGGTTTCGCCAGCGCCTGAGATAAAGGCCTTACTGCCGTTGATAAGTTACTCCTCACCGTCTCTGACTGCCCCGGTACGTAGTGCGGCGGCGTCAGAGCCCGCATCGGGTTCGGTGAGGCAGTAGGAGGCGAGTTTGCGTCCCGCGACCAGATCAGGACACCAGGCATCAGCTGTCTCCTCTGTGCAAAATCGCGCGATCATGCTGGTGGCCATATTGTGGATGGTCATAAAGGCAGCGGTTGTGGTGCAGCCCTTTGCCAGTTCTTCAACGATGAGGCTGGCGTCCAGCCTAGACAGCGCCAGTCCGCCTGCGGCCTCAGGCGTATACAGCCCCATAAATCCCATCTCGCCTGCAGCTCGCAACGTATCCTTAGGGAAGATGGAGGCCTCGTCCCATTCTGCCGCAAAGGGAGACAACTGTTCTTTGGCGAATGCTCTGGCGCTGGCGATAAAGCTCTGTTGCTCTGGGCTGAGAGAAAAATCCATGCTGACAATCTCGCTTATCGAATTCTGTCCGCATGGTACAGCAATGATGGCCGTAGATGATGTCAGCCGTCGCCCTGGCGAAGCCGTCTGGTTAGCTTTTTAGGCTGGGCGGTTTGGCTAACCAGAAGCATAGGCTACCGCTCAGGGAGGCGAAGGCCATTATGGTAAAGGCCCGCTCATAGTTGCCGAAGACATCAAATAGGACACCGCAAACGATAGGTCCGGCGGTCATGCCCAACATGACGATCAGCGATGAAATACCCATGATGGTGCCAAAGGATTTGGGCCCAAAGTAGTCAGCGCGCAGGGCGACCATCAGCGGACCCCGTATGCCCCAGGCAAGCCCATGCAGTAACGCGAATGCAATCAGCCAAATAGAGTTTGCTGCATACGTCACCGCCAGCAGACCTAGGCAGTGGCCGATCATGCACAGGGCGCAGATGATGCGCTTGTTATATCGATCCCCAAGGATGCCACCCAGGAAGAGGCCTACCATCTGCATGGCCGTCATCATGGCGAAAACAGATCCCGCCGCCACCGGGGTATAGCCCAAACCCTTGATCAAGTGAGGGATGAGGTGTGCCAACATGGATGAAACGGTCAGCAGCGAAAGACCGTGACCCAGGGAAATCAACCAAAAGGAGGGTTCAGTGACGGCCTGACGCCAGCTTAGGCTCACCTGGATGGGGGGATGTACAGCGTGATCCTCCTGTCTCTCTAACGGGATGCCGTCGGGGATCTCCCCATAATCTTGAGGTCGGTGCCTAACAAATAAGGCTAGGGGTAGACCTAGCCCTAATACCAATAGCCCGGAATAAAGCGCCATGCTCCGCCAGCCATAGCCCTCAAGACCCAGAATCACAAAGGGTACACAGAGGCCGCCCATGGAGAAGCCGAATTGGGACCAAGCGATGGCCTTGGCGCGATGTTGGTCAAACCAGCTGACGATGGCGACCATGAGGGTCGCAAATCCCCCCAAGGAGGACCCCAGCGCGATGAGAATAAAGGCGGTGAAATAAGCGGTTATCGAGTTGACCTGGCTGAAGACGAAGAACCCAAGTCCAAAGATGCAGGTGCCAATGATGAGCATTCGCCTGGGACCATAGCGATCCACCAACCAGCCCTGAAGCGGGCCAAGCAGGCCGCTCTCTAAACGCGTCACCGCATAGGCTAGGGACAGCACGGACATGCTCCAGCCAAATTCCGTTTGAAGCTCTAGAGCGTAGGCGCCGTAGGAGTGCATCCACGTGACTGCGGCGAGCCATTGAATCCCAACGCAGGCGAGCACTAGCCACCAACCGTAGAAAACCTTGCCCCCGGGTCGAAACAGCGTGTTCAACTCGGTGCGAATCTGTTGCAGGCGCCTTGGCATCGAAGAATGATACGTTATAGGGTGCGGCAGCGGGTACTTTTGACAGGCGTATGAAAGAAAAAGAACGAACCCAGGGCAACGGGTTGCGGTCGAATGAGGGACAGGCGCTGGTGCTTTCAGGTGGCGGTGCCCGAGCGGCATATCAGGTGGGTTGCTTGGTGGCCATCGCTAAGGCTTTACCCAGCTATCGACCACAGATATTGACTGGCGCGTCTGCTGGCGCAATCAACGCGGTTTATTTGGCGGCGGCTAAGGGTTCTTGGCAGGAGGCAGTGGACCAGCTGGGAACCCTCTGGCGCAACCTCAGCACGGCGAGGGTCTATCAAACTGGCATAACGCCAATTCTTCGGCGCATGCTGCACTGGGGCCTCACCTTTGCCAGCGGCGGGCGTCTCGGCGACCCAGATATTCACGGCATGGTGGATAACGCACCCTTGCGCGACTACCTCCTCCAGCACCTGAGCCAGGACGGAGGGGGCATTACGGGCATCCAGGAGAACCTGAGCCGTGGGCTGCTGAGTGCCCTCGCGGTGATTGCCACAGACTACTCCAGCGGGCGTAGCGTCGGCTGGATCGAGGCGCTGGACAAGCATCGCTCCCTGGGTAGCCAGGTGGATGCTAGGCAGGGAGAGATTGGCGTGAATCACATCATGGCCTCTGCTGCCCTGCCCATGTTTTTTCCGGCGGCTGCCGTCGACGGTCGGTGGTACGGAGATGGTGGCATTCGCCTTACCGCCCCGCTGTCGCCGGCCATGCATCTTGGGGCGGATCGCATTTTGGCTGTCTCACCCCGGGCAACGCCGCTGACGCCACCCAACCTGGGGGCCTCCGTCTACCCCTCACCGTCTCAAATTTCGGGCATCATGCTCAACGCTATTTTCCTGGATTTACTGGATTTCGATGCGCTGCAGATGCAGCGCATCAACGACCTCTTGGCTAGGCTGCCGCCGTCGGCCCACGGCGACCTGCGGCCCGTTGCGGTGATGGTGCTACGTCCCCAGGAAGACCTGGGAGAAGTCGCTCGCGAATTTGAGGCAGATTTGCCATCGGCCTTTCGTTTCTTCACTGGCGGCTTTGGGGGTAAGGATGATCCTAGTGCGGATGCATTGAGTATGGTTAACTTCGAGCCGGGCTATCTGGCGGCGCTGATGGATTTTGGTGAACAAGATACCGCTCAGCGAATGCCCGAAATAGAGGCCTTCATTCGTGGTGAAATTGAAGATCAATCGCAGTCGCGGGGATAGGGGGAAACATGGCGTCGCTAGAGGACATCCATAATTTTTATGCCGTAAACCAAGAGATTGCTTCATCAGGACAGCCCCAGGTCGAACAGTTCAAGCTGATTGCCGATGCTGGCTACCACTCGGTAATTAATCTTGCGCTGCCCACATCACGGGGCGCCATCGCGGAAGAGGGCAGCATCGTGACGGGTCTAGATATGACCTACCTGCATCTTCCCGTAAAATTCGAAGCCCCCACGGTACGCGACGCCCAGCTCTTCTTTGCTGCAGTAAAGGCCATGGCATCCCACCGGGTCTGGATTCACTGTGTCGTGAGCGCCAGGGTTTCGGCCTTCCTCTTCCACTTTCTTCGGTATGAGTTCAACTTGACGGATGAACAGGCTACGACGCCGGTGATGCGCGCATGGCTGCCCCAGATGGATGCAGTGTGGCAGGACTTTTTAACGCTGACGAAGGCGCAAATAACCCAGGGCTATCGCTAGGGCGCTGTCCCTTCGGAACAATTCTTGTAGTAGGTGACGGTGCCGGGCCAATCGGTAAAGACGCCGCGCACTCTGACCTCTCGGGCAAGCACCGCTAACACCTCGAGCATTTTCCCAGGATGGGTCATAAAGGATTTTATCGGGGCATAGAATTTATTGTCGGGTGCTACGGCGTCACCGGACTCAAACGTCCAGGTGACGATGTCTAAGCCCGCTGCGCGAGCGTGTTGAGCATAGGGAGTTGCGATCAGCTGGCCCTTGTCATCCAGGCCAATTAGCGCAGAAATTGGCGGAGCGATTATCCTCAGCCCGCGATCATATAGCTGGCGCATGTCGTCTAGGCTGCTTTCAAAACCTGGCAGGCGCGCTTGTCCGTGAAGCCAAACCACCTGGTCCGCGAACTGAGGGAAATGATCAATCCAATAGAAGACGACATCCAGATCAAAGGACTGAGGTAGGACGCGCTGGGGATCTATGCCCATCTGAACGTACTCTTGAAGAAGCTTTTGGGCATAGCGCTGCTCATCGAAGCCGTCCACAAAGGGCATAGTCACCTGAGCGCGCTTCAATTCGGGTATGAAGTTTCGCCCCAGGGTTTCTATCTGACGGATGCTTTCTCCGTGGGTCATGACGGTGCCGCAGCTGATGGGGGTTTCGATCACGGGGCTATCCAGCGGCACTAAAAATTCCTCGATAGATCGAGCCCGAGGGTTACTGCGGTCAGGCCGAGCGCAGAGGCTCATGAACTCCTGCAGGCTGAGATCGCTGGTGCAGCAGCGTGCGCTGGCGTCCCGCTGTCCGTCTGCACCCTGGAAGGGCTTGGCACATTTGGTGGCGAGGGGTGTGTTCAAGATGTTCGTTGTCGTCGCGAGGTCGCATTGAGAATGTCGGCACACCAGCTCAAGGTCCTGGGTAAAGGTAACATCGCATTCAATCGCGCCTGCCCCCATCGCCGCCGCCGCAGCGTAGCCCTCTCGACTGTGTTCGGGATAGCCCAAGGGTGCCCCGCGATGGGCAATGGTGAAATCGCTCACGGCAAAATAGCCGCCCTGACACTGGGAGAGCTGTTCTTTGAGCTGCGAATCATCTACGCCTTGGAGCAAGGCAGTCATCCTCATGCTGGATGCGTGTAGGCTCTCGGACGGGGAGGCTCCAATATTTGGTGAAGCAAGGAGGTTTGGTGAAGCAAGGATGAAACCCACCCAGGCGAGGCGGCAAAGCATACTTTTGTGCACGGGCGTTTTCTCCTAGCGAAGCAGCGCGAAGAATTAGGGCGGAATAGGAACTCAAGTTATCATGAGAAGTATTGCAAATTTATGAAGCGCCAATAGGTAAAACCCTAGGATGCCAGCCACGCCCCGGACCATGGTCCTACAAAGTACTCCGCCGCATCCGCCCCCCTGGGTGGTCCGCTGCCTGGACAGCGTGCGCCAGTGGGCTGAAATGCAAAGCCACGAATATCGCTGTATCGGGGACGAATTGTTCGCTGATGTGCCCGCCTGGTACCTGGATAAAATTCCAAATCGTATGGCGGTTGCCGCCGATCTGGGGCGTTTGCAGTGGGCGCAGCGACTGCTGGATGCGAACAAAGCAGATTGGATCATCTGGCTCGATGCCGATGTTCTCCTCTTCGCGCCCCATCTTTTGGAGCTTGGCCCTCGGGAGCACTGTATGTTTGGCCTGGAGCACTGGATACAGGCGGAGTCAGCCTCGAATTCGTCTGCTGCGGCCAAATGGCGGGTCCATCACAACACCCACAACGCTCTGGCGTGCTTTCCCAGACACTGCCCGGTGCTCCCCTTCCTACAGCATGCGATCCTTAGGCTGATGCGGCGGGTAGATCCAGAGCGTATTGCGCCCCAAATGATGGGGCCCAAACTTCTAGGCAGCCTACACAGCCTGGTGGACTTTGAGCGCACGTCCGCAGTGGGCGCATTGAG
>CENJ01172562.1_pt1 | contig 11237 bp, 7 predicted proteins | sample 356161 | NCBI WGS metagenome assembly CENJ01 (sample SAMEA2619531, study PRJEB7988) | marine metagenome | biome: marine biome (ENVO:00000447); feature: surface water layer (ENVO:00002042); material: "saline water (ENVO:00002010), including plankton (ENVO:xxxxxxxx)" | depth 5 m
CCGTACCCGTTCCCTCGTTGGACGAGTGCGCAGACATTGCCCAAAAGCTCATCTGCCTCCCCAACATCTCTTCCAAGAAGTGGGTGTGGGAGCAGTACGACAGCATGGTGGGCACCATCAACCGCTCGACCAACCGTCCCTCGGATGCGGGCGTGGTTTCGGTGCGTGGTACGGACAAGGCCCTCGCCTTGACCGTGGATTGCAATGCACGCTACGTGGAGGCCGATCCTGAAATCGGAACGGCGATTGCGGTGGCTGAGGCGGCCCGCAACATCAGCTGCACGGGTGCCGAGCCCTCGGCCATCACCAACTGCCTCAACTTTGGGAACCCCTACAACCCCGAGGTGTACTGGCAGTTTGTGGGCGCCATCCAAGGCATGGGGCGCGCATGCCGTCACTTCAACACACCAGTGACAGGCGGCAACGTGAGTTTCTACAACCAAACGGCCAAACCCGACGGCTCTGCCCAGGCGGTGTTCCCCACGCCGACGATTGGCATGGTGGGGGTCATGAACGACCGGAAGCACCACACGGGTTTGGACTTCAAAGAGAAGGGAGAGCTCATCTTCCAACTCGGCGACTCGAGCGGGTGCATCAACGCTTCGGAGTACCTCGCGAACATCGTGGGCATCGACCGTTCTCCCGCGCCTCATTTCGACATCGAACAGGAAGGCAAGCTCCACGCGTGCTTGCGTGAGGTCGCCCAGAAAGGCCTTGCCGCTGCGTCTCACGACGTGGCCGATGGCGGGTTGTTCATCACCTTGCTGGAGATGGCCATGCCCAATGGCCTTGGATTTGACATCGTCACCGACGACGAGGTTCGCCTCGACGGCTTCTTGTTTGGCGAAGGACAAGGCCGCGCATTGGTCAGCTTGAAAGAAGAAGACCAAGACGACTTCTTCGACGTGTGCGAGGCGCACGGGCTGAAGCCCACGTTGTTGGGTCACGTGACCAAAGGGAAAGTGGTGGTCGATGACAAGCACTTCGGATTCTGCGAGGAGCTGCGCGCCTACTACGACAATGCCTTGGAAGAAGTCTTGACGGAAGACTGATGCTGAAGTCCCTGGCCAAACACCTCTCAGGCATTGCACTCACGTGGGTGCTGGTTTTGGCGGGCACGTTTTTCTTGCTTCGATGGTACAGCCAACCCTCCGCGGAACGCGAGGTTCCCACGTTGGTGGGTTTGTCTCAAACCGAAGCGTCGGAGACGCTTCAGGCGTTGGGCTTGCAGGCGGTGTGGCAGGATTCGATTTATGTGCCATCAGGCACACCGGGTGCAGTCGTCGAGCAGCATCCCCCTGCGGGCAGCTCTGTCAAAGTGGGAAGGAACATTCTCTTGACCACGCATCGCATCACGCCTCCGAGTGAGCGCGTGGGCATTGCCGAAGGGCAGGATGCCCGGATTGCGGAGCGCATCCTGACCACCCGTGGTTTTGAGGTCAAGGTGGAGGAAGAGCCCAACACTCTGCTTGCGGGAAAGGTCCTTCGCGTCGAACACAAGGGCAAACGCGTGGAAGTGGATGCACGGTTCCCCAAGGGGACGACGCTGGATTTGGTGGTGGGGGTAACAGGAGCGAAGGACGTTCGCGTGCCATGGTTGATGGGCCTGTCTTTGGACGATGCGAAAGGCACCTTGATGCGGCGCAACCTTGCCCTCGGGCACGTGGGCTACATGGATGATGTGGTGACTGCGCTCGACACGAGTTTGGCCGTGGTGGTGTCTCAAGACGTCAGCCCCGAGCGCAAACCATACGTTTCTGAAGGCACCGCCATTGACCTCTACCTCGGCAAACATTGAATTCCATCAATCCCATGCGTACGATTTTCACCTTTCCCTCGTTGGAGAACCCGATGAAGAATGTGACCCTGAATGCGTTTGGAGGCCAGTTGATCTTGGCCACGATCGCGTGGATGTGCTTCGGCAACCTGTTTGCACAGGAGCAGGAGCGCGATTTGGAGCGAGTGTTCATTCCTGAGGCGCGTGTCAAAGCGATTGAAGCGTCTCGTGCAGGGGGTGGCACCTTGTTGCCTCCCTTGGGCCTGCCGTTTGTAGACGATTTCGCGTGGCCGAGCTTGTACGACGAGTCGGCGCCGGTCAATGTCAAACGCTGGGAGGCGAGCCCCGTCCGCAGGACGACCACCTTGGCTTATCAAGCACCGACCATCGGGTGCGCCACGTTGGACGGATTGGATGCGGTTGGGAATCCCTATGCGTTGAACCCCACCAATGCGGTGGGCTACGCAGACACTTTGACGTCTCGCCGATTGTTGCTGGGCGGCAATGTGCCAGGGGACAGTGTGGCCTTGTCTTTTTGGTACCAATCGGGCGGCATCGCCAACGGTGCAGATGCTGGGGAAGACAGTTTAATTGTGGAATTTCGAAACACAGCCGAGGAGGATCCGTGGCAGTGGGTGTGGTCGACCGAAGGCATCGACAACGACACGGCGTTTCATCCCGCCGTGATCCCCATTGTCGGCACGGAGTACTTCCACAACGAATTTCAATTCCGCATCCTCAATTACGGGGCGTTGGAAGGCAACGTGGATACGTGGCATCTCGACTTTGTGCGGGTGGATGAAGACGGCATGGAGCCTGCGCCATTGTTTGAAGAGGTGGCGTTTGTGGCACCGCCGACAAGCTTCTTGCGTCACCCATGGACGGCGATGCCTTGGCCGCATTTTGTCGACTCTGTGGACAGCTACACTGCGGCCTCGGTGACCACCCTGCATCGGAGTTTTGGGGAGTCGACCAACAGCCAAGAGAACATTGGGTTGAAGGTGCAACGCGTGGATGTGCTGGGCAACGTCAACAACTATGTCCCGGTGGCAGGAGAGATTCCCAACAACTCCATTCAGGGGTTGTTTGAGACGGACTACATTGACGATTTGGCCATTTTTACGCCGCTGTTTAACGAGGCGGTGAGTGACTCGTTTGCCACATTCCACGTCTCCTTGTGGGAGGACGAAGTGGGAGGCGCCAACGGCACCACCCAAAGCGGCGTGACCGACAACGACAGCATCGTCCACGTGCAGAGGTTCAAGGATTACTACGCCTACGACGACGGGACGGCAGAAAAGGCTTACGCCTTGGATGGCCAAGGCGGAGAGTTGGTGGTGGGCTTTGACATCCAGAAAGCAGACACCTTGGAAGGGGTTTGGATTCACTTCACGCCCTTTTACGACGATGCTTCAGGGGAGACCTACACCTTGAAAATCCGGGGAGAGGATGAGGAGAATCCCGGGCAGCCAGGCGGTGAAATTGTGACGCAGTACACCATTCACGAGCCCAACTACTTCGCCAACGAGTACGACGGATTCACCTACATCCCGTTTGAGGCTCCCATTCCGGTGTCGAATCGCATTTACCTTGGATTTGTGCAGCAAGGGGACGATCGCATCAACATCGGACTGGACAAATCCACCAACACCAATCCGGAATACCTCTGGTACAAGTTTCCCAACACGCCTTGGCTGCAGTCAGGCATCCAGGGGTCGTTGATGATTCGGCCTGTGCTTCGCGCAGGGAAGGAGCCGGTCGTCCAGGTGTCTGAAATGCCGTCTCGTTTGGAGGGCCCTACAGTGTTCCCCAATCCCGGGACGCACACGTGTCATTGGAACCTCGAACGCGTCACCACGGTGCAGATGTTGGACATGACGGGACGAACGGTGGCGGAGTGGCTTGACATGGCACCGGGTTTTCAGTCGTGGTCCACGGAGACACCCGGCGTGTTCCTCCTCGTCGGAACCGAGGAGAACGGCCAAACCTGGACCCAACGCTGGATTGCCCGCCCATGAGCGAAGACTTGAACACCTCGGACGAGCAAGGCGAAGCGCTTTTTGAGCACCATCGCATTGTGGTGGATCCCGGACAGACGCCTTTGCGCGTGGACAAGTTCATCATCAACCGCGTGGCGCATCTGTCGCGCAACAAACTTCAAACGGCAGCCAAGGCAGGCTACGTGAGGGTCAATGGCCAACCGGTCAAAAGCAACCACAAGGTGAAGCCCGAGGATGTGGTCACGGTGGAGTTGCCGCAGCCGGTGTATGAGTTTGAACTGCTTCCGGAGCCCATGGATTTGGACATTCTCTATGAGGACGACGACCTGTTGGTGCTCAACAAGCCGATGAATTTGGTGGTGCACCCCGGCCATGGGAATTACTCGGGAACGTTGGTGAACGGCATTTTGCACCACTTCCAAAACATGCCCAGCCTTCCCAATCAACCCGAGCCGCGGCCAGGGTTGGTCCACCGTTTGGACAAGGACACCACGGGTTTGATGGTGCTGGGCAAGTCGGAGCGGGCGTTGACCGACCTGAGCGAGCAATTTTTTGAGCGCACGGTGAATCGCCGTTATTGGGCGTTGGTTTGGGGGGATGTCCGCGAGGATGGCACCGTCACGGGTCACGTGGGGCGCTCGCTCCGTGACCGGCGCATTCAGCAAGTGTTCGAGGATGGTCGAGAAGGCAAACACGCCGTGACGCATTACCGCGTGTTGAAGCGCTTGGGACCGGTAACCCTGGTGGAATGCAAGTTGGAAACGGGGCGGACGCACCAAATCCGAATTCACATGCAACACATCGGACATCCGTTGTTCGGTGACCCCATCTACGGAGGCAACGTGGCTGTCAAAGGGGCGTCTGGCGGCAAGTACAACGCCTTCTTGCGGAACATGTTTGAGGCGCTTCCGCGACAAGCCTTGCACGCCAAAACGCTCGGATTCACACACCCTGGTACCGGGGAGCGCAAAGACTTTGAGTCGGAGTTGCCCGAGGACATGGCCAAGGCCATTGCCAAGTGGACCACCTACATCGAGGCGTCAGGATTGTAGGTCAATCTGCAGAGAGCTTTTCGACGTCTTCAAGGGCCTTTTCCCAGGCGTTGATGTTGTCCTGCATCTCTTTCTGAACCGCATCATAGGCGTATGCCAATTCGGTCACTTTGGTACGGTCCGAGGGGTCGACGGCGGCCATGGCGACGTTGAGTTCTTCTTGCTTGGCCTCCAATTGGGCAATGGCCTTTTCATGGCGATCGACCGCGTTTTTGGCCTTGCGAAGCGCTTTTTCAGCGGCTTTCCTCGCCTTGTAGTCGTTGCCACCTGAACTTGATTTGCCTTCCTGGGAGGATGCGGTCTTGCCCCCTTTCTCCCGGGACACCTTGATGTTCTTGTTGGCTTCGTAAGCGCTGATGCTCGCGGCGTGCTTTTCGTGCAGGAATTGCTTGATGTCCCCGATGTATTGCTTCAAGCCCGTTGGGGTGACCTCGTACACAAGCTGCGTCATGTCGCTGAGAAAGTCGCGGTCGTGCGACACCACCACCAAACTGCCGTCAAAGCGTTGGAGGGCTTCTTTCAGCACGGACTTGCTTTTCAGGTCGAGGTGGTTGGTCGGCTCGTCCAGAATCAGCACGTTGTAGGGGTGCAGCAGGAGCTTGCACAACGCCAAACGGGCTTTCTCTCCCCCAGACAACACCTTGACCTTCTTGTCGACGTCTTCGCCCGAAAACAAGAACGAGCCCAGGAGACCGCGCAACTGTTTGCGGACATCGCCGACGGCAACTTCTTCCAACGTTTCCATGACCGTCAGGTTGCCGTCGAGTTCGTCGGTTTGGTTCTGGGCATAATATCCGATGTCCACGTTGTGGCCGACGGTCAACTCTCCAGCTGTGCAGGACTCTTGCTCGAGCAGCATCCGGGTCAGGGTGGTTTTGCCTGCGCCGTTCTTCCCAACGAGCGCCACCTTTTCCTGACGCGCCATGATGAAATCCAAGCCTTCAAAGACGGTCAAGTCATCGAAGCACTTCTTGAGGGTCTTGGCCTCGAAAATGACCTTTCCGGAGCGCGGGGCAGGAGGGAATCGAAACCGAATCTGCATGTTTTCCGCAGCATCCACTTCCACGCGTTCGAGTTTGTCGAGTTTCTTGATCAAGCTTTGGGCAAAGGCAGCTTTGTTCTTCTTGGCCCTGAACTTGTTGATGAGCACTTCCGTCTCTTGGATGTACTTCTGTTGGTTCTTGGCTGCTTGCTCTTGGCGTGAACGTTCTTCTTCTCGCCAAACTTGGTAGGCCGAGTAAGGACCCTTGTAATCGTAAAGCTTGACGCCACCAATTTCGACTGTACGCTTGGTCAAGGTGTCGAGGAACACCCTGTCGTGCGAGATGAGCAGGATGGCCCCGGGATGGTGAATCAAAAACGATTCAATCCACTCGATGCTCTCAATGTCGAGGTGGTTGGTGGGCTCATCCAGCAAGAGGAGATCTGGTTGCATGAGCAGCAACTGTGCCAACTCCACACGCATTTTCCAACCGCCACTGAATTCGGACATCTGCCGGGTCATGTCGGTGATCTTGAAGCCAAGGCCCTGGAGGATGCGATGGGCTTGTTCCTCCGTGCTGGAGGCCCCAATGGCGTCAAGCCGTTCGTTGGCGTCGCTCAGCTCTTGAATGAGGTCGGCGTAGCTGTCGCTTTCGTAGTCGGTCCGTTCGGCCACTTCCTTGGTCAACGCTTCAAGCCGGGTCTCTAGCGCTTGGACCTCGGCAAAAGCTTGCATGGCCACTTCCATGACCGTGGACTCCTCCTCGTGTTCCATTTCCTGAGGCAAGTATCCAATGCGGTATTCTTTGGGTGTATTCACGCTCCCCCCTGAGGGTTTTTGCAGACCCGCGATGATTTTCAGGAGGGTGGACTTGCCTGCACCGTTGCGCCCCACAAGGCCAATGCGGTCCTTGTTGCCAATGGCCAAATCAACGCCTTCAAACAGCGTTCGGTCTCCAAAATGGACGGCAAGCGACGTCAAGTGCAGCATGGCCCGCAAGGTCGGGGTAGAAAGGTGAGGGAACAAAAAAGGGCCACACCGAGTGCAGCCCTTTTTCTCTTGGATCGGAGTCCGATCAATAGTGCCAGATGTCGTGCTCCAAGTTGAAGAGCTCCTGCTGGATGCGTTCGCTCTCTGCCAAGGCATCGAGACCGCGTGCGTAAGACACAATGGCCCGGTTGAAGGAGTTGTCCTCTTTCACGATGTAGCTTGAGAAGTAGCGCTTCTGGAAGAGGTCCTCGTACGTCCGGCGCTGGGCGTCGTTGAACATGTTGTACACCTCGCTGTTCGCGAAGACGTAGCGACACTCGGGGTAGTATAGCCAGAAGAGGGGGCGGAAGCCCACGCTGTTCCCGTCGATGTCAAAGTCTTCCATCATGGGCGCAATGCCCAAGATGCGCACGTAACGCTCACTGCGCTGACGGTCCCAAATCCAATCCTCCTTGATGCGGTAGCGCGTGATCTTGTCGGAAGACAATTCGTTGCTCTGCTGGATGGTTCCGATGACCTCACCGAAGTCGTCGTACTCCTTCACAAGCGTGACGGGGTTGAGGATCTTTCGAATGCTGTCAGGCGACAGGGGGAATGTGAATTCGTCGTCGTCTCCCAGTGGTCCTGCGCTGTAGGCCACGAGGGAGCCTTCCACCAACAGGGCTTCCCGCACCACATCAAACAAATTTTGACGGTCCTGGATGGGGTCCAGGGGGAAGTAGAAGGGGTGGTTGAACTTTTGGCGCAAGTCAATCTCTTGCCAAATCCGGCGCTTGTACATCACATCCGCCTCACGCAGGTGAGGGTAGGGGATGACGCGCTTGGTGAGGTTGGTTTCCTTGACGTAGGCACCATCCAACACATTGGGGGATTGAGCCACGCCATTTTGCACCAAGGCAAACATGGCGAGCGTAAACGTCAAACAAGTGCTCAGGAACTGTTTCATGGCAGGTAAGTTAGCCGGTGATTTTCAATTTCATCGGGGGCAAGTCGCGCTCGGTCCCGTCAGGCATGGACACCAGAATGTCTTCCAGGTAAATGATGTTGCCGCGACGTAGGCGTTTCAACGCCTCCTTTTGGTCGGTCGTCAAGCGGTTGTTGCCGGAAGGCAAATCAGAGAACGTACCGTCCTTGGAGATGCGCAGGGTGAAGCTCTTCACGCGGACCTTCACATCGAAGTCAAACCCTTCCATGCGCGCGGCCACGGGGGCAAACGACAACACTTCAGCTTTGGTGATGCCCTTGTCCGTAGGCTTCTTGCCCGTCCAAAACGCCACCGGATCCGGAATGCGCTTCACACGGAAATTCTTCGCGGGCAGGGACTTCTTGCTTCCGTCGGGAAGTTCTGCAGAGACGGTGATGTTCGCCTCGCGAACGGAGCTGCTCGAGCTCGGTTCCACGATGTACGAACCGTCGGGTTGCTTCTTGATGGAGTGTCCTCCATCAATGCGCACGTCGACTTTGTCTTGGGCCACACCAGGCACAGATACCTCTACAGGGTTGGGAACCCCGCGGTAGAATACGTTCATTTTGGTGGGAGAGACCACAAGGGCCGGCTCTGCAACCGTGATGGTGGGCGTGTAGAATTGGTAGGGCTCGATGTTGCCATCGGGACCTTGGTAGCGAATCAACCCCTTGAAAGTCATGTCTCCAAGCCTCATGCCACGGGTCGGGATGCGAAGCTTGCCCATGCCATCGGCACCAATGGTCAAGCCTTCCATGCCTTCATAGGCCAACAAGGTTGAATCACGTCCGTCCCATTTGTCGCCGTCGACAAAAATGTCTGGCGCGTTGGTCGCGTCGTAGGCCGCCAACAACACATCGGCACGGAAAGAGTCTCCGCGGAGGATGTAGTTGGACTCGGGCACCACGAGGGGCATGAGGTCGGTGAATTTGTAGGACTTGGCCTCAATGCCGCTGAGCAACCAGGACAACACGTCTTCTTGTGCGTCTTGCACGTCGACAATCATCTTGGACATCAATGGCATGACCGCTGCAAGGGGGACATCGTAGAAGTTGGCGGCTTCCCAGAGCACTTCCTTGCCATCTTCCATCTCGTTCTCGAACGTGAATCGCTCGTCGAGTTGAACAGCGATGTATTCTGGCAGTTCGCGCGTCTGTCCTTGGCTGTCTACGAGCTTCACCCCTTTGAGATAATCGCGGTAAGCTTCCAGGTTTTTGCGAAGCGCGGCGGCACTCCAAGGATCATTTTCGTCAAACTTCGGATTCTGAGGTTCCGAACCCACCATGAAGGCAGTGAGTTCTTGGTACTCGTCTTTCTTCTGGATCAGGGCCAAATTGAGGGTGGTATCCATCCCCGTTTCATCCTGACCGATGAAGTTGACAAACTCGTTGGCCACTGCATCGTCGTACTTGCCCTCCGACACGGCCATGCAGCGTCCTTTCAGTTGGGTGATGTAGTTGACCAAATCGTCACTGCGTTCCCGAACGTCGCGGGCCTTGTCCATAAACGGACCGACTTTCTCTTTGTTTTGGGCATACTTGACCTCCAAGGTGGTCAATGTCTCAGCAACCTTGCCTTTCAGCGTGTGCTGAGTGGCTTGCAAACTGTTCTCCACTTTCACGAAGCCGTTGAGGACTTCTTTGGAGATGTTCAAGGCCAAAAGTGCGGTCAGGACGAGGTACATCATCCCGATCATCTTTTGGCGTGGTGTTTCTTTTGCTCCGGCCATGGTTCAGGGCTTAGCTGCGACCGCCACCCATGGCGTTCAACATGTTGCCGTAGACCGTATTGAGGGAAGCCAAGTTCTTGGCCAATTCGGAGATGTTCTCCTTGTACACTTTCGTGTCTTCGACGGAGTCGTTGAGGTTCTTCATCAGTTCGCCTATGCCTTCGAACAATTCCTTGTTCTGATGCATCTGCGCGAGTTGGCCCTCGTACATGTCGTTCAAGGAGTTCAAGTTCTCGTTCATCTTGGTGAGGCCTGCACCTGTTGAAGCACCTTCTGCACTTGCTTTGACGAGGCCCGTCAACCCTTCGCTCACCTCTTCATAAGTCGAGCTCAATTCGTCCACGCGGTTGGACGCCTTCACCAACGAATCACTGTAACCTTGAGCGGCCACGGAAGCATTTGCAACCTCCCCCATCTTCGATGCCTGCTCACCGAGGTGACGCATGCCGTCACCCAATTTGGTGATCATGTTGGAGTCGATGCTGGCTTTGGACAGCATGTCGTCCAGTTGTTGAGTGGGGGTTCTGTCCGCACCTTCTCCTGTTGCGAGCTGAGGGTAAACCAAGGACCAGTCGGGTTCTTCGTGAGGCTTCTCGAAGGCTGACATGAAGAAGATGAAGGCTTCCGTACCCAAACCGAGGATGAGCATCAACGAGGCACCTTCCCAGTGCTGGATTTTGAACAATGCTCCAATGATCACGATGGCGGCGCCCCATCCATAGAGCTTGGCCATAAAGTTCTTCCACTGCTTGCTTCCTGGTTTCATGGTTGCGGGTTTAGATTGTTGGTTTCAATTCAGCTAACGCTGTGCAGGTAGGTTTTTATTGTGCGAAGGGCGTGTGGTTTCAGTTCACACCCTCGGGCTTAGTTCCACTCTTCAGGCAATCCGGACTTGCCTCGGCCGAGGTAAGACATGACGGAGCGGAATCCAATGGACGCCTTGGCGGTGTCGCTGTATTCGAACGTACGCGTGCCGGTTTGGCAGAAGTAGCCGATGTCTTTCCAAGATCCACCGCGAATCACCTTGCGCTTGAGGGCAGGGGGATCATCCACTTTGGCGTGGTACACGTAGTCGGGAGAGAGGTCCCAAGAGAAGTCGTAGACCGTCTCGTCAAAGGCGGTGTTGGTCCATTCTGCCACGTTTCCGCTCATGTTGTACAAGCCATAGTCGTTGGGACTGTAGGATTCCACAGGTGCAGTGTACGCGTTGGCATCTTCCACGTAGTCGCCGCGCATGGGCTTGAAGTTGGCAAGCACGCATCCTTGCTGGTTGCGCGCGTAAGGGCCACCCCAAGGGAAAGGGGCCAAGTTGCGGCCGCCGCGTGCGGCAAATTCCCACTCGGCTTCCGAGGGCAGACGGAACTTTTGGACGTACGTCTCATTGTTCTTCTGCTTCCACTCGTTCATGATTTGGGTGCGCCACGCGTTGAAGGCCTTGGCTTGTCCCCATGTCACACCCACCACAGGGTAGTCGTCAAAAGCGGGGTGCCAGAAGTAGGCTTCGGCGTAGGGTTCGTTGTACGCGTAAGTTGCGTCGTGGATCCACACGAGGGTGTCGGGATACACGTTGATGATTTCCTCCACCACAAATTGGGCGCGGTCGCTGTGACGGCGCGTGGAGTGAAGTTGATTCAAAGAGTTGACCTCACCGTATTCTTCATCTCGGTCGCTTTTACGGGCGGCCTCATCGAGGTTCACCCAATAGTAGCGGTAGTTCAACTTGCGGGTGTCCAATTCACGGCG
>CENJ01174002.1_pt1 | contig 11235 bp, 10 predicted proteins | sample 356161 | NCBI WGS metagenome assembly CENJ01 (sample SAMEA2619531, study PRJEB7988) | marine metagenome | biome: marine biome (ENVO:00000447); feature: surface water layer (ENVO:00002042); material: "saline water (ENVO:00002010), including plankton (ENVO:xxxxxxxx)" | depth 5 m
ATAAAATTCCATCTGTAATATATTATAAATTTCCAATTCATTTAATGGAAGCATTCTCCTATTTAGGCTATAAAGAAAATGATTTAGATGTTTCCGAAAAGTTATCAAAAACCATTGTCAGTTTACCAATGCATCCTTATCTTGAAACCACAGATATTGATAAAATTATAGAAGTTTTAAAAGGATAAAATGAAATACATCGTAACCGGCGGGGCAGGGTTCATTGGAAGTAATTTAGTTGATATATTAATTGAAGAAGGCCATCAAGTTGATGTAATTGACAATTTTTCGACAGGGAAAAAAGAAAATTGTAATAATAAGGCGAAATATTTTGAATTAGATATTTCTGACGATTCAAATTTTAATCAATTAAAAGATATTTTTTCTGGATCGAATGGAGTTTTTCATTTAGCTGCTTTGCCTAGAGTTCAGGAATCGATTGATAATCCAATCCATTTTGAGAAAAATAATACTTTGAGTACGATTAACATTTTAAAAGCCTGTTCAGATTCAAAAGTTAAAAGATTAGTTTATAGTGCATCCTCTTCAGCTTATGGCAATGCTATAAATCTGCCATTAAAAGAAGATGGTCCTGTAGATCCAATCTCACCCTATGCAATGCAAAAATACTATGGAGAAGTCGCATGTAGAATGTTTGCTAATGTTTATGGTTTAGAAACTGTTTCCTTAAGATATTTTAATGTTTATGGTGAAAGACAAAGCTTAGAAGGTGCTTATGCATTGGTAATGTGCGTTTTTGCTAGACAAAGATTAAACGATCAACCTTTAACAATCAGAGGAGATGGAGAACAAAGAAGAGACTTTACTCATGTTAAGGATATCGCAAGAGCTAATATTTTAGCTATGAACTCAAACAAAGTAGGTCAAGGTGAAGTAATTAATATTGGAAATGGTGAAAATAAATCTGTAAATCAAATTGCTAAAATGATTGGTGGGCCAACAAAACATATTGAACCTGTTATTGAGCCTAGAGAAACTCTTGCTGATAATTCAAAGGCTAAAGAACTACTTGGCTGGTCGCCATCAGTTATTATTGAAGATTGGGTTCCAAAATATAAAGAAGATTTAGGAATCTGATGTCAAAGAAAATACTGATTACTGGAGGTGCTGGATTTATAGCCCATCATTTGATTGATAAAATATTATCAACTACAGATTGGGAAATTATTACTTTAGATAGGCTTGACTTTAGCGGTAATCTGAACAGGTTAAATGAAGTTGTATCTTCGCATAAAAGTGAAGATAGAAAAAGAGTAAAAGTTGTTTATCATGATTTAAAAGCTGAATTAAATCCTGAAATAGCGGCATCATTAGGAGAACTTGACCTCATTGCACATCTTGCAGCAGGGTCACATGTTGACAGATCTATTAAGTATCCTCTAGAATTTGTTATGGACAATGTTGTTGGCACAGCCAATATTTTAGATTATGCAAGAAAATGTGATAGGCTAGAAAGATTTGCGTATTTTAGTACGGATGAAATTTTTGGGCCAGCACCAGCTGGAATTAATTATAAAGAAAATGATAGATATAATTCAACAAATCCATATTCTGCGACAAAAGCAGGTGCAGAAGAATTAGTTGTTGCATTTGAGAATACATATGGTTTACCATCATTGATAACACATACAATGAACGTTTTCGGAGAAAGACAAAATCCGGAAAAATACATTCCTATGGTTATAAAAAAAGTACGCGATAATCAAACTATTTCTGTTCATTCTAATGCTGCAAAAACAAAAGCTGGATCAAGGCATTATATTCATGCTAGTGACGTTGCAGATGCATTAATGTTTTTATTTAATTATGATATATCTTCACTAGAGCCCGATATTACTGGAGCTAAATGTCAAAAATTTAACATTGTTGGTAAAGATGAAATCGACAATCTTGAGTTGGCAGAGTTCATTGCAAAAACGCAAAACAAAAACCTTAGGTATGAAATGGTTGATTTTCATTCTCAAAGGCCAGGACATGATTTAAGATACGCTTTGAGTGGAGAAAAAATGAAATTGATGGGTTGGACTCCTAAATCTGCTTATGAAAGACTTGAATCAACAATCGATTGGACTCTTAAAAATGATAGGTGGCTTTCTATATAATTTATTTGTAAACAGTATTTTTAAAACTAAATTGCAAACATGAAAAAAATTACAACTGTATTATTTTTATTTATTAGTCTTCTTCAAGCTCAAAATCTAGATATTGGGCAAATGAATAATTCTGATTTAGATAAGTTACGAGAGAGCTTAAAAGAACAACAAAAATTTGAATTTGAAAATTCAGATGATAGTATAAAATCTTTTGAAGATGTAAAATCTCTTTCTGTTGAAATAGATGAAAATACAGATATTAATCAAATAGATAATATGTATTTTGGATACAATTATTTTAAAACTAAAATTAATTTCTTCGATAACATTCCTACGCCATCAGATTTTAAACTTGGTGCTGGTGACGAAGTTATCATATCTTTATGGGGTGAAATTAACTTAAGAGAAAAGTTTATAATTAATAAAGAAGGTCTGATTTATTATAAGAATATAGGTTTTATAAATATTTCAAATAAAACAATTGAAGAAGCTGAGGAATTATTATCCTCTGAGCTATCAAAAATTTATTCGACTTTAAATGATAGTGAAAATTCCACAAAATTAATGCTTGAGCTTGGTAAGCTTAGGTCCTTAAATATTTATTTTTCTGGTGAAGTAAATAAGCCAGGTATTCAGTTGGTTCATCCTTTTTCAGATATTTTTGCTGCACTCGTGCAAGTTGGAGGAGTGAATGTTGAAGGATCTTTAAGAAATATTCAATTAATAAGAAACAATGAAAAAATTGATACTATAGATTTCTATTCATTTTTTACAAAAGGATCAAACAATTTTTCAAACTTGAGATTAGTTGATGGAGATATAATTCATGTACCAGCTATTAAAGACCGAGTCGAAGTTAAAGGTTCTGTACTCAGACCAGGCTATTATGAATTATTAGCAAATGATAGCTTAAAAGACATAATTGGTTATGCTGCAGGATTGGCAGCCAGAGCATCATCCATCATTACAGTAGATACAGTATTGCCTATTGATGAAAGAACTTCACAGGATAATATTATCTCAAGCATAAACATTGATTTAAAAAATTCTGATAGAACATCCTTTAATAATGGCGATATTATTACTGTAAGAAATGTGGGTGATTCTAATTCTAAAGTTCAGATTTATGGTAGGGTTAAAGTACCAGGTGAGTATTCATCCTCAAATATGTCTTTGAAAGATATTCTAGATATTGCGGGAGGTTTTGATGATCCTATTTTTAGGCAAACAATTAAAGCTGATGAGATTACTATTTTAAGAAAAAATGCAAAACAATTTTATAGCGATGAGTTCATAATTGCTTATGAAGATTCAGAATCATTTTCGTTAAATGTAAATGATAAAATATTTGTATATGAAGATATAAATTATAGAAATAGTTTCACTTACCGTGTTGAAGGACAAGTTAATAAGCCTGGAACTTATCCACTTATTAAAGGAACTACTATTAAAGAAGCATTAAAATTAGCTGGGGGGTTAACAGAGCTTTCAAGTTATAATAATTTAGTTGTTAGTCAAGAATTCACTGAATTAAACGAATTAGATAAAGAAGTTACAAAAACACAAACTGTAGCTAATGTTTCTTTAGACTTTGAATTAGGCGCAAATTCTGTAATTAATGCTCTACCATTTGAAAATGTTGTGAAGGTTGAAGGGAACGTATATAGTCCCGGACTTGTTGCGCATAGTAGAGGGCTTACCATGTCAAGGGCTATTATTCAGGCTGGAGGTTACAAGCCTTATAGCTTAAAGAAAAGTTCATATGTTATAAAAGCAAACGGTGAAATAGAGAAAGCAAATATTTTTAACGGTAGAACAAAAAGATTAAACCCCGGTGATACTGTTGTAGTACCCCTTAATCCTAATCCTAATGAATTTGATTTAACAACTTTCATTGCAGACCTTGCAACAACTTTCGCTAATATTGCTGCAATACTTTTAATTATAGACAATCAAACCGATTAACCATAATGAAATTAATTCTTCTCCGTCATGGTGAAAGTAAATGGAACTTGGAAAATAGATTTACTGGTTGGAAAGATGTTTCTCTTACAAACAATGGCAAAAATGAAGCAGCATTTTCTGGACATCAAATTTTAGAAAAAAATATTAAGATAAATAGCGTTTATACTTCCTTACTTAAAAGAGCGATAGAAACAACAAATATTGTTACAGAAATTATAAAATTTCCTAAAAAAAATGTACAATTTGACTGGCGTTTAAATGAAAGACATTATGGAGCTCTCCAAGGTTTGAATAAATCAGAAACTGCTGCTAAGTATGGAGAAGATAAAGTGAAAATTTGGAGAAGAAGTTATGATATTCCACCTCCTTTTTTGGACGACAATGATAAAAGACATCCAAAGTATAATAAAAAATTTAAAGATATTAGAGCTGAATTACCAGTTGGAGAAAGTCTTAAACAGGTTATTAATAGGCTAAAACCTTTTTTAGATAATTATTTAGAATCAATAAAAAAAACCAATGGTAACCATCTCATTGTTGCTCACAGTAACTCACTAAGAGCAATTATCAAAATTTTGGATAATTTGAATGAACGAGAAATTGTTTCAGTAAATATTCCTACAGGCGTTCCATTAATTTATTCGTTTGGACCAAATTTTAATGTTCACAGTAAAGAATATTTAATAAACGAAAAGGAGTTGCAAAAAAAACAAGAAATGATAAAAAACCAAGGAAAAGTAAATTGAGACTTGATTTTTCTAAAATAAATGTATTACTAATTGGCGATTTTATGATTGATAGTTATGTTAATGGAAATTCAACAAGGCAATCACCGGAAGCACCGGTCCCTGTAATAAAAGAACATAAAATTGATTTGATACCTGGTGGAGCTGGTAATGTTGCTATGAATTTAAAATCATTAGGAGCAAATGTTTCTTGTTTAGGATACATTGGAAACGATCTACCAGGTGAAGTACTAAAAAAAATATTCAATGAAAAAGGGATTGATCATAAACATCTCCAAATAGAAAAAATTTTAACAACAGTAAAAAAAAGATTTTTGTCTAATGGAAAACAAATATTGAGAATTGATTATGAAGAAATATTAGATAATTGGAAACCAAGATCAATTTCAGAATTAGAAATAAAAAACTTTGATATAATAATTTTATCTGATTATAACAAAGGAGTATTGAACAACGATTGGTTTAAAAACTTAAAATTTCAAAATATAATTGCCGACCCAAAGAAAAATAATTTTTCATTCTATTCAAATGTTAAAATCATTACTCCTAATCTTAATGAGCTACAAAGAACAACTAAAGTTGAGCTCAAGGATTTTGATTCAATTCAAAAAGCGTGCAATGAGATTCTTGTTAAAACAAACTTAGAGTATATTATTGCAAAAATGGGAGAAAAAGGAATGATGGTTGTCGGTAAGAATAACTTTTTAAAGATTATAGATCCACATTTTGTAAAAAAACCTGATGTCACTGGAGCTGGAGATACAGTTATAGCTGCTTTTTCTTTAGCTTATGCACAGTATGAAGACGTAGAGCTTGCGGCTAAAGTTGCGAATGCTGCTGCATCAATTGTGGTAAGTAAAATGGGAACTGCAACGGTAAAGATTCATGAGATAGAATCTCTACTAACCAAATAGTTTTTTTCTTATCTTAGTTGCGGAAATTTCACCAATATTTTTAGGTGGAAGATGTTCAATAATATCATATCCAACACCTCTTCCATAATTTACTGATTCAATATCTGGTATAATAATAACTTTTACTCTTTTTGTGTCAATCAATTCTTTTAAAGCATTTTCAACGTTTTCTTTAACTTCAATTGGGTTATATGGATTTTTATCATCTTTGCTTACTTCGCGAACACAAATAAGTACATTTTTACCTTCATTTAATCTTTGATCAATTAACCACCTATGGCCTTTATGCCAAGGTTGCCATCTGCCTATAAACATCGAATATTTCATTTGTACATTCCTTAACTGTTAGTTGACCTGTATCTAGCTTTAATGTTTTTTCATCAATAGGTATTTCATAATCGTCTGCAAAGAATTTTTCTCTTCCTCTAATTTCAGAAGTATGAAGGTATACCTCCAAAAATTTAAAATCTTCTTTTAGTTCGTCTCTCAAAAATCTATATGGGGCAACAATGGAAAGAATACATAGATAATTTTTATTTGCTAAGAATCTAGCTATTGAAATTGCTGTACTAATATTCTTAATTCTTCCCTCTTTAGAATAATCTTTATTTTTATTTATTAATCTTAAATCATCCCCATCTATATTAATTATTTTTAATTCAGGACTTTCTTTACTCAATCTCATAATTATTGAGTTTGCAAGAGTAGTTTTACCGCTTGCAGGTTGTCCAGTAAGCCAAATAATCATTATAAATGGTATTTTATTTTAAAATAAATATTTGTATTAATTTGATTATCTTCAAGCATAATACCAACACCGAAATTATTTAATTTTCTTTCATAGTATAAATTTCTTTGAATCTCTTTTTTAAAAAAATCTTCACCCAAATCAATAGTCTCTGATGGAGGAAAGCCATTGTATGATATGTTATATTTTTTTATATCTGAAAAGTTCAGTTGAAATTTATTTTTTTTATAAACAGTTGATAAGCCAAAATGAATCACTCTAACTCTATTTTTAGATGGATTAATAAAAATATTTCCTATAATTCTATCTTTAAATTGCCATCCATTTCGATAAATTCCATTCCAGTAATAACTATCGATTCCTGGTGGATGAGTATTACCCCCTTGAAAGGTTGTTTTTAATCTTTCAAGAAGTATATTTGTTTTTTTGTACTTAAAACTTATCCCACTTAAGCCATCAAACTCACTCATTTTATTAGTGAGCTTCAAACCACTACCATCCTCAAAATAAGTTTGATGATAAACTTTTATTTCACCTAATCTTACATTTTTCTTATAAGAAAAATCCCACATCCCAAAAGCATCTCCAAGCGCATTAGGCTGATCTGTTATAACGGCATCAGCTCCACCACCTCTTCCAAGAAAAATGCGAAAATAGTCGTCCAAATCATTTGGTTGTTTTCCATATGCTGTAACTTCCCCTCCCCAAATAACATTATGTACAAAACCAATTGACAAATTTTTAAAACTTAAGTACAACCTTTTATCATGTAAAAAAGGTCGTTTTATGTTTATTGAATTTTTGTCAAGAATACCATCTGAAAGTGAAAAATAAATATCGAAATTTTTAAAAGAATTTGAAAATTCAACTAAATATCTTGGAATTCCATAAGAGTTTCCACTTTCAATCATTGAACCCGAACTCAATATATTGTTATCTATACTTGAAAAGTTATTTGTTAGACTTCCTATTTTTAAATTGAAATTACCAAGCTTATTTTCTGGAAATTTTTTTTTATAATAAAACTCATCTATATAAACTTTTGAATTGGAAATATAAAAAGATGAAAAATAATAATTATTGTAATTCTTAATATGTATTGCGTTACTGGATATATCAATTTTATCTATTTTTTTTGACCAATAATTTTCAGGTGATCCACTAATGTATGTAATTATTAGTTTATCTTCATTTAAATTTTCGTTTGAAAAAAGGGAAGAAAGGAATAAGTAGGTAACTAGAATTTTTTTATAGTTCATCTTTTGTAGGAAGAATATAAAATCTCCAATCCATTGCCTCTATTTGTGAATGCTTTTTAATGTAAAATTTTTGGTATTCTCCTTTCGGATAAACCCTTTTCTTTTTCCCATTTACTAATAAATCAATAGGCATTACAAAATTATCGTTAACATTGTCCCATTTATAGTAAAATTCTTGTTCTTTTTGGTAATATTTTAAAATTGGTTGGTTAGGTGTGTATAAATATTGCTGAGCAAAATACCAATAATTCGAATTTGTTTTTTCATTAACCTTATTAAAAAAATCTCTAGTATTTACAAAACCCTTTGCATTTTCTGTCATAAACTCTTTTAAAATTTCAAACCAGATTTTATCATCATCTATTACACTTCTTAAAGTGTGCATTATCCATGCACCTTTCATATATGTATCTCCATGAAGAGACCAATGATTTTCATTTTCATAGCCTACTATTGGAATTTCATTTATAATCCTATTCTTAAGAGTGTTAAGATAATGAACTCCAACTTCGTAACTATCAAACTTATCTTCAAAAAATATTGCTTCTGAATAAACTTGCAAACCTTCATGTAACCAAATGTGTGTTGGATCAGATGCTGTAACACTATTACCGAACCATTCATGCCCAGTTTCATGTATTATTAACGGGTCAATAACACCATACATTGGCCAACTTTTACTTCTTGCTCCATTGTAAATACTAAAACCGTTACCATATGTTACAGCTGATTGATGCTCCATACCTAAATATGGAACTTCAATTAGTTTAAATCCATCATTGTACCACTGATAATCACCAAAATATTTTTCATAAAAACGAATAACTTCTTTGGATTGAGGAAAATAATTTGAGGCTAGCTCTTCATTATAATCCAATACATAATGATTCATATTATGAATGGTATCTTCTTTAATAAAAGTATCTTGAACAGCTACATAACTACCTATTTGAACAGAAATATTATAATTATTTATCGGATTTTTTACAAACCATTCATACGAAGATTTCTCTCCATTTTTTTCTATACTTCTTAGTTTTCCATTTCCAACAGCAACCATATTTGATGGAACAGTATATACCATTCTTACACTATCCCCTTCAGCAGTAATATGGTCTTTATTTGGCCACCAAATTCTTGCACCTTCACCTTCACATGATACTGCGACCCAATCTCTTCCATCTTTATCTTTTGACCAAGTAAATCCTCCAGACCAAGGAGGGTTATCTGCACTTTGTGGAGACCCATGATAAAAAACAGTAAACTCAAAAAGATTACCTTTTTCTATAGTAGATTTAAAATCAATTAATACGGCATCAAGTTCTCTTTTAAAGACGAGGTTACGATCTTTATAAGTTATTTTTTTTATTTTTAAATTCTCTGCTAAATCAATTTGTAATTGATTTAAATCTCTCAAACTTTCAGCTTTAATAGTTACATAACCATTTAATAATTTTTTTTCAATGTCAAAATCAATATTAATGTCATAAAATGATACTCTAAATGAAGAGCGATCTTCATTTAAATTACCTATTAATAAATTATTTGGAGTTAATTCAGGTAGGTTATATTGGTTTCTATCTGGTCTATTTTCTTGGCAATGCAATAAGGTAAATACTAGTAGACTAAAAATTATTTTTTTCATAATAAGTCTTCGTTTTAAAAATGTTATTAGCAAAAATGATATAATACAAAATAACACAAAAAAGAAACCATAGAACTATTGCAAATGCTTCTTTAATTAAAAATAAAATATATACAATGGCAAAATAAATTATCCATTTAATCCAGGAAGGTTGAGACCATAATTTTAATAATGAGTTCACTTCAGACCTTTTAAATAATTATAATATTCCATGCATTCATTATAAATAGAATGATATTTATTCTCAATGTTAATATCTCTTTTTTGATAATTTATAAACCCTGTAGTTCTAATTACGTTATCATACCAGTATTCCCACCAAATACCATCATTTTGATGAACTCCTATTTTCCAACTAAGCATAGATTGTTCAAAATCAATGTTAATATTTTTGCACCAATTTGATAATATTTTTTTCGGGTTATTCAATAAGTCCTCCGAATTAATAATAATAAATTTTCTATTTGATTTTTGTAAAAGTTGTACAATTTTAAGTTGTTGTGGATATCCTAATTCTTCAACACTCTGTAAATTATTTTTAGATACATAGGAATGAATAACTTCTTTTGGATGCCTAAGCAAAATACAATTCTCGCATTTTGTAATCCAATCTATATTTTTGATGTTAATTAAATGATGTGCCATATGTTTTTGATACCAAACGGTTTTTTGATTAGGTATTTTATCTAAAAGATGAGCGACAACTTTATCATAGTCTGTTTCATAGTGACTAATTATTTGTTCACGCATAGGGTGATGATTTTGAGTTTCTTTTAAGTAATATGCGTAGAAAGGTTCATCAGATATAAAAGTATCTTTCCTTGATGACCACGATCTCATTAGAGCCGTTGATATATTTCTTGGTCCGGACCAACAAGCTACTATCATTATGTATTAATATATTCTAGTACATGCTTGTTATATAGAAATCTTATCTTATTAGTTAAAGATTCTTTATTGGTCGATACCAAATTTCTTTGTTCGATTTTTGAAACTGGTATAATACCAGCAAATGTACCAGTGACAAAGGCTTCTTCACAATTTTTAATATCTTCAAAAGTAAAATTAGCTTCTTTGTAGGGAATTCTACTGTTTTTACATACTAAAAGTGCTTTGCTTCTTGTAATTCCATTTAGGCAAAATTTGCCTGTTGAAGTCCATACTTGCTCATTTTTGATAAAGAAAAGATTCGTCGAATTGCATGTACTAATATTACCAAGAGGATCATTCATAATTCCTTCATCATAGTTAAGTTTATTAGCCTCTATGCTTGCTATAATACAATTTAGTTTACTCAAAGTATTATAATGCGTACTTAAAATATCATCAGAAGGTCTAATAATTTTTACTCTGCCAATAGTAATCCCATTTTTATAAACATTAGGATTAGTTTTTTTAAATTCAGGAATGATTACAAAATTTATTGGACCGACATTAGCATTTGGGTTTTGGTATGGTGTTATTTTATCACCCCTCGATATTATTAATCGAATATGAACATCATCCTGCATATTATTTTTTATTAAAACCTTTTTGATTTCAGAAATAATATCTTCTTTCTTTAGAGATATGTTTATTGAGATACCTTTAGCACTACTAAAAAGACGGTCAAGGTGTTCATCTATAAAAAGCAGTTTTGACTCATGCAGTCTAATACCTTCCCAAACTCCGTCCCCAAGTAAAAAACCACTATCAAAAACAGAAATTTTAGCCTCACTTCTATGAAATAATTTACCGTTTATATTGATATAAATTTCCTGATTTTTGGAATTTTCTATATATGAATGGCTGCTCATATGTGGGCCCACAGGGACTTGAACCCCGAACCTGCGGATTATGAGTCC
>CENJ01019697.1_pt1 | contig 11233 bp, 10 predicted proteins | sample 356161 | NCBI WGS metagenome assembly CENJ01 (sample SAMEA2619531, study PRJEB7988) | marine metagenome | biome: marine biome (ENVO:00000447); feature: surface water layer (ENVO:00002042); material: "saline water (ENVO:00002010), including plankton (ENVO:xxxxxxxx)" | depth 5 m
TTAAAGATACGGATTTTAAAATTCATCCACACACGGTTCGAGGGGATGAATTACTCGCTTGCGCTAGCGACTTCGATCACTTTTTAAATATTTTATTTAATCAGCTAGACATTGACGGTATATTTACTGACTTCCCTGATCTGGCAGTTAAGTTTTTAAAAAAACAAAACTCATTACTTAGGTAGCTTTTATGCAACGTGGCCAGTTTTCGTCCCGTTTAACGTTTGTTCTGGCAGCTTCGGGATCGGCTGTTGGCCTTGGCAATATCTGGGGCTTCCCTACAAAGGCTGCTGAAAATGGTGGCGGGGCATTCCTATTGATGTATCTTTTCTTAGCCTTTCTCTTAGCGTACCCCGCACTAATGGCCGAATTAACCCTTGGCAGATACGGCAGATCCAACATGGTCAGCACCCTAGATTCAATTGCATCTGGATGGTTGCAGAAGCGTCTTGGCCAACTCACAGGCTTTATAGGAGTACTAACCGCGACCATGATTCTGTGTTTTTACAGTATTATTGCAGGCTGGATGATAGCTCACACTCTTGCCTCCATCGCGCAAACACTACAGTTGTTCGAAATTGCCGAATGGCTGGTTACTTTTAGTCTTTTTCGGAATATCTCCTTTTCTACAGCATTCATTGGTCTAACCCTCTTGGTGATAAGCGCTGGCGTCGAGAGAGGCATAGAAACATGGTCTAAACGCTTAATGCCTTGCCTGATACTTTTAATGCTAGGTCTAATCGTCTATGTGCTGTTGCAACCCGGAGCTGAAAGAGGTTTGAAGATGTTTATAGTGCCTGATTTCAGACAGTTGGCAGACCCGCAGCTCATAGTGAGCGCCCTCGGACAAGCCTTTTTTTCGTTATCATTGGGGGTTGGCACAATGCTTATCTATGGGTCCTACATCCGATCAAACGAAGATTTACCTGTTGCTGGCGCATTAGTGACTTTCAGCGATACAGGGGTGGCCGTGCTTGCTGGAATGTTGATTATTCCTGCTCTTTTTGCCGCACAACAACTAGGAGTAGATATATACGCCGAAACTGGCAAATTGATTTCAGGTCCTAGCCTGATTTTCCAAGCCCTACCAGCACTGTTCGAAGAAATGGGCGAGGGAGGAAAACTGGTAGCACTAGCATTTTTTACCCTCATGTCGATTGCAGCTCTCACCTCTTCTATTTCTATGCTTGAGGTCCCTGTCTCTTGGGCAATAGAAACTCAAAACGTAACGCGCCAAAGGGCTAGCGTCACCGTTGGAGTTTTTACAGTTATAGTCAGTGGGATAATCTCTTACAAATTCACCTCGATCTTCGAAATTATAGTCGAAGTAACTACCGAGTGGGCTCAGCCAGTTTTGAGCTTGATGCTATGCCTGTTTTGCGGTTGGTTGATGCATCGGAATCGCCTTTTACAGGAACTAAAACAAGGTGTACCTGATTTGGAGAGTGGCCTATTTTGGCTCATATGGCCCACCTACGTAAAAATCTTCTGTCCTCTTTTGATAGTCATTATCTTAGTTCAAAGCTTTTTACCCTCAAGCTAAAAACTACTATTTACGCACAGCTAATATGATCTTGCCAAAGTGCTGATTACTCTCCATATGCCGATGGGCATCTGCAGCATCACTCAAGTTATAAACACGATCGATATATGGTCTTATTTGGCCACTAATCAGTAGCGGCCAAATAAATTGACGCAATTCAGCGGCTATTAACGCTTTTATTTCCGTGCTTTTTGGACGCAAAGTTGAACCAGTCAGTGTTAACCGTTTCAACATCATCTGCATAAAATTCACTTCGGTTTTTGGTCCCTTTAGAAAAGCTATACTAATAATACGTGCATCTAACGCAGCACAATCAATATTTTTCTGAATATACTCGCCGCCGACCATATCAAGTATGACATCAACACCTTTCTTACCCGTAGCGATCATGACCTCATCAACGAAATCTTTCTCACAAACGTTGATCGTCACGTCAGCACCGAGGTCCTTACATGCCAAACATTTTTCTTCTGTCCGAGTAGTTGCATAAACAGCTGCTCCAAAAGCTTTGCCAAACTGAATTGCGGTAACACCAATACCACTGCTACCACCATGAACAAGTAGAGATTCTCCCGCCTTTAGACCAGCACACTGAAACAAATTTGACCAAACCGTAAAAAAAGTTTCAGGCAACCCTGCAGCCTCAATAAAACTCAAATTATCGGGTATTGGAAGACACTGTCCTGTGGGGACCGAAACGTACTCCGCATATGCGCCACCATTACAAAGTGCGCAGACTCTATCACCGATACTCCATCCTTTTACCCCCTCCCCCATTGCAGCGACCTCGCCCGATGCCTCTAATCCTAGGATCTTTGACGCGTCAGCCGGCGGAGCATATAGACCCATTCGCTGAAGGACATCGGGCCGATTTACTCCTGCCGCGTGGACTTTTATAAGAATCTGATTCTTGGCAATATTCGGCACATTACCCGAAGCGAGGTATAGCTGCTCCGCCTCACCGCTCTCGCAGAAATCTATATATTGCATTATATTGAGCTACCGGTTTTAGAGAGTCGTTTTGAGTGGGTCGTCATACAATAATGGAACCTCGAGCGCATTACAGGCAACTTTTGCGGGTCCTCCAATCATTTCATCGTAGGCACTGACATGCCGCAACACAGACGCCTTGACCTGGACTTTTACCATTTTTTTTTGGAGTTCATGAAGTTTAAACGAGCGCATCAACGTTCCGTTCTCACTTGTTATAAAGTATTCTTGTCCATCGATTATCGCTGAAATCTGGTAAAGACTTTGCTCAAGAGAGTGATATATTAACTTATCAACAACGAAATATTTCTGAAGCTTTGACAAAGACATTAACATTGGAACAAATCTCGACTCTTTCGCTCAACTGTATTCCCAAATCAAAGACGTCGCAAGCAAAGTTTAAAAGGCAATTAGGTATAACAAAATGCTATCATAGGTGGGATGACCGCCATATTTTAAGTGTACTAGAAAGGCAATAATAAGGAAATCGCGTGTTGCTTAATATCGCACAAAAATGCTTGCAACTAATTGGACCAGAAAAGGCTCACGACTTTACGCTCAGTGGCCTCAAAATTACCGCAAATACGCCCCTAGAGTGGTTCTACCGCCAATCTTTACCGAATAAGCCGGTGTCAGTCATGGGAATCGAATTCCCAAATTCTGTGGGTCTCGCAGCCGGCTTAGATAAAAACGGTGAGGCAATCGATGCATTTCACTCTATGGGCTTTGGTCACATCGAGGTGGGCACTGTCACTCCAAGGCCTCAGCTAGGAAACCAAAAACCTCGCTTGTTTCGAATTAGAAAGAAGAATGCAATCATTAATCGCATGGGGTTTAATAACCTTGGCATAAACAATCTAATTACCAATTTACAGGCAAAAGAATCGCCTGCAATTGTGGGTGTAAATATAGGTAAAAATCGAGATACTACCTTGGAGCATGGATTGTCAGACTACATTCACTGTATGAAAAAAGTTTATGAGTATGCCAACTACATCGCGGTAAACGTGTCATCGCCAAATACTCCAGGACTGCGTTCACTCCAACACGGCACCTTGCTGGACGAACTATTGGAAAACTTAAAGCAAGTACAAAATGATTTAACCAATCAAACAAATAAATATGTTCCATTAGCGCTTAAGATTGCACCTGACCTTGATAGAAACGAAATCACCTCCATAGCGAAAGCAATTACACGAAACGATTTCGATGGTGTTATAGCAACCAACACAACCCTCACAAGAAATGCTGTGGAGGGGCTTCACCATTCCGATGAAACGGGAGGGCTCAGTGGAGAGCCTCTTTTTAAAAGAGCAAACCAAGCATTAGATTGCCTTCGTCAATGCCTTGATCCATCAATTCCAATAATTGCAGTCGGTGGAATAATGAGCGCTAAAGATGCGCAAAAAAAATTAGCGATTGGTGCTGACTTAGTTCAGATTTACACGGGGTTTGTGTACAAAGGTCCAAAACTTATCAAAGACATCGTCCTAAAGATCTGAGTGGTAGTGTTTTATATTGTATTTACCCGATAGTCTCTAGAGCGATCTCACTAGTTAAAACAAAACCTTCTTAGCAAAAGGAAAACAACATGGATTACCAAACCATTCTCTACCACGTTAAAGATCGGATACTCACGCTCACGCTCAACCAACCCGACAAGCTCAATTCTTTCACCATAGAGATGTCACATGAATTAATCCATGCCTACCAACGCGCAAGTGAAGATGACTTAGTTAGCGTTATTATAGTCACGGGGGCTGGCCGCGCGTTTTGCGCAGGTATGGATCTCAATATTGACGGAAATGTTTTTGGACTCAACGAAGAACTCAAGCCAACCATTGAGGATATGCGAGAGCGCTCTGAGGACGAGGAAATAATTCGAGGAGTGAGGGATGCCGGAGGCCGTGTTGTCTTGGCAATGTACGAATGCAAAAAACCAATTATCGGCGCAATAAATGGAGCTGCCGTGGGAATTGGAGCAACTATGACATGTGCAATGGATATAAGATTAGCCTCACAGAAAGCTAAAGTCGGCTTTGTTTTTAATAAAATTGGGATAACACCAGAGGCTTGCTCAAGCTGGTTCTTACCGAAGCTAGTGGGTCTTTCCACCGCACTTGAGTGGTGCTATACAGCCGAAATCCTAGACCCAGACACCTTGAAAGATGCTCGATTTATAAAAGAAATTTGCGAGCCAAAAAATTTATTGAGCAAAGCTAACCTGATAGCTAAAAAAATTATCAACTTCAGCCCAGTTGCTATCGCAATGACACGACAGATGATGTATAGAAATTCTGCGGAGAACGACCCGATGAGAGCTCATGAAATCGACTCACTGGCAATATTTTACTCAAGCATGGGAAGTGGAAAAGAGGGAGTTAGTTCGTTTTTGGAAAAAAGAGAGGCAATATTTACCGACAAAGCCTCGAGGGACATGCCTGATTTCTATCCATGGTGGAAATAAATTAGAACATAGGCACTAAGTTGCCATTTCAAAATCAAGAAAACTAGCCATTATGGAAGGTCATCGATCAATTCGCCCTTCTCGGGAACTATTAGATCCTCTCGGTCAATATTCATAGCCAGCATAACAGTAGCAGCCACATATATCGAAGAGTAAGTTCCAATAACGACTCCGGCCATAAGCGCGATGGCAAAGTTATGGATTAGCTCTCCGCCCAAGAAAAATAAGGACAATAAAACCAAAACGGTAGTCATGGAGGTGTTAATTGTTCTCCAAAGAGTCTGGGAGAGTGACTCATTGATAATATCTGCTGAGGACACATTTCGTATTTTCCGAAAATTTTCCCGGATACGATCAGAAACTACGATGGTGTCGTTCAAAGAATAGCCAACCACCGCCAGAACTGCCGCCAATACTGTTAAATCAAATTCTAGTCTTGCTAGAGAGAAAAATCCCAATACAATCAACACATCATGTCCCAATGCCAGCACGGCGCCAATTGCAAATTTAAGCTGAAACCTAATGGCAACGTATATCATTACTACAACAAGAGCTGCAAGCATCCCGAGTCCTCCATCGTCACGCAGCTCTTCGCCTATTTGTGGCCCCACAAAATCTACTCGACGTAACTCGACAACTTCGTCTTGATCCATCAGAGCTTCATATACCCTATCTGCCAATCCTTGATCAGGCATCCCCTGTAACCGAATTAACACATCACTGTCCGAACCGAAGTGAACAACAATCGGACTTTCAAATCCCGCTATTTCTAGTTGTTGACGTAACAACTCAACATCAGCAGGCTGCTGATATCCCACTTCTACTTGTGTGCCGCCAGTAAAATCGAGTCCCAGGCGCAGCCCTTGCGTCATGAGTGAACCTAACGACGCTATTAATAATAACGAGGATAAAACTACCGCATACCTGCGGATGCCCATAAAGTTATAGACTTTAATTTGCTTTCTCTTATGTTTATCTTCTAAATCCATAAACGTTCTACTTTACGATTTCCATAAACTAGATTAACCATACCACGTGTGAGGACTATAGAGGTAAACATGGACGTTATAATCCCGATAGATAGTGTAACGGCAAATCCTTGAACGGGCCCAGATCCAATAGCATAAAGAATTAAAGCGACAATTAGGGTAGTGATGTTAGCATCTAGAATTGACACAAAAGCCCGATCATAACCTGCAGTAATTGCTCTTTGAGGTGATAAACCACCAGCTAATTCTTCTCGTATTCTGGAGAATATTAGAACATTTGCATCAACCGCCATCCCTACTGTGAGCACAATCCCCGCAATACCCGGCAAGGTCAATGTTGCACCCAACAATGACATTATGCCCATTAAAAGGAGTAGATTCGAAGCCAAGGCAAAATTAGCGAAAATTCCAAATACTCGATAAATCAGTAACATAAAAATCAAAACTGCTAACAGCCCAACAATCACTGATTTGATGCCTAACGCTATGTTTTCTGCTCCAAGAGAGGGACCGATAGTACGTTCCTCCACAATATACATAGGCGCCGCGAGCGCACCAGCTCGCAACAACAACGCCAATTCTGATGATTCGTTCTGACTATCCAAGCCAGTGATCCTGAATTGCTTACCCAATTGTGCCTGCACAGTTGCGAGACTGATAATGTTTTTTTCCACATACGGCTCCGGAACTAACTCAAGGACACCCTCTTCATCGATGACTTTTTTCAGCCGAGTTTTAAACTCGATAAAAAGAACCCCCAACCGATTACCAATATTGTCTCGTGTGGCATGACCCATGGCCCAACCACCACTGCCATCAAGAGTAATATTCACCTGTGGCCTACCATTTTCGTCAAAACTTGCTCGAGCATCAGTCACATTTTCACCTGTTATGATCGGTCGTTTTTCTAAACGAGCATCCACTCCTTGAGAATCTGGTTTGCGGAATTTGAATAGCTCTCCCCCGCGCGACAAAGACTCCATTCGAAATTCTAGATTAGCTGTTTTACCGATGATGCGTTTTGCCTCAGCTGTGTCTTGGATACCCGGCAACTCCACGACAATGCGGTTCCTCCCCTGTCGAGAAACTATCGGTTCTGAAACACCGAGCTCATTGACACGATTTCGTAAAGAAGTTAGGTTTTGCTTGATCGCATTATCCTCAATCGCATTTTTTTCAGATTCGCTCAATTCCAAAATCAGCGTGAGTTGGTTTTGACCCGGTATATTCTGAGGCTGTAATTTGTTAAACTTTGTCCTGACGATCCTAGTGGCCTCCTCAACTTGAGTTTCGCGTCGAAACTGACCTATGATCTGGTCCTTTTCAAGAACAAGACTTCCATAGCGGATTCGCGCCTCTCTCAATGCTCCTTTCAAGTCCTCAAGATCACTCTCTAATCGAGTCTCGAGCGCAGCATTTAAATCAACCTCCAGCAAAAAATGGACGCCTCCACTCAAATCAAGTCCCAATTTCATTGGTTTTCCACCGAGACCGGCAAGCCATTTTGGAGTCGTCGGGGCAAGGTTCAGTGCTACAATAAAATCATCTCCCATAGTTGCCTGAATAATGTCCTTGGCCCGAAGTTGATCCGAGCTATCAGTCACCCTTAAAAGAGCACTTCTACCATCAGAATAACCACCAAAATGCTTTATTCCCACTTCAGTTAGGGAATCCCTAGCCTTTTTTAGGACAGCATTATCTATCAACATCCCACCACTTTGTCCTGACAGTTGGATCGCCGGATCAGGTGGATAAATATTTGGCATTGCATAAACAAGGCCAAAACAAATAATCAAAATAACTGTTAAATTTTTCCACAAAGGATATTTATTCGGCATAGTCCCACATCAACCAGAAACACTAAAGATTAATTATTATAACTGCATTAAGCACTCAATAGGATCCTGACGGTCTAATTAAGTGATTCAAATTTCATTCGGCTCCTTTCCCCTGCTTATCGTAAAAGGAGGCAGTAAACGATTTTAGGCGTCCCTCAACAATCGATTTTCGAATTTTCGTCATTAAATCTTGGTAATAGCTCAAGTTATGTATAGTATTTAACTGCGCTCCCAAAATTTCGCCACACTTGTCAAGGTGGTGTAGGTATGCCCTGCTAAATCGTGCGCATGTATAACATTTACATTCTGGGTCTAACGGATTCAAATCAGATCTATATTTTGCATTTCTGATTTTGATTACACCGCTGCTCGTGAAAAGATGCCCATTTCTCGCATTTCTAGTCGGCATCACGCAGTCGAACATATCCACTCCCCGTTGTACTGATTCTATTAAGTCTTCTGGCGCACCAACCCCCATTAAATATCGCGGACTATCCTTTGGCATCCTCGGGCCCACGTAGTCAAGTATCCTCAACATATCTGATTTGGGCTCACCCACTGATAGACCCCCAATGGCATAACCATCAAATCCGATATCCGTAAGCCCTGACAGAGATCGCGCTCTCAAATCTTCATACATGCCTCCTTGCACAATTCCAAAAAGCGCTGCTTGATGGGAGCCGTGAGCAGTTTTACACCGCTGAGCCCACCTCAGAGATAACTCCATCGACTTTTCGGCCTCCGAGTGAGAGGCTGGATGTGGTGTGCATTCATCAAAGATCATAACAATATCGCTACCTAAATCACGTTGGACTTCCATCGAAATTTCAGGATCGATGTAGACCTTTCTCCCGTCGACGGGAGACCGGAAATGCACGCCAGATTCACTCACTTTTCGCATTTTACCGAGACTGAAGACCTGAAAACCCCCAGAGTCAGTTAAGATAGGCCGCTTCCAATGCATAAAATCATGCAACCCGCCATGTCTCTTGATTACCTCACTACCGGGCCGCAACATAAGATGGAACGTGTTACCTAATATTACTTCCGCGCCCAGGTCTAGAACATCGCGCGGAAGCATACCTTTGACCGTTCCGTACGTCCCCACAGGCATAAAAGTTGGAGTCTGCACCCGACCACGAGGGAAAATAAGCTCACCTCTGCGCGCCTCTCCATCGATTGCCGAAATGTTAAAATGCATCTAACAACCTTTTCTTTGGTAAGAAATAAAAAAATGGTGCCAAAAAATGTATTTATCAATTTTCTTGCGTGTGGATTTCAGTCAAAAAATATTCCACTAGTCAGCATTTGGGCGATGTGCTAAAAACATGGCATCACCATAACTGTAAAATCTATAACCCTTTGAAATTGCCTCCCTATAAACCTGCTGAATAGTCTTGCACCCCGCAAAAGCGCTTACAAGCATTAATAAAGTAGACTCTGGGAGATGGAAATTAGTGATCAAAGCATCTACAACTTGGAACTTGTATCCTGGATAAATAAATATATCAGTATAACCTCTGAATTCTTTGGTCTCTCCGTCCTTTTCAGCGGTTTCGAGGCATCGAGCACTAGTTGTTCCAACAGCAATAACTCGACCGCCTCGCATACGTGTTTCTCGAATCTGACAACTAAGCTTCTTACCCACCTCGAGCCACTCACTATGCATCTTATGATCTTTGATTCTATCAACACGAACTGGCTGAAACGTGCCAGAACCAACGTGAAGAGTCACAAAACCAATATCAACGTCCATCGATTTAATTGAATTCATAAGCTGTTGATCGAAATGTAATCCAGCCGTGGGGGCTGCAACCGCCCCCGGCCTACTGGCATATATCGTCTGATAGCGTGATTTATCAACTTCACTATCAACTCGATCAATGTAAGGCGGTAGCGGGACATGCCCGATAGAATCAAGGATTTCTAATATTGATGTGCTGAAATTCAACATAAACAGGCCATTTAGTTTATCACTAACAATTGCGGTATAATTGCTGTCAAAATATATTTTGAGTTCTTTCTTCGGAGCTTTGCTCGCCCGAACATGAGCTAATGCTGTATTAGAATCTAGAATCCGTTCAATCAACACTTCAAGCCTGCCGCCTGTCTCTTTTGTTCCAAAAAGACGAGCATGGATGACTTTGGTATTGTTAAACACCATTAGATCACCCGGCCGCAACTGCTCAAGTAGATCCGGAAACTGACAATGCTCAATTGAACCGTCACCGTCTACTACCAATAATCGACTATCTGAACGTCTTCCTATTGGTTGCTTTGCGATCAATTCATCTGGCAAATTATACTGAAAGTCTTTGCGGTGCATGTTTGTCCAAAGATTACACAAACGTAACAAATTAAATATGGAATCCCATTTATATTTTATATCTCTATCTTACTTGTAATCAGTCCTGTACTGCACAATTTTTACCCTATTATGATAAAATGTAGCGCGTTAAGAGATTTTTCTGACCAAGGTACTTTCACAGACTGATACGCTCAAAGCACGCCAATAATTGACTAGTAAGCTTTTAATGGGAGTTAAGATAATGAGGAAAAACGGGCCGCTCAATTCCTTTGACATTGCCCAAATGGCCGGAGTCTCACAACCCACCGTGTCCAGAGCAAGCTGGATCCGCAGGCCCCTTGAGAGGTGGCAAAGGGCAGGTATATGAGGGTGGGATGAGGGTCATGACCATATTTAAGGGCCCTGAAATAAAACCCGGAATAATCTCTGACCTTGCAATGGACACAGATATATATAACACCTTTTTGTCTCTGGCTGGTATTGAGCCAAACACAGACGCACAAGATAGCATGGATTTATCGGGAACACTCAAATTCTACAAACGAGGACCTCGAGATTTTATACCATATTACAATAATTCGAAGCTCGCAGCTTTCCGATTCAAAAATTTTAAATTACATTTTGCGAGGAAGGGAACATCAGGAAAATCAAATTCACCTGCTTACCTGTTCGACCTTGACACAGACATTGGAGAAAACAGAAATTTAGCCGACACGAGAAATCAAGAGCTGGCCAATGTTCTCCAGCTGGCTGAGAAGTTTAAAGCCTCAGTAAAAATCAGGCCATCAGTATTTGATCTGCAAAAAGTAAAGCCTGAGTCTTAATCAATGATCTTAATTTTTAACAAATATTTAAAACACCGGTATAGCATTAAGTTGAGAACTCCCAAAACTTTGCTAAACTCAGAAAAGTGAAGTCATATGTGCCAGAGTGGTGAAATTGGTAGACACAGGGGACTCAAAATCCCCCGCCCTTAAAAGCGTGCCGGTTCGAATCCGGCCTCTGGTACCATCAATAAAAAGCAGTGTGTAAGCCATTGTTTTTATTGTCGTTTACACCGCTGTTTTTTGTAAAAGTGCCGAATTCCTGTAAGGATTC
>CENJ01149341.1_pt1 | contig 11231 bp, 10 predicted proteins | sample 356161 | NCBI WGS metagenome assembly CENJ01 (sample SAMEA2619531, study PRJEB7988) | marine metagenome | biome: marine biome (ENVO:00000447); feature: surface water layer (ENVO:00002042); material: "saline water (ENVO:00002010), including plankton (ENVO:xxxxxxxx)" | depth 5 m
ATATCTGTTTGCAGCACCATAGTTAGTAATCTTCATACTTTCACCATCCCAAAGTAGTTTTTTTCTACCAGGAAAAAACGAGGTTCCTTTTTTATTTGTTTTCATCTCCATGTAACTCCTTATCGCAATATTTCCCATTAATACTGTCTCAGTCATAGGTCCTGAATAATCAAAGGAAGATGTCAATTTTTTATGTTCATCGCTGTTAAATCCTGATTTACATGCCTCAACCCACTTAGATTGGTGTCCAAACTCATTACCAGGCTGATTTGATGTATCAAATTCAACAGTTTCTTCTCCCTCAACATATAACTTAGGAGTAAAACCATAGACCCCAGTTGTAATAATTCCTTTAGACCCTATCATCATTACACCATTTGCACTATTTGGTGTACCTAGAGAATCCTTGGCAGGAATTAAATCAGGATGAGGTGGTCTTATACCTCCATCTAGCCATCTCATCTTCAATGAAGAATTATTTTTTTTCGTCGCGTCAAAGTCTAATGTAACTGAAGATGATGGGGGACATCCCTCTGGGATATATTCAGGATTCCACATATTAATAAATACTTGTCCCACACTACACTCAACAGCTGTAGGATAGTATAAACCTAAAGTTCTAAATGGTACATCAATTATATGACAACCCATATCACCTAGTGCACCAGTTCCATAAGCCCACCAACCACGCCAGTTAAATGGGTGATATGCCTCTGAGAAAGGGATAGCCGGAGCAGTTCCTAACCAAAGATCCCAATCAAGATTATCTGGGGCAGCAGATCCAGTTGGCTTTGGGACAGGAATACCCTGAGGCCACACAGGCCTGTTTGTCCACACATATACCTCATCAACTGTACCTATTTTACCTTCATTAAACCATTCCTGAACTTTTATCATTCCTGAATTAGATGCACCTTGGTTTCCCATCTGGGATACAATTTTATTTTCTCTTGCCATCTCTGTTAGAATCCTAGTCTCTCTTATATTATGAGTTAGAGGTTTTTGTACATAAACATGAATACCTCTCTCCATAGCGGAAATTGATTGAATAGCATGCATATGGTCAGGAGTTGAAATTGTTACTGCATCTATATTTTTTACTTTATCAAACATCTCTCTGTAGTCTTTAAAGAACTGAGCTTTAGGAAATCTATCCCTGGAAGTTTTTGTGTATTCACCAGAGTCAACATCGCACATTGCGACAACATTTTCTTTACCCTCATTAGAAGCATTCCAAAGGTCTGATGTTCCTTTACCACCGATACCAATTCCAGCAATATTTAGTTTGTCACTTGGTGACAAGAAGCCTGAGCCTCCTAGAACGTGTCTTGGTACAATAAAAAAACTCGATGCTGCAATTGAACCTTTCTTTATGAAATCTCTTCTAGAATTAGTTGTGTTATTTTTTTTTGGTGGCATTTAGTTTGGTTGTTTAGTTTCTAATATTGGTATAAAATCTCTTTAATTTATAAAATTTTTTCTTAACTTAATAACACTTCAAAAATTAACCATTATACAATGAAAAATTTCAAACTTTCTTTGATGATGTTTCTCCAATATTTTATTTGGGGAGCTTGGTATGTTACAGCTGGAACATACATGGCTAAAATCCTAATGTCGTCAGGAACTGAGATAGGAAATGCATACAGTGCTTTCGCCTTTGCGGCAATTATTTCACCATTTTTTGTTGGTTCAATTGCAGATAGATTTTTTTCTGCACAAAACGCTATGGGTGCATTGCACATAATTGGTGGCTTGATACTAATATATGCAACTCAAGTGTCCTCTTCAATGATTTTTATTGTGACAGTTTTAATGTACTCACTGACATATATGCCCACAGTTGCTTTATCAAATAATATAGTTTTTGCTAATATTTCTGATTCTGGAAAGACATTCCCAATTATAAGGTTCTTTGGAACTTTTGGTTGGATAGTTGCAGGATTAATTATTGGTCTACTACAATTAGAAAATAATCTTGATAGTATATCATACACCTTTTACATAGCCGCTGCTGCATCAATATTACTTGGCATATTCTCGTTTGCCCTCCCCAACGTGCCACCTAAGGGTAAGTCGGAAGACTCTGCTTTAGGGCTAGAGGGATTGGTAATGCTTAAAGATAAATCGTACCTTATATTTTTTATATCTGCTGTTCTAATATGTATACCATTATCATTCTACTACTCATTTGCTAATGTATTCCTTAATGATATAGGAATGGAAGGCGCTGCTGGGAAGATGATTTATGGCCAAATTTCGGAGGCTATATTTATTCTTACAATTCCATTACTCTACTACAGACTCGGTGTTAAAAATATATTAATTATTGGAATTGCAGCCTGGATTCTAAGGTTTGTGTTTTTTGCTAATGGTGACCTTGAGACATCTTACTGGATGATAATATCTGGGATAATATTACATGGAGTCTGTTACGATTTCTTTTTTGTGACTGGATTTATGTATACTGAGAATAAGGCAAATCAAAAAATCAAGAATGCTGCTCAGGGATTATTCACTGTCGCAACATATGGTATTGGAATGACTATAGGCTCATGGTTTTCTGGATTAGTTACAGAACATTACACCTTAGAAGGTATAAAGAACTGGTCTGGAATTTGGGAGATACCTGCATATATATCTGCAGCTGTTTTACTTTTTCTAATTGTATTCTTTAAAGACAAAAAATAAATATTATGCAAAAAATTTCAATGTTAGGCTCAGGATTTATTGGGAGATTCTATACTGATTCACTTCATGGGTATCGGAATAAAGATAGAGTTGTTTCAATCTACTCTAGGAGAGAAGAAAGTGCCAAAAAATTTGCTGACGATTATAAGGTCCCTCACTGGACTACAGACATGGAAGAGTCTATATCCAGATCAGATGTAGATGTAGTTTGTATATCTCTACCAAATAACTTACATGAAAAAGCTGTTCACCTTTGCTGTAAACATAACAAAGCTGTGATTTGTACCAAGCCCCTTGGTAGGACAGCTGAGGAAGCTAAGAGAATGGTTGAGGCAGTTGAGAAGGCAGGAATATTTGCAGGGTACCTAGAAGACCTCTGTTACACACCAAAATTTCTTAAAGCAAATGAAAGTGTGAGAGCAGGAAGCCTGGGAAAGATTATATGGACAAAGTCAAGAGAGACTCATCCTGGACCTCACAGCGACTGGTTCTGGGATAAAGAGCAGGCAGGTGGAGGCTGTATACTTGACCTTGGGTGTCACTGTATAGAAATAAGTAGAAACTATATTGGAAAGGATATAAAACCAATTGAGGTAATGTGTTGGGGAGATACTCAGGTGAAGCCTATAGACGCAGAGGACCATGCCATTGGTTTAGTAAAATATGAAAATGGAGCCATAGGACAGTTTGAGGTAAGTTGGACATTTAGAGGAGGCTTAGATCTAAGGGATGAGGTGATGGGAACTGAGGGAACAATTTGGATAAATTCATTTCTAAGGACTGGATTTGAAATGTTTACGACCGGAAAAGGAGGGGATTATGTTGCAGAAAAGGCAGAGTCTGATTCTGGATGGATATTCCCGGTAGGCGATGAACTAAATGAACTTGGATATAATCATATGTTCGCTGACATGTTTGATAACCTAGAAAAGGGAGAGAGTCCTGCCGAGACATTTTATGATGGGTACATAGTAAATGCAATTATCGATGCGTCATACAAATCAATAAAATCTAAAAAGTGGGAAAAAATAAAACTAGATATTTGGAGAGGAAAAGAGGGAGTTGAGAAGATAAGTACTCTAGAAAGTTACGATGATAAATTTTATCTTGTGAAAGAAGAGGTAACGCATTATGGAGACAAAAAATTAATTTTAAAAAGTAAATCTGACGGGAAAATAATAGAGAAAATCATAAAAGACTAAATCTTCTCCTAAGCAGTATCTTATTTGTTTTATTTCCTTTATTAAATTTCTTTAAACTTTTTAACTGAATACCAAAGAGTTGCGATACTTGCCACAAATTCTGTTCATCACTTTTAAAATATGACTCTACCCTCCCTCTCTTTTTTTTCTTAGAGAAATAGTAAGGTAGTCCTGGAACTAATTTATGGTTCATGTCCAAGTCATTATAAGTAATAAATAATTTCTTTGATATGTCATAGACTTTTATAATTTGCTCTATGTTGTCACTAGAATCTATTATTATAGCTGGTAAATTATTTAGAAATATGGTCCTATTAGAAAGTACATCTTTTATTTTTAAGTCAATGGACGAAGTTATTTTAGATTCAACAAAGTCCTTTACCTTGTCAAAATCAAATGAACTTATTTTTTCTGCTAAATAACTTAAATCTGTGGGAATCAAGAAAGAATACTCTTTATCATTAGGTATATCATCTGTTTGAATCCACTTATTCAAGTCCTTTAATCTTTTGTAATCTATTGATAATTCAGAGGAAATATCTCGAATGTTTTTAAAGATTTGATTTGTATAAATAGAGTAATTTCTGTCGTATTTATTTTCATATATATAATCTTGAAATGCTACTTTATGGGCTAAAAATTTTATTATATACCAATGTGTTTCCTCACCTATATCTAACCTCTTGGCACCATAAAGATTTGGGTCAACCTTTAATTTTGCTCCACTCAAACCTTCAAGATAGGATAGAATAGAAAAAATCCAATTTTCAAAAACGAAGTTACTGTTCTTTATATAACGTGCAGCTGCCCTTGTAGATGATATTATATTTTTCCTTTCGTCTACATCATCATTTATACTAAGTCCATACTCTTTACCTGTCTCCGACTTAAATTGCCAAAAACCTACTGCATTAGAAGAAGATACAGCATCAGGAATTAATGCTGACTCTTGGACCGAAAGATATTTTAAGTCATCAGGAACATTTTCTTCTTCTAAAATCCTTTCAATTATTGGAAAATAAATTTGAATTCTATCAATAAAAATTTGAAAATATTTTTCGTTTGCATGTAAGGCGTCTACCTCTATCTGAATAATTTCCTTTGCCCCTGGCTTAATGTTAAGTACAATATTATCAATCCTTATTGAATTTGGAACTTTAGGTGGGTCTTGAGAGAATAGGTATGGAACCATTATGAGGTTACATAAAAGACTTAAAATTATATTATTGACCATTTTTTATGATAATAGTTATACCATCCCTTATCGGTAAGATCATCTTCTTCACACCTTTTAAATTGCTAATAAACTTATTAAAATCATCCATTACTTTTGTTAACCTATCGTCCTTATTCTCTGTCAGGTCAGTAACCTTTCCACTCCACAAAACATTGTCTACAAGTATTATACCACCTGGATTAACTTTAGGTAGAACCATCTCAAAATAAGTTTTATAATTTCTTTTATCAGCGTCTATAAATACAAGATCAAAACTATCATCAATTTCAGATAATATATCGACCGCATTCCCTAATTTCTGAATAATTTGATTGTTATAATTAGACCTCCTAAAAAAATCTGAAACTTTTTTATGTAGAGATGTGTCCTTATCAATTGTTATAAGCTTACCACCTTTATTTAAACCCTCTGCCATGCAAAGTGCTGAGTAACCTGTATAAGTACCTATCTCTAAGATGCAATTGGGATTTTTTATCTTTGAGATCATACTTAAAAATCTACCCTGAAGATGTCCTGAAAGCATTCTTGGCTGAGGTACATTATTGGAAGTATATTCATTAATTTCCTTGAGGAGTGATGACTCTCTATCCGTATAAGCCAGGCAATAATCTTCAATTCTTTTGTCAAGAAAGTCCATACATCACAAATTAAAAATTTATTGACAATTAATGTATCTTTAACTCAAAAATAAATTAATGAGATACGACAGAATTAACAATTCACTATATACCAAAAATAGAAAAAAATATCTGGACAAAGTCGAACCTAATTCTATCTCAGTCCTCGTTTCAAACGATGAGCTTCCAACAAATGCTGATGAATTGCTTCCTTTTGTTCAAAATACTAATTTATTATATCTGACTGGAATTGATCAAGAAGATACTTACCTGATCTTAGCTCCACAATTTCCTGATAGAAGGATGAGAGAGATTTTATTTATCAAGGAGACGAGTGAAGAAATTGCTATATGGGAAGGCAATAAGTTATCAAAGAAGGAAGCCTCAGAGATATCGGGAATAGAAACAGTGTTATGGAATGATCAGTTTGAAAAAATATTACCCTTAATATTAACCGAGTCAAAAAACATATATCTTGACAAGAATGAGCACATAAGGTCAAGTACAGAGGTTGAGACAGCTCAGGATAGGTTTATAAGTAAGATAGAATCAAAATTTCCTACCTTCGAAATTAAAAGATCCTACCCTATTCTTAGCGAGAATAGAATGATAAAAAGAGAGGAAGAAATCTCTCAAATTCAGAGAGCTTGTGAGATAACTGAAAAGGGGTTTAGAAGAGTTCTAAAATTTATAAAACCTGGCGTTTGGGAATATGAAATTGAAGCAGAGTACTCACATGAATTCATAAGTAATAGGTCAAAAGGCTTCGCTTACCAACCTATAATAGCATCAGGAATTAATTCGTGCTGCCTCCACTATAACACAAATAATATGCAATGTGAGGATGGGGATATTATATTAATGGATGTCGGAGCAGAGTACGCAAATTATAGGTCAGACATGACAAGGTCTGTTCCTGTTAACGGAAAGTTTTCTGATAGACAGTTAGAAATATATAAAGCAGTATTAAATGTTAAGAATGAAGCAAATAAAATTCTTAGACCAGGTAATACAATTGACCAATATCATAGAGAAGTAGGGAAAATTATGGAGAGTGAGTTACTTAGAATTAAACTTATTGATAAGACTGATATCAAGAATCAAGACCCAAAAAATCCTGCATTTAAAAAGTATTTTATGCACGGAACATCTCACCACTTAGGTTTAGATGTACACGATGTAGGTAACTTTTATGTGGAGATAAAAGAAGGTAACGTCTTTACAATAGAGCCTGGGATATATATAAAAGAAGAAAAATTTGGCATAAGGTTAGAAGACGATATCCTAATTGGAAGAGATAATAATGTTAACCTTATGGAAAATATTCCTATCCTTCCTGAAGAAATTGAAGATATTATGAATTAATTAACCGATAGAAATTCTGACGAAGCTTTCTACTTTCAAGTCTGGAGAACAGCTCGATAAATACTTATCTACTGTCATCGAGCCATCTTTTACAAAACTTTGGCTCAGTAGAGTATTTTCTTTGAAAAACTTTTGAAGTTTACCCTGAGCTATTTTCTCGATAATATTTTCAGGTTTACCTTCCTTAATCGCCTGTTCCTTACCTATCTCAATTTCTTTGTCTACAATAGATTTATCTACACCATCGCTATTTAGAGATATGGGATTCATTGCAGCTATCTGCATTCCAATATCTTTTCCAGCACTTTGGTAATCCACACCATCGGTACCAGTTAAAGAAACCAGAACACCTAACTTACTTCCGGCATGAATGTAGGGTACAATCTTCTCTCCTTTAACCGCACTGAAATTACTTATTTCAATCTTTTCTCCAATTTTTCCGATGAGATTAGTTATGTGTTGACTGACAGAAAGACCATCGATTGTAGCGGCAAGTACTTCTTCAACATTATCTAAATTATTATTAAATGAATGTTCAAGTATGCTATTACCCAAGTCAACAAATTCCTCGTTTTTTGCAACAAAATCTGTCTCACAAGTAAATGATAGCATCGAGGCTTTATCTTCAGACTGATCTATTTTAAAGAGAACAATACCCTCAGAAGTTTCTCTTCCCGACCTTGCCTCAGATACCTTTTGCCCTTTTTTTCTTAGGATATCAATGGCCTTGTCAAAATCACCACCAGCCTCTACCAATGCTTTTTTACAGTCCATCATCCCAGAACCTGTCTTCTGTCTTAACTCATTTACCTCCTTAGCTGAAATACTAACTGACATAATTTAATATTTAAGTTATGCTTTTTTTGATTCTTTTAGCTTTTTCTCCATCTCCTTCTTCTCCTTTGCCTCCTTCTCTGAGGCCTCTTTTTCCTGCTTGATTCTTATCTCTTCCTTAATTTTTTCTCTCTCTTTAAGGCCCTCCGCAATTGATTCACTAATGTAATCCATTATTATAGATACAGAAGTAAATGAGTCGTCGTTAGAAGGGATCTCGAAATCAATTGAATTTGGGTCAGAGTTCGTATCAACCATACCATAGATAGGTATATTAAGTTTTTTTGCTTCTTGGACAGCAATATCCTCATGATTTATGTCAACAATAAAAAGTGCTGCAGGAATTCTGTTTAGGGAAGATATCCCACCGAGTGCTCTCTCTAGTTTAATTTTATCTCTAGAAATCATTAACCTTTCCTTTTTAGAGAAATCAGATGTATATGTGTCTTGGCTCTCAAGATTTTCAATACTTGATAATTTTTTTAATGATTTTCTGATTGTAGAGAAATTGGTTAACATCCCTCCTAGCCACCTCTCTGTTACGTATGGCATGTTTAATTCTTTAGCTTTCTCAGAAACGTAGGTCTTTGCTTGCTTCTTAGTTGCTACAAACATAATTTTTCTTCCCGACTTAGCTATATTTTGCAGAGATGCTGCGGCTGTATATGCACAGTCTATAGTCTTGTGTAAATCTATTATATGGATACCGTTATTCTCCATAAAAATATATTCCGACATCTGCGGGTTCCACTTTCTAGTCAAGTGTCCGAAGTGAACACCTGCCTTCAATAAATCTTTATGTTCTAATTTCTTCATATAACTTATCTTTTAACCCACTGGAATGCTCTCCTAGCTTTTCTTCTTCCGTATTTTTTACGCTCAACCATTCTCGGATCTCTAGTCAAAAACCCTTCTTTTTTAAGAACAGGTCTATTTTCCTCATCGTTTTTTACTAGTGCTCTTGAGACCGCTAGTCTAATCGCCTCTGCCTGACCCTTAAGTCCACCTCCGTGTATATTAACTTTGAAATCAAATTTATTTAAAGCATCAACAGATTTTAGAGGTTGCTCTACTATCAACCTTAGTAACTCAGAAGAAAAATATTTATTAAGGTCGGAGTTGTTTATTACGAAAGACCCTTTACCTGGTTTCATGTAAAGTCTTGCAACAGATGTTTTTCTTCTTCCGACAGAAATGATATACTCCATATTAAATTTTTATTTCTTTTGGTTTCTGACCTTCATGCGGATGATTTGAGTCTTCATACACAAATAGGTTTCTAAATAATTGTCTTCCAAGTCTATTCTTAGGCAACATACCTCTTACCGCCTTCTCTATAATAAATTTAGATGACTTCTTGTCTTTCAAGTCTAAGGGATTGATTGTTTTTTGACCACCAGGATACCCGCTATGAGATACGTATTTTTTATCTCTCCACTTGTTACCAGTTAACTTAATATTATCGGAGTTAGTTACAATGACATAATCACCACAATCCATATGAGGAGTGAATGATGCCTTGTGCTTACCTCTGAGGATTTTTGCTACCTCAGATGCGAATCTTCCAAGTACCTTTCCGTCAGCATTTGCAACGAACCAATTTTTAACTATTGATTCTTTATTTAGGTAAGATGTCTTAAAACTGTTTGAGTCCATAAGCTTTTAAAAGTGAGCAAAAATAGATTTATTAATAAATAAAAACAATAATTAAGAGGTAAATATTATACAGGCTCTACTTCAGTTTTTCTCAGTATTTTCACCAAAGATTTCTTCTTTTTTTTCTTATTTGGGGCAAGCTTCAAATTAAATGAGAATATAGAGCCTTGATTTATTTTTGATTTGAGTTTAATCTTTGTCTTATGTCCCTCGATTATATGCTTTACAATTGCTAAGCCAAGACCCGTACCACCTCTCTTCTTTGACCTACTCTTTTCAATCCTATAAAACCTCTCAAATATTCTCTTTCTATCATTTTTAGGTATTCCAATTCCAGAGTCTTCAACACTTATGTTAACAACCTTTTTTCTTTTTTCAATCTGAATTTCAATATTTGAATTATCCTTCGAATATTTAATTGCATTACTTAACAAGTTTTTAAGGACCTGAAATATTCTGTAATAGTCAGCTAACACAATAACAGACTTCCAATCTTTTTTTACAACAGATACATTAATTTTCTTAGATAAGGCAATAGGCTCTATCTGCTCAACGGTTTCATCAATTAATGGTATAATATCAAAAGCCTCCATTTTCATTTTAATCTCTCCTGACTCCATCTGGGATATTGTTAATAAGTCTTTAACTAGAAGGTCGAGGTAGTCAAGACTTTTTGCTGCTTTTTTTAAAAACTTTTCTCTTATTTCCTTATCTGCATTAATATTATCTAATAATGTATGTACAAATCCTTGTGCTGAAAATAGTGGTGTTTTCAGCTCATGAGAGACATCCTGTAAAAATTCTCTTCGAAAAGTCTCAAGTCTCTTAAGCTCGTCAATTTCAAGTTGCTTTAAACTTGCGTAACTATATATTTCTTGGTTAATACCTTTGAGAGGATTAATTTCTCTCAAAAGACTTGTGTCCGATTCTACTGTTTCAAAATCTTTATTCCTTATTTTTTCAAAAGAGCTATAAATTTCGCTTATTTTCTTATCAAACAGATTTTCAGTAATTATAGCAAAAAGCAGTGTGGAGGATGAAAAGGATATTATTGCAGCTGTCAAGAGGTTAATGCCTTCACTTACTCCAAGTAGAAGAGCTGTTAATGTTGATATCACACCTACTATTAGACCAAATAATACAGAGACTGCCTTTGAGTTATTCATTTAATAAATTTACTTTTTTGAATAATTAAATCGAAATTCTTTTAAGCAAAAATTTTTGAGGTTAATTAATCTGATCTAGTTAACAATTCATTAATGATAGGTTAAAGCAAGGGAAATAAATTCATAACATTTTATTAAAACATTCCTAATCCGTCAATTACAAGACAATTCTACTTTTGGTCAGTTTATTTAACAATTGAAATAATAAAAATTAAAATAATTATATGAAAAAAATATTTGGATTACTATTTATAGGGTTATTCGTATTCACTGCATGTGAAGATGATCCTGAACCGGTTGTTAGTCCGGTGTATGATGCTCCTACTGTAACTGCTCCAAGCAGTGTAAGTTCAGCACAAACAGGAACAGCTGTAGACGTTACATTTAGCGTATCTGCTCCTGGTGGTTATGCTTCATCAGCTTGGTCTGCTACTGGCGGTACTGCTGTTGAGAAATCTGCTCC
>CENJ01173873.1_pt1 | contig 11222 bp, 11 predicted proteins | sample 356161 | NCBI WGS metagenome assembly CENJ01 (sample SAMEA2619531, study PRJEB7988) | marine metagenome | biome: marine biome (ENVO:00000447); feature: surface water layer (ENVO:00002042); material: "saline water (ENVO:00002010), including plankton (ENVO:xxxxxxxx)" | depth 5 m
CCTTTGAGCAAAGTCAGATTAAGCGGTATTTTAGGGATGTAACCGGCGACAAAACCGACAACCAGATAACGCCCGCCCCAAGCCATTGCCCGCACAGCCGGCTCTGCGTAATCACCGCCAATGGCATCATATACAACATCGACACCCTTGCCGCCTGTGAGGGTTTTAATCTCTTCAGAAAAAGCTTTCTGATCATCTGAGGACAGACCGCCGGTTTTATAAAGCAAAGTTTCATCAGCGCCATGGTCACGACATACTTGCAATTTTTCTTCCGATGAGGCCGCCGCAATAACGCGCACGCCCATTGCCTTACCAAGCTCAACAGCTGCCAGCCCAACACCGCCGGAAGCCCCCATAATAAATAAGGTCTCACCAGCTTGAATTTTCGCGCGGTCCTTAAGTGCATGATAGGATGTGCCATAAGTCAGCCCCATAGCTGCCGCGATTTTAAAATCCATGCTGTCAGGAATAGGCATGCAAAGAGCGGCAGGAAGTGCGATTTCATCTCTAAAGCCGCCTGTGCCACAAACAGCCATCACTCTGTCGCCAACTTTCAGCGTGTCGACATTGGCACCTGCTGCAATCACCTCGCCGGAAACTTCACCGCCGGGTGAAAATGGAAGAGGGGGCTTAATTTGATATAAATTCTGAATCACCAGAACATCAGGGTAGTTGACCGCAGCGTTATGAATTTTAATGACAACATCATTTTCACCGGCAGTCGGTGACTCAATGTCTTCAAGAACGAGACTTTCTGGCGGACCATAATCTTTGCATAAAACCGCTCTCATTTATTTCCCCTAAAGAATTTCCAATTCGTGAAATCTAAAGTTATTATTCGACTTTGTAAAAACAAAAAAAGGAAAACCTCATGCGCGGTTATTTTGGTATTGGTGTTGAAGGCATTTCTAAGCCTATGAACATGGGCAGTCTAATACGTTCAGGGCATGCCTTTGGCGCCAGCTTTGCATTTACGGTTGATGCCAATTACAAAGTCCGCGAAGCCCGATCGGACACATCCAAGACACCCAAAAACATCCCTTGGTATGACTGGGACAATCTTGAGGACATGATACTTCCAAGACATTGCCAACTTGTCGGCATTGAACTGGTGGACGAAGCGATTGACTTGCCGAGCTTCACGCATCCTCGATGCGCAGCCTATGTGCTGGGTCCTGAGCGCGGGACATTATCTCAAGCTATGCTTGATAAATGCGACCACATCATCCGTGTGCCGACGCATTTTTGTTTAAATGTCCAAATCGCCGGCGCGGTTGTCATGTATGACAGGATACAAAGTTTCAACAAATTTGAAGACCGTCCGGTAATGCCCGGCGGGAATCCACGCAGAAAAAGCAAAAACCCTTCAACCTAAAGACATCTGAAAATCAGAACCATTAAATTAGACTTTACCGTCCAGCGCTTCTTTCAATCGCGTGAAGGATAGGCGCAAGCGTGACTTCACCGTGCCTAAAGGCAGTCCGGTTTCTTTGGCAATTTCGCTATGCGACCACCCCTTATAGAAAGCAAGCTTCACAAGTTCGACTTGCTCCTCCGGCAGTGTCGCCATGGCGGCTTGCACCTCTGCCTTGCGCTCGGCCATAATCACCGCATCATCAGGCGGTACTTCTTCATCCGGCACCAACGCGGGATCTTCAGGGTCAAGCTCAGGATATTTTTCACGTCTTAAAATATCAATCCGACGGTTACGCGCGATGGTGAACAACCATGTTGACGCGGCTGCCTTACGGCGATCAAAAAGCGCCGCTTTCCGCCAGACAGTTAACATGACGTCCTGAACGAGTTCTTCAGCCTGCGCCTCTGATGAGCCAAGGCGCATAAGATACCCTTTAAGACGCGGGGCAAAATATTCGAACAGTTTTTTAAACGATGCTTTGCTTTTATGCTTAGCAATATCCTCAATCAAAGTCGCCAGCGCAGCCATAGCTGCCTTATCACCTGAGGACAGCTTTTTCCGCGGCTTAGACTGTGAAGTAGATTTACTAGTCGTAGGTGGAGAGCCGGGTGACCCCGACTTTACATCAACACCACGGCCGCTAGATGTTCCGGCCACGTTCGATTCCTTGCATGTTTAAATTCAAATCATTCTAAACAAACTCTATCCACCGACGAGATGCAAGCTAAAAAGCCCCGATTTATCCACTACCAATTGCATTTTTCTCTCCAAAACCGGCCCGACGAAAAATATGGAATTATTCAGCGACGCAAATTATGATGGTTTTATGTCAAGAATTTCAGCCACTCCTTATTTCATATTTCATCACACGCTTCATAATCTGAGCCGTCTGTTTCTTGCCATTATAATGGCTGTCGGGTCATTGACGATTTTAAGTGTATCAAATGAAGCCCTATCACAAGCTCACGCTGCCACGCCTGAAAAACTTGGGACGTTTCGTTATTGGCGCGTGTATCAACTGGGTAATGGGGTAAATAAAGTTTGCTACATGCTTTCCGAGCCTGTTGAGAAACTCCCGCGCAATGTGCGCCGCGGAAAAATTTACTTTTCCATTATGCATCATCCTGCAAATGGTGTCCGGAATGAGGCATCGGTTAGCATCGGCTATCCTTTCTCCCCTAAAAGCAATCCCTATGCGCGTGTCGGAACGGATAGCTTTGATTTTGACTCGGGCGTTCAAATGGACGCAGACCCGTCTTGGGCATGGCTTCGTAACCCCGCCCATCATGATCGCCTTATCGATATGATGAAGCGCGGCAACCAGCTTGTCTTTAAGGGTACGTCTGCACGTGGCACATTGACAACCGACACATACTCTTTACTCGGTTTCTCCAAAGCACTGGCGCGGCTTAATCAAGCCTGCCCGGCTGCTTAGCCGACGTAACCGTATGTCATCCCTTTCCCCTCAAACGCCGTCCTCACTGGTCGGGCTAGACCGCACCGCGCTTAAGCAGGTACTTGCCGATATAGGGATACCGGAAAAAGAACAAAATATGCGTGTCCGCCAAATCTGGAGTTGGCTTTATGTCCATGGCGTTCAAGACATTGATAAAATGACGACGCTGTCCGGTGCGCTGCGCGACCGGCTTGCCGAACACCATACACTTGAGCGACTTGGCGTAAGCGAAAAACAAGTCTCGGAAGACGGCACGCGGAAATATTTGTTTAAACTGCATGACGGGCATGAAATTGAAACCGTCTATATCCCTGAGACCGATCGCGGCACATTATGTATTTCCAGCCAGGTCGGTTGCACTTTGAACTGCACGTTTTGTCATACCGGCACGATGCGTCTGGTCAGAAATCTTGAGCCACATGAAATCGTCGGGCAGCTTGTTGCTGTGCGCGATGATTTGGAGGATTGGGAAAACAATGAGAGCAAGCGGGCTGTCAGTAATATTGTGATGATGGGCATGGGCGAGCCGCTTTATAATACCGATCATGTGATTACCGCGCTGAATGTCATGAGCGACGGGGATGGCACGGCATTGTCCAAGCGGCGTATCACACTGTCCACATCGGGCGTCGTCCCCGACATTGCTCGCGTCGGCAATGCGACAGGTGTGATGCTGGCCATATCGCTTCATGCGGTGCGTGATGATTTGCGTAACGAGCTTGTGCCGCTGAACAAAAAATATCCGATTGAAGAGTTGCTGGATGCCTGTCGCGCCTATCCCGGCCTGTCCAATGCCCGGCGCATCACATTTGAATATGTCATGCTGAAAGACGTGAATGACAGCGACGCAGATGCCCGCGAGCTTGTGCGGGTTCTTTCCGGCATTCCGGCGAAGATTAATCTCATCCCGTTTAACCCATGGCCCGGGTCGCCTTATGAATGCTCAAGCCGAAATCGGATTATGAAATTTGCCGATATTGTTAATCATGCGGGCTATGCCAGCCCCGTGCGGACACCACGCGGCCGCGATATTATGGCGGCCTGCGGTCAGTTAAAATCTGCCAGTGAAAAAACATCTGCGGCAGAGCGCAAGAAAGCTGAACTTGCTGCCCAGCGTCTGAATCGACCCATAAGTTAGAGTAGACAGTAAAGAGTAAGTACCATGGAAGCAGATGAGATTAATGTTAAAGGGGACAAACTCGCGCTCCGGATTTTTAAACCCTCTGACAATCGCCTGAATGGTGCGGCAGTTGTTCTGGCGCACGGATTGTCCTGCACCATGGATAGCCGTCTTTTTGCCTTTGCAGAAAAATTCGCCGAAGCGGGGCTCACTGCCATTACGTTTGATTATCGCAATTTTGGATTTAGCGGCGGGCGGCTTCGCCAATATATCAATGTCCCCATGCAGATGGAGGACTGGCATCACGTTCTGGCCTATGCGCGCAACCGCCCCTATGTCGATGCAGATCGTATTGTGATGTGGAGCACATCCTTCGGCGGCGGACTGGCAACGCATGTTGCGCATGATGACGGGAATATCCGCGCCGTTGTTGCACAATGCCCGATGATGGATAATCCAAAAACCATTAAGCTTGGCATGTCACAGCGCAGTCCGGCGCAAAATAACAAATTGAAACGCCTTGCCGTGACAGCGGCTTTGATGAATCTGGTCGGTCTGCGCGGGCCGTGCCTGCCGGTAACCGACCCCGGTCGTATGTCAATCATTCCCAGCGACGAGTCGGTTAAATTCCACGAGGTGGGCGGCCCGACATGGCGCAATGAAGTCGCCGTTTTGAGTTTTGCGAAAGGGCAGACAGGGGTCAATAATCCGATACGGATTGCCGACGCATTCACCACGCCTTTGCTGTTGCAAATCTGCGCGCAAGACGAAACCGTTGATAATGCAGGGGCAGAGGCATTTGCCGAAAAAGCCGGCGCCTGCGTGACCAAGAAATATTATGACTGTGGCCATTTTGACTTATATCTGGAACCGCTTTTCCCAAGCTCTGCCGCCGATGCAACGGCTTATTTTTTAGCGCATCTCTCACAAGATGAAAGCCTGCACCGCCGGTAAAGCTGTTGCGGCTTAATTTATCCGTTGGCGCAAATCGAGGCCGCGAATTTCCTGCAAGGGCAGGTTTTCAATTTCAACATTTTTGTCAAACATGACGGTGATTTTTTCGCCCTCTTGCCGGATGGCAAGCACTGTGTCAGGCGGCAAGGCGCGCCTTCTTAGAAGATATTTTAAAATGAGATGCAGCGGCCAGACGACCATAGCCAGCAGGGTAATAAGCATCACGACCTGCACCCACGACCAGCTATTGTTAAAAATATTGAAAATAATTTCAGCCATGTTTTGTCCTTCTTGATTTGGCGCCTCAACCGACACCATTATGCCCGATAAAGGCCGAATGGTGTCGGGGTGGTAGCAATCCAGCCCAAGATTGGACTACAGCGTATTGGTTTCCCCAAGGGGAAACGTATTCCGCCGTCACCCCGACTAAGTCGTGGTGACGGGATTTTCTCGATAAACAGTCAATAAAAAGTAAAACCGCTTAAACGCAACTCATGACTGAAAAACACGCGCGCTCCTTAAGTACAAAGGGAAACGCAATAAGCGGTTTGATTATTGGTGATTACCGCTTGAGCTGGGGTTGCTACCGCCCCAACAGCCATACCGTCCGCATGACTGTCCCAAACAGTATAACAGACCCGCGCCAAAAGCGTTACACGCAAAAGTTGTGGAATGAATATATACGCCTATTCAGAGGCGCGCGATGATTGAGGTGGGAGAGAGTGCCCTCAGGACATAGGAATAAATAATATCGATAAAAATTAATAGTAAAGGGGTGTGGGAGTGATAGATTTATTTATGTGAGACATGTCAGATTGTTAGCAACACTCATTGCATTATGGGTAATCGTGTTATCATGCGTAAGAAAAAAATGGAAACACAAAACAATGACAACCATACTTATATTTCTATTCGTCGCTATTCTTATTTGGGTCTTTGTAAAGCGGGATAAGGCTTTACCGGATGAAAACAATTTTAACGGGCTACATGATTGTGGGCCACGCGCTTTAATGACCGTCTTGCCGGATTTGCAACGAGATAAAGTTGAGGCCGCTTTTAAGGATTGTTCGGATGAATGGCCTTATGGTGGTGTTACAAATGTGGAGTTCACCACTGTTCTGCGGCATCTCAATTTATTTGAATTATTTACCTATCATGCAGGAGATAATTTAAAACTGAGCGACTTTACACAAGAGGATAATAAGTTTGCGGTTTTGTTGATTACAGGTCATTTTACGGTCATCAAAAATGGTAAAATATTTGACACGCCAAATGCCTATCGCAGTCTGGCAGAAATCGCACTTGTGCTATCCGTCTATGCCGCGCTCTGGGTTATTGCCGCTCTGCTTCTCGCTGGTTTTGGGTGGTGGGCATCACTCCCGGTCAGTTTGGTTATGTCCATCATACATGTCCGCATTTTCAGCATGTTTCATGACTGCACACACCGCGCATTGTTCAAAAGCCCTGTCGCCAATGAATATGCGGGGCATTTTATCGGCATATTTTCAGGCACGCCCTATCATGTCTGGCAAGCTTCGCATTTGCGCCATCATGCCTCTATCGGGCAATATGACAGACGCGGCAAAGGCGATATTCGGATACTCACAATCAACGAATATAAAAATGCCGGGCTAATCCAGAAAATGATCTACCGGTTAGAGCGCAACTGGATGTTGCGCTTCTCCATGGCACCCTTGCTTTATTTCATGGTTTATTTTCGGCTGCCCTTTCTTGAAATGACGCGCCTCACACATTGGAAAAGTGTCATTATCTGTAATATTGGCCTGGTCGGATTTGTCGGTGCTGGGGTCATGCTGTTCGGGTTTCAAGCTTTTTTGATTATTTTTACCCCGACCATTTTAGTCGCAACGGCACTGGGCGCATGGTTTACCTATGTCCAGCATCAGTTTGAAAACATTACCTTGATGAAAGCTCCCAATTGGCGCATTTACAATGCGGCATTTTTCGCCAGCTCTTATTACCCCATGCCCGGTATTCTTGAATGGATGACAGGGAATGTGAGCGCTCATCATGTGCATCATCTGTGCAGTCGCATTCCTTTTTATCGTCTGCCACAAGTCCTAAGGGATTATCCCGAGCTTAAAGAAATCAACCGCCTAACCATCAGAGACAGCCTCAAAACAATCCGGCTGAATATCTGGGATGACGATAAAAACAAGTTGGTTTCTTTCCGCGAAAGTGGTTTATAACTAAAAATTCTTGATAAATTAAAAGCAATTTTGGCGGAGCGATTATGTCAGGTTCTGATATTAAAAAAATTGTGCTGGCTTATTCCGGCGGGCTGGATACTTCCATCATCCTGAAATGGTTGCAGGATACCTATGGCTGTGAGGTCGTCACTTTTACTGCAGATTTAGGGCAGGGTGAGGAGCTTGAACCGGCGCGGCAAAAAGCCGAAATGTTGGGAATTAAAGAAATTTTCATAGAGGATTTGCGCGAAGAGTTCGTCCGCGATTATGTGTTTCCCATGTTTCGTGCCAATGCGGTTTATGAGGGCATCTATCTACTCGGCACGTCAATTGCGCGGCCACTGATTTCAAAAAGACAGGTGGAAATTGCCGCCGCAACCGGCGCAGATGCCGTCTGCCATGGTGCGACAGGCAAGGGTAATGACCAAGTCAGGTTTGAACTTTCTTATTACGCCCTAAACCCCGACATAAAAGTCGTCGCGCCATGGCGGGAGTGGGATTTAAGCTCGCGGGAAAAACTCATTGCCTACGCCGAGCAAAATCAAATCCCTGTCCCCAAAGACAAACGGGGCGAAGCGCCTTTTTCAGTTGATGCGAATTTGCTGCATACCTCCAGCGAAGGCAAAGTGCTGGAAGATCCGGCACAACCATGTCCCGATTACGTCTATCAGCGCACAGTAGCGCCTGAAGACGCACCGGACACACCGACTGAAATCACTATTGGCTTTAAAGCAGGGGATGCCGCTTCGATTAATGGTGAAGATATGTCCCCCGCAACATTGCTGGAAAAACTGAATGAACTTGGCGGCGCGAATGGTATCGGGCGGCTTGATTTGGTGGAAAACAGATTTGTTGGCATGAAATCACGCGGCGTCTATGAAACACCCGGCGGCACCATTTTGCTGGCGGCGCATCGGGGCATTGAATCCATCACTCTTGATCGCGGTGCAGCGCATCTCAAGGACGAGTTGATGCCGCGCTATGCCGAATTGATTTATAACGGTTTCTGGTTCTCGCCGGAGCGCGAGATGTTACAAGCCGCAATTGATGCCAGCCAGACACATGTAACCGGCGACGTAACGCTCAAACTCTATAAAGGGTCTGTCGATGTTATTGCGCGGCAGTCACCCTATTCACTGTACTCAGAGGCTCATGTGACTTTTGAGGAAGATGCCGTTTACGACCAGAAAGACGCCGAAGGCTTTATTCGCCTCAATGCGTTGCGGCTCAAACTGCTCGGCAGACGCAACGGCTAGAGATTTATTTTCTCAAGCCCGGCCTGTGCACAAGCAGCGTCGAGGGTGTTTTTTAACAGACACGCAATCGTCATCGGCCCGACCCCACCCGGAACGGGTGTGATATGCCCTGCAATTTCTGATACGGCCTGAAAATCCACATCCCCGACCAGACGCGTTTTACCTTCCCCACGTTCCGGCGCATCAATGCGGTTAATGCCCACATCAATAACACAAGCCCCCGGCTTAACCCAATCCGCCTTCACCATTTCAGCTATGCCGACTGCGGCAACAAGAATATCAGCCGTCTTGCACAAGTCTGCTAAATCACGCGTTCTTGAATGCGCCATCGTAACAGTGCAATTTTCCTGCAGAAGCAATTGCGCCACGGGCTTACCGACAAGATTGGACCGCCCGACAATCACGGCATGCAGACCTTCAAGATTACCCAATGTCTGCTTTGCAAGCACGACACTGCCTTGAGGTGTACAAGGCGTTAAGGCATCCAGCCCCGAGGCCAGACGTCCTGCGTTAATGGGGTTCAACCCGTCTACATCTTTGCTGGGCAAAATAGTTTCAATAATAGTTTGCTGACTGATCTGCGGCGGGACGGGGAACTGCACCAGAATGCCATGCACTGCGTCGTCTTCATTCAACTCAATTACTTTTGCGAGTAAATCAGCTTCAGACACCTCTTTATCAAGTCGATACTCAAAAGACGCCATGCCTGCGGCCTTGGTCGCTATGCCCTTATTACGCACGTAAACTTGACTTGCCGGGTCTTCCCCGACCAGAACAACTGCAAGGCCCGGGGTCAGATTATGCGTAGCCTGTAAATCTGCGACCCCTGCACCGATACGCGCACGTAAATTTGATGCAATCTCTTTACCGTCAATCAACGCAGCTGGCATTTAAAACCCGCCGGGTGTGAAAATTTCCCACATGAAATCGCGCAAAAACATTAACCCTAGAATGATAATCACCGGTGAGAGGTCAAGCCCACCCAATGGTGGTAAAAACCTCCTGATACGGCGATAAACAGGCTCAGTTAAACTGTTAACGGCCTTAGAAAAGCTATAAACAAACTGATTGCGTATATTTATGACATTAAACGCTAAGAGCCAGGACATCACGGCGCTTGCAATAATGACGTAGATATAAAGAGTGATGATTGTGTCGATGAGTTTCAACAGAGCCAGCATAAAATTCTCCGTTCGGAATGAGTTAAATTTTTCAGTGCCACCTTACTCTGAGACACTGCATTACTTCTTAATTTACATCGCACTGATGCCGCCATCCACTTTCAATTCAGAGCCCGTGACAAATTTTGACTCATCACTGGCAAGATAAAGAACTGCATAGGCAACATCGTTAACTTCACCAATACATCCAAGAGGAATTTGACGAACAAGCTTTTCTTTCAGAGCTTCCCTGTCGAGGTTTGCCGTGAAGGACTCTAAAATAGGCGTATCCACAAAACTCGGATGAACTGAATTGCAGCGAATATTGTAATTCTTGCGGGCGCAATGCAGAGCGACTGATTTGGTCAACATCCAAACACCCGCTTTAGCAGAATTATACGCCGCCATATTGTGACCGGCAATCAGAGCAGCAATAGATGAAATATTGACTATAGAACTTGGTGCATCCTCACGCATATAAGGTAGAGCGTACTTACAGCCAAAAAACACGGAGTCGAGGTCGACCTTATGCACTTTTTGCCAAAGCTCAAAACTTGTGCCTTCAATTGTACCGCCGTCACCAATACCGGCATTATTGACCAAGATACTCATGCCGCCCATTGCTTCAGCACCTGACTCAAGCGTTGCCTGCCATTCAGACTCACTGGTGACATCATGAGCAAAAGCAAAGGCTGTTCCTTCACCATGGCGTTCATTAATTGCATCGCGGGTCGCCTGCGCACTGTCCAGATTAATATCCGTAACGCAAACTTTTGAACCTTCGGATGCCAGCATTTCAGAAATAGCCCGCCCAAGGCCTGAGCCGGCGCCCGTCACGAAAGCTTTTTTTCCTTCAACTCGTCCCATAATATTTCTCTCTTTTAAAAGGCGGAAGAACTACAATTATGTAATGTGTATCAGAAATGAGCTCAGGCACGAAGCTTCTTTAAGAAAACACCTATCCGATTTTGAACAATATAATCCCTGATTCCGAAGGGCAAATAAAGCAAGCAGAACACAAAGATGACCAGCGGCACAATCGGCACAAGATGGAATGGCGGTTCTGGGAAAAACGCCATAAGGTTGAGACCTTGTGGTTTTGCCGTGAGATACCAGAAATTTGCATTCTCTCCCAAAAACAGATTTATCGGATAAAGAATAAGAGCCGCACAAATCGTGATGCCAATTATCTTAAGAACATCCCAGGCTACCGGACGCTCTCGCAGGGCAATAAGCGCATAAAACACACCCAGCAAAATAAGACCGTGACTTACAAAAAACGGGACATAGGCAACATGAGGGTAGAAATATGGCAGATCTGGCTGAAAAACAGCCATTGTCGCGCCACCGATTCCCCAAAAATAAGCGATAACAAAATAGATCCGCTGACGCGAGAAAAGGTAGACCGTAATCGCAATTGAGGAGAGATCACACATATGAAAAGGCAGAGCCTGTTGCCAAGGATAGCCAAAAGAGGGCGTATCAACGGTCTGTTTTATCATATGATAGGTAATGAGAACTGCAATCGAAACACCAGCAGTATAACGCGTCTCATACGACCGCCCGCGTAAAGCAAGCGGGATTATAATTGCCAACCCTAATGTAATGACAATCGTCAAAACATGCACCGGGGTAAATATCTCAAAAGG
>CENJ01074694.1_pt1 | contig 11219 bp, 10 predicted proteins | sample 356161 | NCBI WGS metagenome assembly CENJ01 (sample SAMEA2619531, study PRJEB7988) | marine metagenome | biome: marine biome (ENVO:00000447); feature: surface water layer (ENVO:00002042); material: "saline water (ENVO:00002010), including plankton (ENVO:xxxxxxxx)" | depth 5 m
GATCTCTACATGCCAAGTGCAGAGAAAATCGCTGAGGCTGTCAGGTCGCTCAAGTGAGACTTCAAGATCCGCCCAAAGAGGTGAGCCGGCCAATTCGTGTCGGAATTCTGGCAAACCCAGCCTCTGGGCGGGATATTCGAAGAGTCATTTCCAAAGCTTCTGTCTTCCCGACAGCTGAAAAGTGCAACATGATCCAACGGTTGTTGGGTGCACTGACAGTTTGTGGGGTAGATGAAGCTTGGATGATGCCGGATAAGGGAGGCATAGCTACTGTCATTCAGCGGTTCGGTAAGACTCCTGAGGGGAAACGATTGCTGCCTGTTCAATTTACGGATACAGCCATCATGGAGATCCCTGAGGATACCAGATTATCTGTCCGTGCAATGGTAGCAGCTGGTATTCGCGCAATCATAGTTCTAGGGGGGGATGGCACCCATCGACTAGTTGCTGAGGAATGTGGAGACATCCCAATGGCAACACTCTCAACGGGGACAAACAACAGTTTTCCAGAATTGAGGGAAGCTACCCTCAGTGGTTTGGCGGCAGGTTTGGTTGCGACCGAGAGGTTAAATTCAGACGATGTCACCAGAAGAGAGAAGAGGCTGTTGGTTGAAGTCAATGGCGAAACAAGGGGTATGGCTCTAGTAGATGCCTGCATTAGTGCAGATATGTTTGTAGCTGCGAAAGCAGTTTGGCAAGTTGAGCAACTCAGAGAACTGTATGTAACTTTTGCGTCAAGCGAGGCAATCGGACTTTCTTCGATCGCTTCGTTGGTACACCCCGTTGGGCGGGATCAAGATCATGGACTAGGAGTACAAATGGATCCAGTCGCTACCCAAAAGGTTATGGCTCCGATTGCACCAGGTTTGTTCGCTCAACTTGGGATTCAAAGATGGGACGAACTTCAACTTGGAAGCTCCTGGGCTCCATCCATCGACCGAGGGGTGATTGCGCTAGATGGAGAAAGAGAAATTGAGTTCAGAGCTGTTGATAAGGTCCGATTAAGTTTGGATCGTCTTGGGCCCAGAGTAATCGATGTCAGCAAGGCTTTAGGTGCTGCAGCTAAGAATGGGATCATGCTATCTGATTCAAATGAATAGTATTTGAGGGAAGGGGGCATCTGAATTGGAATTAACCGATGTCTGCAGCCTTTGAAATTTTTAGTAGGTGATGAACTAAGGTTTCATTCACTTCTGAACTTCGGGGGGATAAAAACATGGATCTTCAATTAAATGGAAAAGTTGCTTTAATGACAGGTGCCAGCTGAGGTTTAGGCAAGGCATGCGCTGAAATGCTAGCCTCAGAGGGTTGTCATCTTTCACTTTGTGGCAGAAACAAAGCCAAACTGGAGGAGGTTGCTAACGGATTGAGGAGTGATACTATCAAGGTGTTGACCGTAGAAGCTGATCTGAGGAAGCGCGAAGAAAATGAAAAATTCGTAAATGAGTCAGTAGTTCACTTTGGCGGCATAGACATCCTAATTAATAATGCGGGTGCGGGGCAATTGAGTGATCTTCTCAGTCACGATGAGGGTGTTATCAGAGAAAGTATGGACTTGATGTACTATGGCCCTTTGCACGCTTCCAGAGCTGCAATTCCACATTTAAGGACAAGGGGTGGAGGAAGAATCATTAATACTCCTCCATTTTTGGAAAGCAACCTGGAGGGTTGGTTGATTATGACTCCGTCAAGGCCGCCCTGAACATGCTTACAAAGGACATGGCGAATTATCTCGCAGGAGATAAAATTCTGGTCAATGCTGTGTGTCCGGGTCCAATCAAAGGGCCACTTTGGGAAGAACCAGGGGGACTAGGAGATCAATTGGGAGGTTTTCTAGGTATGCCTGGTCCCGATGCGATTGAGGCATTCGCTAAGCAAAACATTCCTCTGGGCCATTATGGAGATCCAGAAGATGTGTCAGCATTGGTTGCTTACTTGGCATCACCACACGGGAAATTCATCACTGGCCAGGCAATCAACGTTGATGGTGGTATGGTCAAAGCATTGATTTAATTTCTGAATTTTTTAAGAAAATAAATATTCAGGGTGCATCCCACACAAATAATGGAGGAATCTGATGAAAAAGTTGTTGAATGATCCATACAAGTACGTTGATGAAATGTTGGTCGGAATGTGTGCGGCTCACCCTGAAATTTACAGACAGACTGGCGAAGGTGGACGGGTCATTACCCGAGCTGGGTCTCAAAGACCAGGTAAGGTTGGTATAGTCTCAGGGGGTGGTTCAGGACACTTGCCTGTGTTTACAGGCTATGTGGGCCATGGGCTTTTAGATGCTTGTGCGATTGGAGATGTATTCGCATCTCCGTCGGTCGAGCAGATGGCTGAAGCGATGAAAGTTGCTCATGCGGGTGCGGGAGTGTTGCGCCTCTACGGAAATTATGGGGGAGATGTGATGAACTTCGATATGGCTGGAGAGCAACTGGAGATGGAAGAAGATATCCAATCGACCACTGTTCTCCTGGCAGATGATGTTTCCTCTGCTCCACCTGAGGAAGCGGAGAAACGTCGAGGTGTTGCAGGAATGGTCTACGCTTTCAAAATCGCAGGAGCTGCGGCTGAACAAATGCGATCGCTAGAGGAAGTGACCCGAATTGCCCAAGACACCGCAGATTCCTGCCGTAGTGTAGGGGCTGCATTGACTCCTTGCACAATCCCACAAGCTGGTAAAGCAACCTTTGAGATTGCCGAGGATGAAATGGAAATGGGAATGGGTATTCATGGGGAACCTGGAGTATGGAGAGGCAAGCTCAAATCGGCAGATGAAATTGCTCTTGAGATGGTTGATCGCTTGATTGCGGATCGGGCGATTAGTTCAGGTGATCGGCTCTCAGTAATGGTTAATAGTCTCGGTGCCACACCTCCTGAAGAACTCTACATCCTCTATCGAATTGTAAAAAAGCGGATTGAAGATTTGGGAGCCACAATAGTGATGCCACTTGTCGGGCGCTACGCAACTTCAATGGAAATGGCAGGCGTCTCTATGACATTTTGTTTCTTAAATCAGGAAAGAGAGGCATTACTTCAGGCACCTGCGCGTTGTGCTTTTTGGCAGGTAGGATGATGAAAGTTTCGTGGTTGCAGGACCAACTACCCCGGTTGGCTGAACACCTAGAATCAAGTGCAGAGGAACTGAACGGCCTAGATGCCCAACTTGGTGATGGTGACCTCGGGGTGACAATGGTTCGCGGGGGTCGGCAGCTTCTGGAGATTCGGGAAGAACTTCCTGATGATTGGGGAACGGCGCTGCTAAAGTGTGCCCAAGCCTTTACCAAAACCAGTGGCTCCAGTTACGGGACCATCCTGGCTACAGGTTTGATGGCGATGGCCAAGCAGAAGAAGGGGCAGGCAGAATTGGATGCTACTGAGTGGGCTGGTCTACTCAAATTGGCACTGGAGGCAATGCAACAACGTGGCAAAGCAGAGTTGGGTCAGAAGACCGTCTTGGACCCACTCTCAGCAGCGCAGATGAAATTAGAAAGTGCTCCTGAAGCAAGTCTCACTGATCTGATCGAGGTGGTGCAGCAAACGATAGATGACTTCAGGGATAAGCCCTGCCAAATTGGCAGAGCTCGCATTTTTCAGGACAAGTCAATTGGCTTGGATGATCCTGGAATGGTTGCATTCAAAAGGCTTCTTGAGGGTCTCGATTCCAATTAGTAGACTAGATCCTAAAGGTAATTCCTCCTAAGGAATGTCTCCACCCTCAATTTTAGATAAAATCGTTGAAGATAAATACTGTGGGTAAGATCCTCTCGGTCGTTCAAATCACACTGATGAGTTGGCCCGCAAATATACGACGCCAATCCTCAAGGATGAACGGATAACGGATTCTGGCCAACCAACAGGGGAATCTTTAAGACCTTTGAAACGGCAAGATCTCTTGTCGATGGTGGCCTGCGAAAAATTGAAATTGGCTGATCCTGTATTTTACCGGGAAGAAACACTACAATATGCGGTTACCTTGGGCAGAAGCATATCCAAGGCTGTTTACGGTGAACTGAACTCACAGCAGGCTTTGGATGAGGCTGCTGAAGAATGTGCCAAGATTTACAGAAACTTGGAATAGATAACCAAAAGTAACACAACGAGAACTTCCTTCCTTACTTAAGAAAACTGGTTACAAGATCTAAGACTTCTCCTGTCATTGCCCTGATGGTTAATGATACTTTCTACTCTCCTTCGTCTGCTTCCGCCTTAATATGATTTCTGAAAATAGCCGTCACTTATATCTGCAACTCCTGCGGGTTAGAACTTTTGAAGACCGAGTGGGTGAATTATTTCTTCAGGGGGGAAGCGCTGGAACCATGCTTCATTTGTCCATTGGAGAGGAAGCTCCAGCAGTTGGAGTTGCTGAAGCGATGCAGCCCAAGGATAGTTTTACAACCCATCATCGTGGTCATGGAATTTTTCTCGCTCGAGGTGCGGACCCGAAAAGAATGCTCGCTGAAATAGCTGGAAAAGAAGCCGGTTACTGTCGAGGGAAGGGTGGTTCCATGCACATTGCGGATCGAAAATTAGGTCATCTTGGGGCAAATGCGATCGTGGGTGGAGGGATTCCTCATGTCGTTGGTGCTGGATTGAGTTACCAACTTCTAAAAATTCCTGCGGTTTCCATCGCTTTCTTTGGTGATGGAGCCATGCAGCAGGGAAATTTATACGAAAGTATGAATCTGGCCGCGCTTTGGAAACTTCCAGTCCTCTTTGTTTGTATCAACAATCAATATGGAATGGGGACTAGACTCGACCAGGCTAGTGCATCCCTTGAGTTTGTAAAGCGTGCCGAGTCTTTTGGGTTAGTTGGCAAAGAGGTGTCAGGACTTGATGTGGAAGAAGTAAAAAAAGAGGCAGTGGATATTTTAGAGTTGGCGCGTGCAGGGAAACCATCTTTCATGAAAATTGACTGCTATCGCTTCCATGGGCATGCGAGGAAAGACAAGAGTCCCTATCGAGATCAGAATGAGGAAGAGGAAGGTCGAAAAAAAGATCCCATAAAATTTCAGGCAGATCGATTAATAGAACAAGGAGTCTCCGCCTCGGAGATGGATAGTTTGCACAAAAAGGTTGCTGATGAAATGGATGAAGCTTTGATTTTCGCCTTGGAAACTCAGGAACCTTTGTTGAATTCAATGTTCGAAGATGTCTATGCCCCTAATTTGACGCATCCAGAATCTGTCGGGTCAAGGATTGATCGTGCACTGTACTCTGATATCCTTGAGGGGGACTATCGATGAAAGAGATGACCTATCGGGATGCCCTGCGTTTGGGCCTTCAGGAATCAATGCAGTCTGATCCAACTATCGTAATCTTGGGAGAGGAGGTTGGGAGATACGGGGGCGCATATGGGGTTACCAAGGGGCTTCTTCAAGAATTTGGGGAAGACTGGGTAAGAGATACTCCAATCTCAGAAGAAATATTAGTGGGAGCGGCGGTTGGAGCAGCAATGACTGGTTTGCGACCTGTTGCAGAGTTGATGTACGTCGATTTTATCACACTGGCGATGGATCAATTGGTGAACCAGGCTGCCAAGATCCGCTATATGTTTGGTGGGCAAATCAGTGTTCCGATGATGTTGCGAAGCCAAGGTGGTACAGGTAGATCTGCAGCAGCTCAACATTCACAAAGTCTGGAAGCCTGGGTGATGCATACTCCAGGATTGCACTTGGCAATGCCAGCTGATGCGACAGACGCCTACGTCTTGATCAAACATGCACTGACACTTGCTGATCCAGTAGTATTTCTGGAGCACAAAGGTTTGTACGCCCAAAGCTTTCCCTTTAATCCTGAATCCGCTCCCCCTTGGGGCAGGGCTAAGATCAGTCGGTCAGGCAATGATTGTTCAATTATTTGTTACTCCAGAATGGTTCAGCGCTCTCTGGAGGCGGCGGCCCAACTAGCTGAGTTGGGGGTGGAGGTGGAAGTTGTTGACCTGAGGACCTTGCATCCTCTGGATATGGAAACAGTAACAAAATCTGTCCGAAAGACAGGGCGGGCTCTTGTGGTCACGGAGGACTGCCTGACAGCCGGTGTAAGCGCCGAGTTGTCAGCCAGAATCACGGAAGAAAACTTTGAGTACCTGGAAGAACCCGTCCTGCGAATGGCTGGAGAGGATATTCCCATCCCTGTATCTCCTGCTTTGGAAGCTGTATCGGTGCCCACCAATGAAAGCATCAGACAAAGTATTCTCAAATTGATGCGAAAAAAATGAGTACTGAACTAAGACTTCCTCGGCTTGGAGAGACAATGGAGGAGGGGATTGTTGTCACTTGGAACCTTTCGGAGGGTGAGAGTTTTGAGCGGGGGGATACCCTGCTGGAGGTGGAAACTGATAAAATGGTTGCCGAAGTTCCAGCTCTGGAGTCTGGAACCCTGCTGGAAATTTTGGTCGAAGAGCAGGCAAAAGTAAAAGTTGGAGATATCCTCGCGCTAATTGATCCCTCAGAAAAAAGTCCCAGAAAAACTGAAATCCCAATCAAGACGGAACAGTCTGCCTCAAAAAACAACCCGGAATCTCCCCCTCTTTCATACGATCCCTCGCAATCCTTGGCACATGATGAAAAAGTTCTGGACCTGATCCGCGCAATTCCCGGTGCAAGAAGACTAGCCAAACGTGATGGCATCGATTTAAAGACAATCATTGGAACTGGGCCAGCTGGTAGAATTGAGAGATTTGATGTTGTTAAAGTTTTTCAAAATGAACCAGCGGTAGCTTCCCCCAAAAAATCTTTGGGGCCACAAATGGGACCTGGTGGAATTCGTTTTCTGAGACGAGGAAAACAAAGCGGTACTCCTGTCGTACTATTGCATGGCTTTGCATCGGATCTTCATTCGTGGAGGCTAATCCATGGTCCTTTGTCACGTCATCGAGATGTTATTGCCTTGGAACTTCCTGGGCATGGTGAGTCTGGAGGTTGGCAAAGGAGTGGGGGTGTGCAGGCCTTAGCTCAACATCTTGAGCAGGTCATTATAGAACTTGAACTAGGGACAGTCGATCTTGTTGGTCACTCCCTTGGAGGAGCGATTGCTGTTTGTTTGGCTTCTCAGCAAACCAACATGGTTCGTCGGCTGACGCTGTTGGCTCCAGTCGGATTCGGCACTGAAATAAATTTGTCTGCTGTCGAGCAATTTACAGAAGAACTTTCAGTGTCAGAAATCGAGCTTGCTCTGTCTCGTCTTTTTTATGATTTACGATGGGTTAGTAAGGATTTGATTGAAGCCACCAAGAAAAATTTTGGTAGCTCAAGCCGGAGAGTTCAGGCGAGGAATCTTTTAAAGAGTATCTTCCCATCGGGAAGTCAGGAATGGGATGGCCAGAGTTTATTGAGCAAATTGAATCAGCCAGTTCGCATAATATGGGGGGAAGAAGATTTGATCCTCCCCGTCAGACACCTCAATGGATTGCCAGGTTGGGTTGCCCAACACCGACTTTCAAAGGTGGGACATGTGCCTCAAATTGAAGCTGCACCGCTACTGTTGAGAATTTTACAGGCTGACCCGGCTTAAAATTTTTTCTATTCTGACAAATCAGGGGAACACATGCAGAAAAGATATGTCATTGGGGTAGACGGCGGAACTGAGTCGCTTCGTGCCGGAGTCTTCGATCTCTTGGGGAATCCACTTGCCTTCGCATCAGTGACTTATCCGACTGACTTTCCAGTTCCCGGTTGGGCAGAACAAAATCCAGAAGATTGGTGGAATGCTCTCGGGGGGGCTGTTCGCCAAGCGGTGATCGATGCCAAAGTGGGCAAGCAGGAAATCTTAGGTCTTTGTCTGGATACGACTTGTTGCAGTGTTGTGGTCCTGGATGGTGCTGGAAATCCACTGAGACCCGCCTTGATCTGGATGGACATGCGTTCTGCTCCGCAGACAGAGCAAGTCTTGGCAACGGAGGATCCCGCGCTACAAGTCAACAGTAATGGAAATGGGCCAGTCAGTGCTGAGTGGATGATTCCAAAGTCATTATGGATTCACCAAAATGAACCTGAAATTTTCCGGAATGCAGAGACTATCTGTGAGTTCCAAGATTACTTAAATCTTCACCTGACAGGCAAGCGAGTTGCCAGCATCAACAATGTCTCAGTACGATGGCACTATGGGCCTGGCTGGGGTGGCTGGCCGACTAGCATGGTTGAAAATTTAGGGATGCCGGAGTTGTTGACAAAATGGCCAGAAACAGTTCTCAGATTGGGCGAAGAAATTGGAAGCTTGACATCAAGTGCCGCCTCTCATTTGGATCTCCAAGAAGGTTTGCCTGTTCTGCAAGGTGGTGCTGATGCTTTTATTGGGATGATTGGTCTGGGTGTAGTGGATCCGGGAAGTCTTGCATTTATTACAGGTTCTTCTCATCTCCACCTAGGGTTGAGTTCTCAGGCTTTCCACGGTCAGGGAATTTGGGGAACCTATGCTGATGCAGTAGTCCCTGGACTGCATGTGGTGGAGGGTGGTCAAACCTCAACAGGTTCTGTAGTCAGCTGGATTCGTAGAACTTTAGGCAACCCATCCTACGAAGAATTGAATGAAGAGGCAGCTCAATTGGAACCTGGATCAGAAGGAGTTATTACTCAGGAACATTTTCAGGGAAACCGAACTCCTCACACGGATCCTCTTTCACGGGGCGTCATTAGTGGGCTAACGTTAAAACATGAACGCGGTCATCTATTTCGAGCCACCCTAGAGGGGATTGCTTTTGGAACTGAATTGATCCTTGAAACAATGAGGAATAATGGTTTCGCAGCGGAAACCGTTGTCTTGGCGGGAGGAGCTACTAGATCGAATCTGTGGCTACAAATTCATGCGGATGTTTCCAATTTACCCTTGACTCTGACTAAGGTTCCAGACGCTCCGGCACTAGGCTCAGCGATCTTGGCAGCAGTTGGTTCAGGAGCTTTTAGTGATATTGGCAGTGCGGCTCGGAAAATGGTGCAGATTGATAGGGTGATCGAACCGAACTCAGAAACTCATGGTCTTTATCAGCCTTTTTATAATAGTTACCGAGAGCACTATCTAGCCATGAAAAACGCTCGATCTGGTTTGTGAGCACCAAAGCCCTAGTTCATATTTTCAGTCCACTGATGACTGAGGCGTTTTACAGAAATCCCTGCTTTTTTCATGTGACGATAAATTGTTTTTCGATCACATCCCATACGTTTGGAGACTGCTGAGATATTCCAATTCATTTCCTCCAGCAAATCGTAGAGTGAGATTGATTCAGGATCCTGTTCTGCAGATGTTTTAAAGGTTATTGATGGATCCGATTTGCTTTTTCCTCCAAATTGAATTTCCTCTGGCAAGTCACTCAAATTGATGTGACCTTCCCCAAGAAGTTTTGCCAATTCAAGAATGTTTTCAAGCTGCCGAATATTCCCAGGCCACCCATACTGGAGCAACACTTCTTCGGCTTCTCTAGAGATGGTGGTCACTGATTCTTTCTGTCCTTTGTGTTGTTTTGCCAGAATTCGATTGATCAACCATTTGAGATCCTCACGTTCTCTAAGTGCGGGCATCGTGAAAGTAATGCCTGCTACACGGTAGTATAAATCTTCTCTGAATTCACCGGCTTCTACCAACTCACGCAAGTTGCGGTGGGAAGCACAAATCACCCGAATATGAATATGCTTCGTCTTTGATGAACCAATACGCATCACCTCCTTTTCAGCAAGTACTCTGAGCAACCTGGCCTGCAGATTCAGAGGCATATCCCCAATTTCATCCAAGAAAAGAATTCCACCATTCGCCTGTTCGATGAGGCCGATTTTCCCTTTTGCTCTGGCTCCGGTGAAGGCACCATTTTCGTAACCAAATAGCTCACTTTCAATTAAGTTTTCAGGAATGGCTGCACAGTTAATCGCAATGAATGGACCTGGGACTCTGCGCATTCCATGGATGTATTTTGCAAGAAATTCCTTGCCTGTTCCGGTTTCACCTTGGAGTAGGATATTAACCTCTGCTTCAACCAGTTTGTCGAGCTTGTGCGCGATGCTCTCCATCTTTTTATCACCCCCATGGAGTACCCCATAAGCTTTGTAAGGTGTATCTCCAAGAGTGTTTCTGACTGGTTGTCTAGTTTGTGTTGCACTGATGAAGTAGGTTTCTCCGTTGTGCATGCGTACCAATCGTTTATGGACAGGAGTGTTCCGATTCATTAACGGTAGCTCTTCCATCCGCAATTCAAAGTAGTCGGACAACAGTTCATTCAGAACTTCATTTCCTTGATGAATCCCCTTTTTTGGATTCAGCAGAGCCAGGGCTTTGCTCGTCATTCCATTGATCCTTCCACTCGAATTCAGCGAAATTGCGTAATCTGGAGCAATCTCCAGGAAGACGGATGACTTGCTGAATGTAACGAGCCACTCCGATTTGTAGTTATTGATTAAGGCCGCCATTTCAATTCTTGAGGCCCAGATACTCACTAACTGTTGGGCAAATGATTGCGAGTTTTTTGATCTGGGAGCTTGGAGAGCTGAGACGTCAAGTACAGCCGCCAAATTACCAAAAGGATCATAGATTGGAGCTGCTGTGCAGGTGAGTGAGATATGGGAGGCATGGAAATGATCTGTTTTGTGAACTGTGATCGGTTTTCCAGTGTAGATACAGGCACCGATGCCATTAGTCCCTACCTTTTCCTCTAACCATTCTGCTCCTAAATAAAGACCTGCTTTGCGAAAAGCTGATTCCTTATCAGGATCACAAAGGTAATCCAAAGTGACTCCCTGAGAATTAGTCAGTAACACCACATAATTATACCCAACAATTTCCTGGTATAGAGTTTCGAGGCCGAATCTGGCTGTTCTCAATAAATCTTCAGCTTCATCAACATGTTCACGAAGATTTTCTTCTGGGAGAATGTAGGCAGATCTTCTTTCAACTGGATTTAGCTCATGGACTTGGATGCATCTGCGCCAAGAATCAATAATTTCTTGGTCTCGATCCCCTTGGTGGGTCTCATTAATGACACTTTGGATCTCCTCAACGTGTAACACGTCTTGACTCTGATTCATTTTTCCTCCCCTAATTGCCAAAAAAACCAGATCTAATCCCCTGAATCTTCAGGCTGGCTGGATAAGCGTAACCTAGATTTAAAAATTAAATTCTTAAATTAATCCTTTTGAAAAAAATTATGTTTGGTTATTTGATTAAGCGAAGCACTAACAGAATTCAAATGTTTTATCAAATGTTTTATCAAATGTTTGCTCAGGAAATTT
>CENJ01037081.1_pt1 | contig 11214 bp, 11 predicted proteins | sample 356161 | NCBI WGS metagenome assembly CENJ01 (sample SAMEA2619531, study PRJEB7988) | marine metagenome | biome: marine biome (ENVO:00000447); feature: surface water layer (ENVO:00002042); material: "saline water (ENVO:00002010), including plankton (ENVO:xxxxxxxx)" | depth 5 m
GTTCAGCTACTACAACAACAGCTACTGGGACAGCTGATCTTTCAGGTACAGGTATTAACTTAACAGGTTCACAAGATGGATTAAAAGTAAACATCTGTAACGTTGATGTAACAGTAACAGCGGCAGGCGGTGCAGGATCAAATGTAACACTTGCAGAAATAGTTGCAGGTATCAACAATGATGCGGCATTAACAGCTAAAAAAGTTGTAGCTTCAATTGAAGCAAGTTCAGGTTCAAAAGAATATTTAAAACTTGAAAGAACAAATGGTAAAAACATTTGGATCGAAGATACAACAACAGCAGGTAATACAATTGGTGTAACAACAGCAAACTTAGGCTTTACAGATAATATGGCTTCAGGTTCTGACTCATGGTACATGGCGTCAATTTGGAGTAACTTATCATACGAAGCATCAGCAAATGCACCTACAAGTTCACCTGTAGATGGTACTTTATGGTATGACACTAATTTAACAGCAGATATGTATATTGCTGAAAATGACAGTGGTACAATGAAATGGTTTGCATACGCTAACTCAAAAGATACATTCACAGCAGGTTCAGTTAACACAGGACCAAACGGTGAAGCGTCAGGCTTAAGAGACTTACAAATGGTATCATCAGAACCAACTAAACAGTCAGATGGTACAGCACTAGAAAATGGTGACATTTGGATTGACTCAAATGAGTTAGAAGCATATCCAAAAATTTACAAATATAATACAAGTACAAGCAAATGGGTATTAATTGATAATACTGATCAATCATCAGCTTCAGGCATTGTGTTTGGTGATGCAGTAGGTAACCCAGCTGGTACAACAACAGCAGATCAAGGTTGGGGTTCAGCATACGCTTCGTTCAGTACAGATGCACCTAGTCCGGCTAATTACGCAGTAGGTACAATGTTATTCAACACAAGAGTATCTGGTTACAATGTTAAAGAATACAAAACATCATACATAGTAAACGGTACAGACATTGGTCCAATTTGGATTAATGCGGCTGGTAATAAACCAGATGGTTCACCGTACATGGGTAGAAAAGCACAGAGACAAGTTGTAGTAACTGCCATGCAGGCGGCATTCACTAGCAACGATGAAATTAGAGCTGAATCAAGATTCTTTAATTTAATTGCTTGTCCTGGTTATCCAGAAACATATGATGAAATGATTGCACTTAACACTGCGAAAAAAGAAGTTGCGTATATTATACTTGACGCACCATTTAGATTAAAAACTCCTTCAGAAGTATCTAGCTGGATGTCAAATAACGCAAATGCAACAACTAACGGTGAAGACGGATTAGTATCAAGCCATACATATTCAGCTGTATACTATCCATCAGCATTAACAACTGATTTAAGTGGTAACAACGTTGTTGTTCCTGCTTCACACGTAGCATTAAGAACTATTGCTTCAAGCGATAATGCGGCATTCCAATGGTTTGCTCCAGCAGGTTTCCAAAGAGGCTTGGTATCAAATGCTTCATCAGTTGGTTATATTGACCCAACATCAGGCGAATATAATCCAGTTGTATTAAGTGAAGGTTCAAGAGACACACTATACTCTAAAAAAGTTAATCCAATTGCTTTTATGCCAAACAGAGGTTTAGTAGTATTTGGGCAAAAATCTTTACATTCAACAGCATCAGCACTTGATAGAATTAATGTAGGTAGATTGATTTGTTACTTAAGATATCAATTTGATCAACTTGCAAAACCATTCTTGTTTGAATTAAACGACAGAATGACAAGAGATCAAGTATCAGATACTTTTGAAAGATTTTTAGCAGACTTGGCTTCAAAAAGAGCATTATACGATTTCTTAGTAGTTTGTGATGAAACAAACAACACAGCAACACGTATTGATGCAAACCAGATGTGGATCGATGTAGCGATTCAGCCAGCAAAAGCGGCAGAATTTATATACATTCCGGTCAGAATAAAGAACACTGGTGAGAATATGAGCTATAGTTAATAGATAAAATACACCAAAAAGGGCTACTGTAGAGATACAGTAGCCTTTTTTTTACCCTTTAACTTCAAATTTTTTTCCAAATTTTCCTATATTTTGCTAAATACTATTAATACAAATTAATTTGTAAGGAGAGATTACAATGGCTACATTAAACAAATTCGGCGTACCAATAGACGGTGCTACAGGTAGAGGCGGTATTTTACAGCCTAAACTTAAATATCGTTTTAGAGTACGTTTTACAGGTTTTGGTAACATTGGTGCAAGTCCGATTGACTTAACACAACAAGTTATGAACGTGACTAGACCAAAAGTTACACACGAAGAAGTACCTGTACACGTTTACAACTCAGTAGCATATTTGATGGGCAAACACACTTGGGAACCAATCACACTTACTTTACGTGATGACATTAACAACAGTATCTCTAGATTAACAGGTCAACAAGTTCAGAAGCAGATGAACCACTTTGAACAGACTGGTCCAATCAGTGGCGGTCAGTACAAATTTACAACTAAAATTGAAATTTTAGATGGTACAAATGATGCTGAATTAGAGCAATGGAATCTAGAAGGTTGTTTCTTACAAAACGTAGATTACTCAGATGGTGATTACGCAGTATCAGAACCAGTACAAGTTATCATGACAATGAGATATGATAATGCTACACACTTTGGTGCAGGCGGCGGAGAAATATTCCCACAATTCCCATTAACATTTGGTACTGGAACTAGTATATCTTAATATTTGATATAAGGAGTTTTTACGATGCCAGAACCTGGGTTTAACGATACACCGGCAAAAAAATTAACACCGGAGCAGAAAAAGTATTTTTCGTCGACAGATACTACTGCTTCGGTGTTTACTGAATCAGAGATCAACGCAGTTAGAGATGGTGGTGACCAAGCACTTGCTGATGTAATGACACAGCAAAATGCTGACGCTATTGCCGCCTTAAAAACAAAATCAGACTCTGAAGCAAAAGCAAACACTCAAGAACCTTTTTCGAGATCAGCTTCTGATACAGGTGATCCTGTTTTACAGGGGCCCACAAGAGCACAAGATAATTTTACATTAAGACAAGCACCTATGGTACAAATGACAGGTGTACCAAGGCAAAAGTTTGAATACCTTGCAACATTTAGATTAGCATCTGACAGACAATTTGAAACAATTTTTAGTGATGCTGATATTGAAGATCTAGATCAAGAAATTAGAACAGCTGGACAAACAGCAAATAATTTTGCTGGCGGCGGCGGTATAGATGCGATAGCAAAAAATAATTTAAAAAAACAACACCATGACTTAAAAAGTAAACGTCAACAAGTTATGGAAACAATTAGACGTGCATTAGTTTTTAACGTAAAACAAATTGATGGACCAAAAGTTAATTTTCAATACGATACATTAAATCAATACAATAGAAAAAGAAATGTTTATAGACGTGTTGACTATGATCCAGTTAGTGTACGTTTTTATGACACAATGAGTAATACAGCATTGAAATTTTGGAGATACTTATACGAATTAAATTTAAGAGATGGAAGAAATAGAAATCCAAAATACGGTGGAGATAGAGCTAATAATAAAGGAGTATATCAACCCAATCCACTTGTAAGAGAAGATGAATTTATATCTGAACATAATTTTGGTTTAGAATCAAGTGTATCAAATAGTACATATCCAATTAAAAGTTTAGACTTGTTTATTGTGCATGGCGGAAAATATAATTTAATTAGATTCATACATCCAAAAGTTATTGCGATGGATCATGATGTTTTATCATATGAATCAAGTGCACCAGTCGAACTTGGTTTACAATTTGCGTATGAAACAGTTATATATGAAACATTAAACTATGATATGTCAGCATCATCACATGATGTTGCTGTAGACTTTGATGAAATATTTGAAAACAGTTTAAAGATGCCAGAAACTCCTGCAACAGCTCAAGCTGTAACAGAAGGCAGTGATGGTACAAGTGAAAATCCAGAATATGATTGGACTAAATTAACAACAGCAATACCAGATGAGCAAACTGCACGAGCATCAGGTTCAGGATCAATATTGAGTTTACCTGGAAATTTTAATCATCAAATAAATTCAGCTGGTGCGGCATTTAACGGAAACCTTAGAAACATAAGTTCAACGCCTTTCAGTGATGCTATAAACGAAATATCGTCAACGGTATACAGCACAACTAAATCAGCAGTGTCAAGTTTCAGTTCAGGTGGTAAATCAGGTGGAAATAGTTTTACTGATTTTGCAGGCGGACTTGGTGAAAAATTTAAAAACCTTGGACCAGGAGATGGAAGATATAATCCAGATAGTATAAATTTTAAGGAACCAGTTGGCAAAGGTTATGCCAAAGATTCAAAAGGCAAAATTTTAAAAGATTCAAACGGTAATGCAGTGAGAGGTGGTAACTTATATGTTCAAGGAGATCCAGGGGGAGATTATTAATTATGTCAAATCAAAGTACAAGCATAACAGCAAGAGTAGGTGGTGAAAGTCAAATAGTTGCACTATTTGGTAACGTCTTTAATGCTATTCAAAACTCTCAACCTAATTTATCTGCACAGGACGTTACAACATTAATTCTAAATCAATATGGTGGTATACAATCACAACTGTCACCTGCAAAGTATGATTACATACTTGGTATTTTTACAGCTTCGGGTATGAATGAACAGATTGCAAAGGCTTATGCATTACTTTGTATTGATTCTGTAAAAACTTTAAATATTAATTTTGATGATTTATTTCAATCAACAACAGATCCAATTGCATTTTCAGATTTAGGATTAACACTTATTAATCATTATCGTCCAATAACCAGTCAAATTGGAACAGTTATAACAGTTTCACAAACACCTAATCATATAAAAAGAATGATCGCATATTAATAGTGTTAAATACTATTGATGGCTTATTTTAAACAAGGACAGTATGAACTTAAAAATCCACGTAAGTATGTTGGACAACGTGTACCAATATACAGATCAAGTTGGGAAGCGGCTTTTATGCAGTTTTGTGATACCAATCCAAAAATAGTTGCGTGGTCAAGTGAGCCTGTTAAAATACCATACCGTAATCCGTTCACTGGCAAGTATACTGTTTACGTTCCAGATTTTTTAATACAATATTTGGCCAAGAATGGAAGACCACGTGCTGAAATGATAGAAGTAAAACCAAGAGCACAAACTCTACAAGAAGCGGCAAAAAATACTAAAGACAGAGCCACTATTGCACTTAACAGAGCAAAATGGAAAGCGGCAGGAGAATGGTGCAAACGCAAAGGCATCATGTTTAGAATACTTAATGAAGATTCAATATACAAATTAAAGAGATAAATAATTATATACGTAGTTAATAGGTACTAATTATGACAGAAGAAAACAAAATACCAATGGAAGATATTATCGATCAAGCCAAGGAGGGTTTAGATGAGCAAGAGAATGTCGGGGAAACAGAAGATACGAAACGCCAAGACAGCAGTGAAGAAGTTCAAGAGGAAAGTAGTAAGCAAATTAAAGAAGAAAGCATCAAGAACACCGATGCAACACCAATCCTAAAAGCAATAACAACTGCTGAAAAAATTGATAGAGCATTACCACAAGTTACTGGATTAGATGCTGAAGACAAAGATATGGACACATACGCCACAGAAGCAATGAAATCATACCAAGATTTGATGAATTTAGGAATGAATGTTGAAGTAAGGCATTCAGGAAAGCTGTTTGAAGTTGCGTCTACAATGCTTAAAAATGCAGTTGAAGCCAAAAATGCTAAATTAGAAAAAAAATTACGCATGGTTGAATTACAATTAAAGAAACAAAGAGTGGATCAAATGAACAAAACAAGCGATAATTCAGCTGATATTGTTGAAGGAGAAGGGTATGTTGTGGGCGATCGCAATGAATTACTAAAGCAAATCTTAGATAGAGTAGATAACGATAAAAAAGATAAATAAAATTATAGGAAATTAACGATGAAAACATTTAAAGAATATCTAACTGAAGCAGTAAAAGAGTACACTTTTAAAGTGAAGATTGCTGGTATACTTGAAGACTCACATTTAGATGCAATGGAACTAGCATTGTCTCCGTATAATGTAGTAAAAATTGGTAGCCCTAAAAAAACTATCATGCAGGAACATCCTTTGGATTTTCCAGCAAATGTTACTAACACAGAAGTAACAATCATTGAAGTTACAACTGCTATGCCAATTTCATATCAAACATTATCAAGACATTTATCAGATCATATGGGATTACCATATGAGTCAGTTGTTGTTTGTCACGAAGGTGATCCTTTACAAGCTGAACAAGATAAATTAAATGCTGAAAAATCAGATGACGCTTATGAGCCTGTTATGGGTCAAGATTATAAAAAAGATGAGTCAGCTGATACAGACGGTATTGTACACGATGAAAAATCAAAACAAGATTTCCTAAAAGGACTTGCTAAAGCTCAGAAAAAAGAAGGCGGCAATGTCGAAGTAGTAACTGGTTTACAAGAATCAAAAGTTACAAGCTATATTGCGAAAGGGAAAAAGTAATGTCAGACAAAATTAACGAAAACGATGCATTGTCAAGATTACTTACACTTGCTGGTATTCAGCCAACTGTTCTTGTTGTACAACCTCAAACAGATGATGTTGCAGAAGAAGAAGTTGAAGTTGCTGGTACTAATGAACCAGATGAGCAAGAAATTGACATTGATGCATTAACACCATACAAGAAAGCACAACGTAAGTTAAAATTTGTTCCTGCAAGATCAGGTGATAATCCAATTGCAACTGATGAATCTTTAGAAGAAAAAGAATCACGTTTAGCACAGGAATATCAAAACTTTAAACTTGAAGAATAATTACAGTGGCTCTAACAGTAAGCAGTATATTTTTTCTGCTACTTGTAAAGCATTGTATTATTGACCTTTGGGTTCAAAGTTTACTAACTTACAAGCAAAAGAAATCAACTTACACATCTTTATCGGCACAAATACACTATTGGCAACATGGTCTTGGTACTATGTTTGTTTTATTATTTTTTATACCTTGGCATTTAGCAATAGCAGTCGGGCTATTTGATTATGTAGCACATTGGCACATTGATCATTTAAAAAGTAGAACGCAAAAAAAATTTAATATTAAGTCTCCGGAAAAAGCATATTGGTTTTTATCATCGATTGATCAAGGTTTGCACTACTTAACGTATTATCTTATTATTTTATATATCACCTAGCATACCATAAATAATTGTATGCGTATCAGAGACCAAATAATCAAAGATACAAGAATAACAACGATAAAAGTATACTATTGGATGCCAGACTATGAAAGCATTCTACAACTATTCATGTGGCAATTTGATGACATACCTCCACAGTTTCCAAAAGCACATGAATTTTTAAATTATTGGAACGATAACATTAATGCACGTATCAAAGACATTTATCTATCATATGCTGGACATTTAAAACAAGTAGAATTCAATCCTATAGACGATATTTTCAATATTCATTAAGTACGCATTTAATTAGCATAAATACAAGTATGGCACGTAGTAAAGTTTTAGAAGGTAATCTAGTCAAAAGAGCATATTCAAAATCTAAATACACAGAACAACAGTTACAAGATTTAAAAAAGTGTGCAGATTTAGAAACAGGTTACTTACATTTTATGAAAACACACATGTGGATTCAACATCCTACCAAAGGACGTATGAAATTTGATCCATATCCTTTCCAACAAGAATTATTAGAAACATATAACGGTTATAGATTTGCAATTGCCATGTGTGCAAGACAAACAGGTAAAACAACCTGTGCGGCTGGGTACTTATTATGGTATGCTATGTTTAATCCAGACGTATTAATACTAATTGCGGCACACAAATACCAAGGTGCACAGGATATTATGCAACGTGTGAGATTTGCATATGAAGAATGTCCAGATTATATCAGATGTGGAGTAACGTCATACAATAAAGGTTCTATGGATTTTGACAATGGATCAAGAATAATGGCACAAACAACAACAGAAACAACAGGACGTGGTATGTCCATTTCAATGATATACATGGACGAGTTTGCATTCGTAGAGCCACAAAATAAAGCAAGAGAATTTTGGACTTCACTATCTCCAACATTGTCAACAGGTGGTAAATGTATTATTACATCTACACCAAACAATGATGATGATTTATTTGCACAAATATGGAGAGGTGCTAATAAATTACAAGATGAATATGGCAATCCAGCAGAAGTAGGACTGAATGGTTTCAGACCAAAGTTTGTACACTGGAGTCAGCACCCAGAAAGAGATGAATCATGGGCAAAAGAAGAAAGACAACGTATTGGTGAAGAAAGATTTAGAAGAGAACACGAGTGTGAATTTATTGCATTTGACGAAACATTGATTGATGGTATAAAATTAATTACGTTACAAGGTACACAACCTTTGGTCAAACACGGACAAGTACGTTGGTATCAAAAAGTACAAAAAGGAAACAGTTATGTTGTATCATTAGATCCTTGTTTAGGTACAGGTGGAGATTTTTCGGCCATACAAGTGTTTAGTTTACCAGATTTTAAACAGGTTGCTGAATGGCAACACAACAAAACGCCAATCCAGGGGCAAGTTAGAGTGATGCACAGCATACTCAAAGAGATAGACCAGCAGTTACGATCAATGGGCACACCAAATCCAGAAATTTATTGGACTATTGAAAATAATACACTCGGTGAAGCCGCAATTGTAACTGTTGACGAAATGGGAGAAGATAAATTTCCAGGATATTTCTTGCATGAACCACGTAAAGGTGGACAACAACGTAGAGTGGTACGTAAAGGTTATAATACAACAAATAAATCAAAGGTCACTGCTTGTTCAAAATTAAAAGCATGGGTTGAATCTGATAAAATTACGCTTTTTTCAAAACCTTTAATTAGAGAACTTAAAGTTTTTGTTGCAAAAGGAAATTCATTTGAAGCTAAATCAGGTGAGCATGATGATTTAGTGTCAGCTTTGTTGTTAGTAGTGCGTATGACAGACTTTTTAACCAAATATGATGCTACAATGGAAGAATCTTTAGGAGCAAGGTTAGATGACGATGATGATCATCAAGAGCCAATGCCAATAATTATATAGAATTAAATGTTTGACTTAGAAAAAATAAAAAAATCTACAGTTATTAATGAGCCATGGCAATGTATTGTTGTTGAAAATTATTTGGAAGTAAATCAAGCGATAGAATTAAGCAAACAAATTCAAAATAAGTTTAGTTGGCATTATGATAATCATCCAGACATGAAAGGGTGTGTAAGGATATCTAATGATAATGAAAATTTTGAGCATTTTTCTAGTGATGATTTTTGTAAAACATTATCTAAGAAACTAGGTTATGAGCTACCTAGAAAATATTTGGTAAATCAAACAAATACTTGGCATACAAAAGGTGCAAGTTTACCACCGCACACTGATATGCATTGTTTAAAAAATATAAATGATGATAATAATGAAAATTATACTATGTGTATAACTTATCAATTATATTTGCCAGACACAGCTGATTTTAAGCACACAGGATTATGGATGCACGATTTAACCAAAGACAAAAGTAATTGGCGACCAAAAACTAAACAATTACCATGTTTACCAGGAGTATTTTTTGCTTATATTAATACAGATAGAAGCTATCATTCAGTACCTAAACAGGAAGAGAGCTTTAATAGGGTAAGTCACATGGGTAGGATATATTGGTAGTGTAGGATAAATAATAGTATGGCAATAAATTTTGACACAGTAGCAAACAAAATATTCAAGATTATCAAGGGATCTGGGCATGATGTACAGATGTTTGATTCAGCAACAGGTAATGAAACAGTGAATCCTGAAGAATCTCGCTATTTTTATGTAAAAATGCCAAATTACATGGTACATTTAGATCCAGATAATAGCGAAATCAAGCTACATCAGGGTTCTGAAAAAACTGACGAAAATATCAAAGGAATTATAAATAACATAAAGCATATTTCTAAAAGTTATATGTTAGATTTTGATCATAGAATTTTTGGTAAAGAACTAAAGCCAAAAAATTATGCATTTAAAATTGATCAAGGTAAGGAAGATACAATGACGGATATAAAAACAGAAGGTTATACACCACTACAAGGATCAACAAAAACAAGTGAACAGAAACTTGAAGGTGTTAAAGTGATCGTAAGACACAGCAAACCAATCGATGAAACAAGCAGAGGTGCTAGGTCAAGAAATATTCAAGGCATTTTTGTTGAAACATCAGAAGGTGAAAGATTTAAGTATCCTCATATACACCTTAACGGTGCTAGAGCAATGGCAAGACACGTACATGCTGGTGGTAAACCACATGACGAGTTAGGTGAAGCAATTATTAATTTATCAGATCAATTGGCAAAATTAAAAGAAGTAACAAAATTTGCGAGACGTTTTTCACAAGTACAGGAACAGGCGGCAGATGTATTACCATTAGTGGATAATAAAATTGCAGACATTAAAAAAACAATTCATAAACTAACAACTGCAAGTGGTTACTCAGAATTTAAAGAAAATTACAAAGCATTAGAAACTGTGGAACCTTCAATCGAAGCATTAGAAGAGTTAAAAGGTAAATTTACAGTTACAAAATTTGAAGAAAAGATTGGTGAAGTACTTCCATTATTGCAATCAATCATGGATGAAGCAAAACAAGAGCAAGACAATTCATCAAAAGCAATTGCACAAAGAATTATGGCAAAGATTAAAGCAGGTGATGAAATTGATATGCATCAACCAAATGCTACACAACAAGAATATGATCCAGAAAAAGTAGGTAGCTTTACAAACAAAGATGCAAAGATTGCCTATAGACTTTCAGATTTAGCGGCAAAAATTAAAGATGATGAAATGAGTGTGTTCCTTGCAAGACTTTCAGACAAGTACACACAATACGCAACTGATCCAAACATCCAAATGAAAATTAACAGGGAACCAGACACTTACAAAATTCAAGATTGGGAAAAAGCAACAGCGGCGGCGATCGTAAAAGGTTTACAAATGAAAACTGTTAAGCCAGAACCAGAAGCATTGCCAAAAGCAGAAGATGTAGTTCCTAATCCAGAAGCAGAACTAGAAGAAGCAGTTGCACCATTTGGTACAGATGAATCATTTGCTGAAGCACGTGAATTGGGTCGTGTAGATAAAATGATTTTGGCCAAACT